>MDTE01132177.1_pt1 | contig 16182 bp, 17 predicted proteins | sample 811231 | NCBI WGS metagenome assembly MDTE01 (sample SAMN05326651, study PRJNA326480) | marine metagenome | isolation source: seawater | place: Indian Ocean: Red Sea | collected 2010
AATCAAGTCTTATCTGAACTAAAAAAAAAAAAATTTGATGGAATTGCATTTTATTCAATTGAACAATTACCAAATAATCAAAACTTAAGAAATAAAATTTATAATATAGCAAAAAAATATAATAAAAAAATATTGTTATCTCTTGAAGGAATTATTTTATCAAAAAAAAATGAAATAGAAGAATTTGAAAATCTATTTAAAATAAGAAAGTATTTAAAATACTCCCCCAAGATAATTTAAAATGAACATTGCAACTAAAGCTGTAATAAAGTCCGGATCGATGTATCTTTTACAGCTAAGGGATAATAAGAAAGAAATATTTTCACCAAATCATTGGGGGCTATTTGGTGGAACTAAAAATAATAATGAAACCTCAAAAAAAGCTATTAAAAGAGAAATATTTGAAGAACTGGGTATTAATTGTAAAGTTTTAAAAAAAATTGGAGTGGGTTTTCATAAACCAAGCGGAACAAAAAATATTTTTTATTTAATTAAATCATTGAATGTTATTAAGTCAAAAAATCTAAAAGAAGGTCAAGATTTAGGTTGGTTTACTCTAAATCAAATGAAAAAAATGAAAATTACCTGGGATACAAAATTTATTATTAAAAAAATTGAACTAGGTAATAGAAAAAAGAATCGGTTTTAATCTTTAAATTGAAAGTCTAAGTTTATTTTTTATGATATCACGATTAAGCTTCCAAATATCTGAGTCTATTTTTAATAGTATTAAATCTTGTTCTTTATTAAATCTTTTTAAAACTTTAAATTTTTTATCAAATTCTCTAAAACCAAATTTTTTATGCATTTTTAAAACACTTGTATTAAAACTTAAAACTTCACAATTTAATTCTTTATATCCTAATTCAAAAAAATATTTGTTTAGAAATAGATATTCTACTAAAGCACCTAGGCCCTTTTTAGATTTAGAAGATAAATAAAATGCCCAGGAATTAAAATTATCATCATGGAAATTGATCGTTATAATTCCAATTAAACTTTCTAAAAATAAAATTTTAAAAAACTTTTTTTTCTTTCGAATTATTTGATCTTTAAACCACTTTTTATGATCATTCAGAGTAATTATACTATTATTTAGCATATTATTTCTTATTTCGTTTTCATTTCTAATCTTAAGAATTTGTTCTATATGAGGATCGTTAATATTGTTTAATAATTGCAGTTTAATATTTTTTATAATATTAAGTGTGTCCATTTAAAATAGATTATAACTTTATGAATTCAATTAAAATAAAAAATTTCATTATTACAGAAAATCAAAGACCAATGTTTGTTGCGGAAATATCTGGTAATCACAATCAAAAACTTTCTCATGCCTTAAAACTTATTAAAAAAGCTAAAGAGGCCGGTGCCGATGCAGTCAAATTTCAATATTATAATGAGAACGACATGTCTTTAAATTACAAAAAAAAAGAATTTAAAATAAAAGATAAAAAGAGTCCTTGGAGAGGAAAATATTTATTTGACTTATACAAAAAGTCTTCAACACCAAAAAAATGGTTTAAAAAATTATTTTCCTACTCAAAAAAAATGGGAATTTTATCTTTTACTAGTGTCTTTAATCATCAAGATATAATTGAGTTAGAAAAATTAGGAAATCCAGCATACAAAATTTCATCATTTGAAATAAATCATCTGCCATTAATTGATAGAGCCTCTAAGACAGGGAAGCCAATAATTATATCTACTGGTATTGCTTCTAATAAAAATATCGTCGATGCTATAAATATATGTAAGAAAAATAAAAACAATAAAATTATTTTATTAAAATGTACTAGTGAATACCCTGCTAAACTTGAGAATTCTAATTTAAATAGTATACCATTTTACAAAAAGAAATTTAAATGTATGGTGGGATTATCTGACCATACAAAAGGTATTACAGCATCAATAGTAGCTACTCAAAAGGGAGCATGTATGATTGAGAAACATTTAAAATTAAGCAAAGATAAAAAAAGTGTAGATAATTCCTTTTCTATTGATCCTTCTGGGTTAAGCCAAATGATAAAAATTTGTAATCAAATGCAGTTAGCGGGAGGAAAAAAAATATTTAAAGACTCGAAATCTGTTTTAAAAAGTAAAAAATTTAGTAGATCTATATATACTTCAAGAAAAGTTTATAAGGGAGAAGTTGCTAATGAAACAAATATTAAAGTTATACGTTCGAACAAAGGGCTCGAACCAAAATATTACTTTAACTTAATTGGAAAAAAGTTTAGAGTTTCTTTGTCAGCTGCTAAACCTTTAAAAAAAAAATATTTAATTTAGATGAAAAAAGCTAAATACACATTTAAAGTAAAAAAAGATTTTGAATATTTAAAAAAAAGAAAAAATTTTTTAAATAGTAATTTTAATAGAAATGTAGATTATGTTGCAGATGGCTTTCCTAAATATGCACGAAGGCAAGAAGTTACAAGATTTTTAGCAAGGATAGAGCTTTTTAAAAAAATTTCAGAAATTCAAGGCTCGATTGTTGAGTGTGGAGTTTATTCTGGAAATGGTCTATTTACTTGGGCTCTACTATCCAGCATTTATGAACCCGTCGGTGGTAGTTTGAGAAAAGTAATAGGCTTTGATACTTTTGAAGGTTTTCCAAGCGTCAGTAAAAAAGATACAAAAAGTGGAACTTTAAAGTGGCAAAAGGGCGATTTAAAAGTAAAAACATTTGAAGAAATTAAACAAGCTATAAAAATTTTTGATCAAAATCGGTTTTTAAGTCAAGTAAATAAAATTAAAATAGTAAAAGGTAACTTTTTAGAAACAGCTGATAAGTTTATTAAAAAAAACCCTCACCTTTTAGTTTCACTGTTATTTTTAGATTTTGATCTTTATGAACCGACTAAAAAAGCACTAGAAATTTTTTTACCTCGAATGCCTAAAGGCTCTATAATATGTTTTGATCAAATTAACCATGAATTATGGCCCGGGGAAACTATTTCTTTGCTAGAAAAGTTTAAAATTAATAGAAAAAAAATAAAAAAATTTAATTTTGAAGTAAATATGTCTTATATGGAAGTTTAAATGACAAAAAATATTTATAAAGAATTTAATTTTTCGAAAAAATATAAAAAGGAATTAACAAATTTTTTAAAAGATCATACCACAATTGAAACCGGTGGAAATAAAATTTTTGACGGTACTTTCAATCATCTTTTACAAATACCTGATGAATTAAGTGAATTGATTTTTTTTCTAAAAAAATATGAAAAAGAAAATAAAGTAAGTCTTAAAAATTTTCTCGAGATAGGTTTCAGTCATGGATTAACCAATACAATACTTAATAAATTTTTTAATTTTGATAAAAACGTTGCAATAGATATTTTAGGGGCACATTTAAATGGAACAACTTTATTAGCAAATTTAAGATTTAAAAACTTGATACTATTTTGCTCAAACGCAAACTCAGAAAAAACTATTAATGATGTTAAGAAGCTTGGGCCCTATAATATCATTTTTATAGATGCAGATCACAAGTATCAAAATGTTAAAAATGATTTTAATAATTATTGTAATTTTATAAGTGATAAAGGTTTAATAATAATGCATGATATTTTTTTACCAAATTCAGGATCAAAGAAGTTTTGGAATCAAATTAAAACAAAAAAGAGACAAAATTTTAAATTTAAAGAAATTATTTGTAAAAGATATCCATTTAAATATGGAATAGGAATATTATATAGAAAATAGAATGAATAAAAGTTACCAAAAATTATTAAAGAATGGGCATTGTATAATTAAAAATGTATTTGATGCGAATTATTGTGAAAAATTAGTAAAAAAAATTGATAAGTTATATATCGATAAAAGGAAAAGAAAAAAAGATATAGATGAGGGCACTATATTTGGTCAACAAATTATAAGAGACCTAGTTTTAAGAGATCCTAAAACTTTTTTAAGACTTATAGATAATAAAAAAATAATTAAAATTTTAAATAATTTATTTAAAGACTCATTTATATTGGAAAATATCATGGCTAGTAATAGTCTAAATGTTAAAAATAATTATAAAAGAATAGTACATATCGACTCTCACTTACCGACTCAAGATCCCAAATTAACAACCGATGCTGTTGCCATGATTTGTTTAGATGACTTTAAAAAAGAAAATGGTGCGACTAAAATTTGGCCAAAAAGTCATTTATCTGGAATAAAAATTCACCATGAAAAAAATAAACTTAAAAATAATAAAAAAAAACATGTTTATGTAGAAGCCCCAAAGGGTTCATTGGTTATATTTTTAGGACAACTATGGCATCAAGTTGGCAAAAATATTAATAATAAAAGAAGGTGGGCAATCTTGATTCATTACAAAAGATGGTGGATTAAACCATCAACAGATTTTACAAAATGTGGAAATAAAATTTTTAAGCTACTCAATAAAAAACAAAAAGAATTATTTGGATTTAACTCAATTGTTCCTAAGTTTAATCTTAAAAATCAATCAAGAAATACAAAAACTTTAAGAAACATAAAGTCAATCGGAAAAAGTTATACTGAGGCATTAAAATATTAAAAGGAGAAAATGATAAATAATAAAGTAATACTTATAACAGGTGGAACAGGTTCTTTTGGTAAAAAATTTGTAAGCATTTGTTTAAAAAAATTTAAACCAAAAAAAATTATAATTTTTAGTAGAGATGAACTTAAACAATATAATATGCTAAATGATTTTCCATCAAGTTATAGAAATAAGCTTAGATTTTTTATTGGTGATGTTAGAGATTTACCAAGACTAAAACTAGCGATGCAAAATGTAGATTATGTAATACACGCAGCGGCTCTAAAACAAGTACCTACCGCAGAGTACAATCCTTTTGAAGTAGTCAAAACTAATATTATTGGAGGTCAAAATGTAATTGATGCAGCCCTATCGATGCAGGTTAAAAAAGTAATTGCACTTAGTACAGATAAAGCAGCTGCACCAGTTAATTTATACGGAGCAACTAAATTGACATCTGATAAATTATTTATCTCAGCTAACAATTTTAGAGGTAAAAACGATATTAGGTTTTCAGTAGTAAGATATGGAAATGTAATGGGAAGTCGAGGCTCTGTTCTTCCCCTATTTTTAAAACAAAAATCATCAGGAGTTTTAACAATTACCGATAAAAGTATGACACGCTTTAATATTAATTTAGATAACGGTGTTAATTATGTAATTGAATGTTTAATTAAAATGATTGGAGGCGAACTTTTTGTTCCAAAATTATATTCTTTTAAAATTATGGATTTAGCAAAAGCCATTTTATCCAATTGTAAAATTAAATTTATTGGCACGAGACCTGGAGAAAAAATTCACGAGGAACTTATAACAGAAAATGATTCAAAAAACACTTTAGAATTTTCCAAAGAGTTTATAATTTTGCCAAACTTTGAATTTTATGACGAAAAGGCAACAAAAACTATTTATGCAAAATATTATAAAACTGGAAAAAAATGTAAACCTGGTTTTAATTATAACAGCAGGGATAATAAAAAATTTTTAAATATTTCTAATTTAAAAAATATCATCCAAAAAATATAATTTAAAATGAAAATCGACGGTAAATTACTTTTTACGTGGGCAAGAGATTTGTTTCCACATCACAGATCTATTACAGGTAGTGGAACAATTAAAACACTTAATTACCTTAAGAAAGTTTTAAATAATTTTAAAATTAATAAAATTAAATCAGGAACAAAAATTTTTGATTGGAAAGTACCTCAAGTTTGGGAAATTAAAAATGCATATGTTATGTATAAGAATGGAAGAAAAATTATAGATTACAAAAAAAATAATTTACATATAGTAGGTTATTCGTCTCCATTTAAAGGAACTTTAAATTATTCTGAGCTTAATAAAAAACTTTATTCAATCCCTAATCAGAAAAATGCAATACCATTTATTACAAGTTATTATAAAAAAAATTGGGGTTTTTGTTTAAAAGATAATGTTAGAAAAAAAATTAATAAAAAAGAAAAGTTCAAGGTATTAGTAGATACGAAATTTAAAAATGGATATTTAAATTATGGAGAATTTTTTAAAAAGGGAAAGGTTTCATCCGAGATTGTATTTTCAACAAATATTTGTCATCCATCTCTAGGAAATAATGAATTATCCGGCATTTTAGTATCAACTGCTTTAAGCAAATATCTTGAAACTATAAATAGTTATTATTCTTATAGAATTATTTTTGTACCTGAAACCATTGGTGCTCTATGTTTTTTAAAAAAAAATATCAAAAACTTAAAAAAGATTAAAGCAGGATTTGTTCTTTCCTGCTTGGGTGACAATAAAAATTTTTCAATACTTCACTCTCCTTATCAAAATAATTATGCTGATAAAGTTGCAAAATTTAATTATGATTATAATAAATTTAAATATAAGTCTTTTTCATATTTAAAAAGAGGAAGTGATGAAAGACAGTATTGTTCACCGAGATTTAATTTACCTTTTTGTACTTTGACTAGGACTAGATTCGGAGATTTTAAAGAATATCATACGTCATTAGATAATTTAAATTTTATCACACCGAAAGGATTAGATAGATCATTCAAAATGATAAGTTCTCTTATTAAGGTTATTGAAAATAACAAAGTATATCTAAGCAATATAAAAGGTGAGCCATTTTTGATGAAATATAATTTAAAGAATGAGATAAGTGGTTTTAACAAACCTTTAAAAAAAGATACTACAACAATACTTGACCTAATTGCATATTCTAATGGAAAAAATGATTTAATCGATATTTCTAAGTACATTAAAAAAGATTTTTTATATCTCTCTAAAGTTGCTCAAAAATTGGAAAAATTAAAAATAATAAAATCAATTAATTAAAAATGAAAATTAATAATCTGGGTTTAATTTTTGAGAGTAAAGCATTAAAAAATTCAAACCCATGTTTCATATTTGATAACAATCAAAGTTTAACTTTCGATGAGGTAAATAGCTTGTCTAATAAAATTTTATGTTATTTAAAAAAAAATAATGTTTATGAGGGAGATATTTTAGCAATTGAGTCCACAAAAAATATTATTTCACTTTCTCTTATCATTGCTTGTTTAAAGGGAGGTATGGCCTACAGTTTTATAGAATTATTCTCCGCAAAAAAAAGAGTTCAGGAGCAAGTTTCTCAACTTAAACCAAAAAAAATTCTATCTTTTTCAAAAAGATTTAATTCCAGTAAAAATTTATATCTTTCACAAAAAAATATTGATTTAATTAAAAAACTAAGTGATAAATCACACAAAATTAAAAATAAATCTTTCTTAGCTTATGTAATGTTTACTTCTGGATCAACGGGTAAACCAAAAGGTGTAAAAATTTCTCATTTTAATTTAATTTACTTAATCAATTGGATAAATAAATTTTTTAAACTTAAAGATAAAGAGATTTTTTCAAATATAAATCCACTTCATTTCGATAATTCAGTGTTTGATATTTATGGCTCAATTTTTAATGGTTACCCTATGATACCTATTGAAAAGCACGAATTTTTTGATGGAAAGTTACTTATTAGAAAACTTAATAAATTAAATTGTACTAACTGGTTTAGTGTTCCTTCATTTTTAGATTTATTACTTAAAACTAATTCTGAAAAAATTTTTAAAAATTCAAATTTGAAAAGATTAATTTTTGGGGGAGAAAGATTTCCTATTAAATCAATTAAAAAAATTTATAAATTTATTTATAAAAAAGATATTTTTAATGTATCTGGTCCTACAGAATGCACTTGTATTTGTTCTGCACATAAACTCTCGAATGAAGATTTATTAAAAAAAAATGATAACATATTTGTTGGTAAAATTAATGATTATTTTAAATATAAAATATTTAATAAAAAAAAAAACAATAATAAAGGCGAACTATTTTTAGAAGGACCATCTATTTCAGATGGATATATAAATAATAATATAGCTACTAAAAAGAACTTTTACAAAGCGGGTAAATTTAAAGGTTATAAAACTGGTGATTTAGTCGTAACAAATAAAAAGAAAAATCTTAAAATATTAGGAAGAGTAGATAATCAAATAAAATTTATGGGTTACAGAATTGAAATAGAAGAAATTGAAAATAAAATTATAAAAAAATTTAAAATTAATAATTGCATTGTAACTCTAAAAAAAACAAAAAAATATCCGTTTAAAAAAATTGTATTAATTACTGATAATATAAAACTAAAAAAGGCAAACATTTATAGAAACATGAAAAATTTGTTACCCAAGTATATGATACCTACAGAAACAAAATTTATAAAAAATTTTAAATATAATAAAAATTTTAAAATTGACAGATCTTATTATAAAAATGCTCTATTATAATAAACAAAATATTACTAAAAAAGATATTAAAAGTGTCATCAATTCATTAAAAAATGACAAAATTACAAAAGGTAGTTTTAATGATGAGTTTGAAAAAAAACTTAAAAATTATTTTAATTGTAAGTATTGCGTAATTGTATCAAGTGGAACAGCAGCACAAATTATTCTAGCAAAGGCTCTTAATTTTGGAAAAAAAGATCATATATTAATGTCTCCATTAACTTTTACATCTGGTGCAAATAGTGTTGAACATTGTGGGGCAAATACAGTTTTTGTTGATATAAGCCTTAAAGATCTAAGCATAAATTTAGAAAAACTAAAAAATAAAATAAAAGATTTGAAAAAAAAGAAAAAAAAGGTCTCTGCTATAATGGTAACAGATTATGCTGGAAAGCCATCTAATTGGGAGGCCTTAAAAAAAATAGCCAGACAATTTAATTGTAAACTAATCAATGATAACTGTCATGCGCTGGGATCTAGCTATAAAGGTTTTTTTGACTATTCAACAAAGTATGCAGATTTTGTAATTCAAAGTTTTCATGCAGTAAAAAATATTACAACTGGTGAAGGAGGAGCTTTATTAACTAATAATAAAAAAATATTCTTAAAAGCAAAGTCTTTTGCTGAACATGGTTTTAAACTCGGAAAAAAAATTAAGGATCCTTGGGATTATAATTTATCATCTTTAGGTTTTAATTTTAGATTATCAGATATTAACTGTGCGTTAGGTTTAAGCCAAATTAAAAGATTAAAAAAAATTGTAAATAAAAGAAATTATCTCGCAAAACGTTATGATAGTTTTTTTTCAAAATTCGATTATTTAAATTATATAAAAAATGATAAAAATACGCTTTGTGCATATCATATTTATCCACTAACTATTAATTTTAAAAAATTAAAGATTTCACCTGAAAAGTTTTATTTTGATTTAAAAAAAAGATACAAAATACAATTACAAAAACATTATATTCCTACCTATAGATTTAAATATTATAAAAGGAAATATAATAATAAAATCAAAGAATTTACTAACACCGAAAATTTTTTTAATAATTCTTTTTCATTACCACTACACATAAATTTAAATGCAAGACACATTGACTATATTTGTAAATCAATTTTGAAAGTTCTTAATGATAAGTAAAAATGAAATAAAACTTCAAAGTGAAATAAAATATTTTATTAGAAGATATTTAAAAAATTTTGAATATATTTATTTAACCTCTGATCTAAGAGGATTTATCTTTCATTATAAAATTGGTCCAAAAGAAATTTGTAAAATATTATTTTCAGAATTACTAAAAACAAAAAAAACTATAATTATCCCCGCGTACAGCTTTGTTAACAAAGGGAAATTTGATCTTAAAAAGACTAAATCAAACTTAGGATTTCTCACAAAATGGGCTCTAGAAAATCTAAATTATACACGATCAGAACATCCAGTTTTTTCTGTTATATCAGTAGGAAAAGATAAAAAAACTATAAAAAAAATTGGAAAGTCTGCATTTGGTTATGACTCATTTTTTTTTAGATTATATTTAAAAAAAACTTCCCTTATGCATTTTGGTCGTCCGTTTTATCTAGGCAACACAGTAATTCATTTTGTTGAACAAATTTGTGGGGCTTATTACCGAGAAAATAAATTAATAAATACAAAAGTTTACTCAGGAAAAAAATATATTGGGAAAAATTATTCAATATTTGCGCGGAAAGGTAATATTAAAAGTTCTAGGTTCATATCTAATACAAAAAAAATAGAAAAGTTAATTAAAAGGAAAAGATTAATTAATCAAGTAGGAAATGAAAAAAATCTTACAAATATTTCTCATTTAGATATGAGATCATGTGTCAATTTTATGTGTGAACAGTATTATTTAAATAATAAGATTTTTATTTATTAGTTCATGAAACCAGAAGAATTTTTAAAGAAATATTTTCAAGAAAAAATGACCAAAAGAAAATTTGAAAAAATTAAAAATCTGGATTTATTATCTAATGGAATATTAGATTCATTAGATATAGTTGTTTTATCTACTAAAATAAAACAAACTTTCAATATCAATATTCAAATAAACTCACAAAAAATAATAAATATGTTTAGATCTTACAAAGAGCTTTTAAGATTTATAAAAAAAAATTCAAAAAAATGAAAAATAACTTAATGAATTTTTATGAACAAAGCCTCGAAATTCGATATTTCGAAGAAAAGCTTTTGGAATTATTTTCAGAAGGTAAAATAAGTGGAACTACCCACACTTGTATAGGCCAAGAAAATAATGCTGTTGGGGTTATTAGTGCTCTCAAAAAAAATGATATTGTTTTAAGCAATCATAGATGTCATGGACATTTTTTAAAACATACAAAAAATTTTCATGGTCTCCTTTACGAAATTTTAGGTAGCAAAAAGGGTGTTTGTGGAGGTATTGGAGGAAGTCAACATTTATTTTTTAGAAAAATTTTTTATTCTAATGGAATTTTAGGCGGTAATGCTCCTATGGCTGCTGGTTTAGCACTTGCAAGTAAAAAAGAAAAATTAAACAAGATAATCTGCCTATTTATTGGAGATGGTGCATTTGGTGAGGGAACAATATTTGAAACATTAAATCTAATATCTATTTTAAATCTTCCAATATTAATCGTGATTGAAGACAATGGTATTGCACAAACTACAAATACTAAAAATACATTATCAAATTCAGTAGAAGAGATTTGTAAATCTTTTTCAATTAAAACTACAGTTTTAAAATATGAGGACGCTATAAATATTTATAATAAAACAAAAATATTAGCTAAAGATGTACGAAAAAATAAACCAAATATTTTAGTATTGAAATCTACACGATTAGGTCCTCACAGCAAGGGAGATGATACTAGACCAAAAAAAGAATTAAAAAAAATTGCAGAATTAGATCCTTTAAAAAAGCTTGAGCGAAAAATAAAAAATGGAAAAATAAATAAAACGCGAAAAAAAATTCAAAAAAAAATAGAGAAAATTTTCAATGAAGTAAAATTAAATACAGTCCTTGAAAATAAATTTGAACAAAATTTAGAAAATTTAAATAAACAAAAAAATTTAAACTATCTTACCAACGAAAAGATGTTTGATAATTTTAATGGAAAACGTTTTGGGGAAAAAGTTAACTTTTTCTTTCATCATATTTTAAAAAAAGATAAAAAAATATTTTTTCTAGGTGAAGATATAGATGATCCTTATGGAGGAGCTTTTAAGATTTCTAAAGGACTAAAAACAAAATTTAACAATCAAGTTTTTTCTACACCAATTAGTGAAGCAAGTATAACTGGTTTAGCCTCAGGAATGTCAATCCAAGGATTTAAGCCTATAGTAGAAATAATGTTTGGAGACTTCTTGACACTTACTTTTGACCAAATTGTAAACAACATAAGTAAATTTCATGAAATGTATAACAAAGGTATTTCAAATCCAATAATCATTAGAACTCCTATGGGTGGTAGAAGGGGTTATGGACCTACTCACTCTCAGTCTTTGGAAAAATTTTTCCTAGGTATTCACGGGCTAAATGTTTATGCTTTAAACACATTATTTCCAATTCAAAATATTTACTACGATGCTTTTCAAAACTTCGGTCCAAACTTAATCATCGAAAATAAAACTCAATATAATTTTATTTTAGACGATCTTAAGAAACAAGAATTTTCTCAATTTAGTATCAAACATGACATAGAAAGTTTTAAAACAGAGCTTTCATTAACAAATTTTTCTGATGATAAAGCCACTATCATTACTTACGGTGGGTTAACAGAACTAATTATCGAATATGTATTTGAATATTATTTAGAAACAGAAATTCCAATAAAAATTGTTTCTTTAGCTAAACTTAATCCTATTAATTTTAAAAATATTAAAAATTCTTTAAAAAATATGGATAAGGTTTTAGTAGCTGAGGAGTCTGATGGCAAATACGGATTTAGTTCAGAAATAATATCTAATTTGTCAGAGGATAAAGAGTGTAAAAATATAGATTTTAAAAGAATTACTTCTAATGAAGGTGTGATACCAGCATCAGTAGATTTGGAAAAAAAATATTTTATTAATAAGGATAAGTTATTTGATATAATGAATAAACTTTTAGATAATGCATAATATTATAATCCCCCAGTCTAATACCAATGATACCGAAGTGTTCATAGCGGAATGGAAATTTAAAGATAATGATTTGATAAAAAAAGGTGATCATCTATTTTCTATTGAAACTTCAAAAGTTGTTGAAGAAATATTTTCTGAACATACAGGCTATCTAAAAATTCAGTCAGGAAAAGGGTCTCGAGCAAAGGTAGGTGAAATAGTAGGTTTTATAACAAAAAAAAAAACGGACGTTAAAATTGGAAATAAATTAAATGAAAAAAGCACAATTTTTACTAAAAAAGCTAAAGAACTTTTATCAAAAAATAATATTGACTTAAAAGTTTTTCAAACGAACAAGATAGTTAATGAGGATTTGGTAAAAAAATATCTTGTTAACCTAAATAATAAAAGAATATCGGAATTTTCTAACCAATTAATTATCTTAGAAAAGGAAAATATACCATATCACGCTTGTGTTTATTTTGAGAATTATGGATTAATTGATCTTTCATTGCTAGGTTCAAGAACTCATAAAATTAAAGATTATAATTTTAGTGACTGTACTTGTCAGTTTTTTAAACTTGATTACGTTAACGTAGATAAAGCTGTTCAATTTTTTTCACAACCTGCTTTATTGACTGATAAGATAATTAAAAAAGAAAGAAGCTCTAGGGGCTGGTCTCAAAAAGCTGAAAGTGCAGATTATATTTTAAAATTTAGAAATATCAGATCTAAGAAATTAGATGATATGAATTGTATAGAGTGGATAATCAGAGGATTAGAACTTAATGGTACAAATATACCAGATAATATTTTGACTGTATCATCTTTGTTAAAATGGGCTTTAGAAAACTTAATATCAATCAATAAAGAAGAAAATTTAAAAGAATTTAATCATTTATATAAATAATTAAGAAGAATTTCTTCAAAATCTTTAGGTAAAATAATTGAAAACTAAAATTATTATTGGGACAGCAAATTTCCTTTCCAAATATGGTTTGAACAAAAACTATGTTAATCAAAAAGAGCTTATTTCAATAAGAAAATATTTAAAAGAAAAAAATACAATTTTTGACACTTCGTTTAACTATAAAAATTTAGACAAAATTTTAAAATTATTTAAAAATATAAATTCAAATTATATTATAAAAATTTCATTGAATAAAAAAAATGAGAACCGGCTAGAGAAAATTTTTAGTGATATTAAAGAAAAATATAAAATAAAAAAAAAATTTTATGCCATATTGTTGCACAATTCCAATATTTTAAAAACGAAGTCAGGAGTTGAAGCTTTCAAAAAATTATACAAACTAAAAAAAAAGAATTATGTAAATAAAGTAGGAATTTCTACTTATGGATACGAAAATATTGTTTCATTACAAAGAAAAAAAATTAAATTTGATATAATTCAAACTAATGGAAACATTTTAGATAATAGGTTTTTTAATTTTTTAAAAAAAAATAAGAATTTGAGATCAAAAGAAATTCATATTCGATCAATTTTTTTACAAGGTTTGTTATTAAAAAAAAAAATTCCAAAAAAATTTGAAAAAATCTCGAAAACTTTTAAAGACTTAAATCGTTTAAGTAAAGATCTGGATATTAATATTTTACAATTACTCATTCAACATGTTTATAAACAAAAAGTAAACGGCCTTGTGTTTGGAATCAAAAATAAAAAAGAATTAGAAAAAATATTTGACTCAATGGCAGTTATGCCTAAATTTAAAAATCCCAAATTTAATTTCGATCGTGTACAAAACTCTCTAATAGACCCAAGAAAATGGTAAGGAAAAGAGAACTAGACTGCTTTATACAAGCAAGAATAACTTCAAAAAGATTTTCAAGAAAAGTTCTTAAGAAAATAAAAAAAAATACAATTTTAGAAATAATTTATAAAAGATTATCACTATCTAAAAGTATTAGAAAAATAGTTTTCTTGATACCAAAAAATAAAAAAAATTTACCATTACTAAAATATTTGATTAAAAAAAATTATAAATATATTTGCGGCTCTGAAAAAAATGTGCTTAGCAGATATTATACCGCAGCTAATAGATTCAAGTCGAAATATATATTAAGGGTTACTTCTGACTGCCCTTTTGTTGATTCACAATTAATCGATCAATTATTTAAAAAATTTTTAAGAAAAAAAATTAACTATGCATCTAACACTAACCCACCGTCTTTTCCAGATGGATTTGATATAGAAATATTTGATTTTCAAAGCCTTAAGAAAACTTTTAAAAGTACTAGCAATAAATCTGATCTCGAACATGTTACCCCATTTTTGATCAGAAACAAACGTTTTAAAAAATTCAATTTAAAACATAAGAAAGATTTTTCGAAGCATAAACTTTCCATTGATACAAAAGAAGATTATATAAAAGTAAAAAAAATTTTTAACTCTTTTAATAATATTTTAATTGATTATAAAAATGTGCTAAAAAAATTGAGGTATTAAAATTTTATGAAAAAAAACAAAAGATATTGGTCGCAAGCAAAAAAAATAATTCCTGGTGGAAACATGTTTTTATCTAAAAGATTAAATAATGATGTCGTAAAAGATTGGCCAATATATTTTTCAAAATCTAAAGATTGTTATGTTTGGGATTTGTATAAAAGAAAATATGTTGATTTAGGCCTAATGGGGGTTGGAACTAATGTTTTAGGTTTTAACAATAATAAAATAAACAAGTCTGTGATCAAATCTATAAAGTTTGGAAACATGAGTTCATTAAATTCTTTGGAAGAACTTCAATTAGCAAAATTAATGATTAAACTTCATAAGTGGGCAGATATGGCAAAATTTGCGAAAACTGGAGGTGAAGCAAATGCTTTAGCAATTAGAATCGCAAGAGCATATACGAAAACAGATAAGGTCGCTGTGTGCGGCTATCACGGTTGGCATGATTGGTATTTAGCTGCCAACCTTAAAAATAAAAATAGTCTAAAAAATCATTTATCTAATAATTTAAAAATTTCTGGAGTTCCAAAAGTACTTAAAAATACTGTTTTTACTTTTGAATATAATAATTTCGAGCAATTTAAAAAAATTATAGAAAAAAATAAGATTAAGATTGTTAAAATGGAGGTAAGAAGATTTTATGAACCAAAAAATAATTTTTTAAAAAAAATTCGAAATTACACTTTAAGAAAGAAAATTATTTTAATATTCGATGAATGTACAACAGGTTTTAGAGAAACATTAGGAGGTCTACATTTAAAATATAAAATTTTTCCAGATCTAGCTATATTTGGAAAAGCAATAGGGAATGGTTTTCCTATAACAGCTGTGATCGGCAAAAGAAAAATAATGTCAAAATTCGATAACACTTTTGTCAGTAGCACATTTTGGTCAGAAAGGTCTGCGTATGCTGCTGCATTGAAAACAATTTCAATTATGAAAAAAGACAAAACCTATAAAACTGTCGAAAAAATTGGAAAAAAAATAAAAGAAGGATGGAAAAAAATAAGCAATAAAACAGGTGTTAATTTAGAAATATGTGGACCAAATTCTTTTCCAACTTTTTTTTTTAAAAAAGATAATGAAATAATGTTAAAAAAATTAACAAAAATAATGTTAAAAAAAAGATATCTATTTAAAAATATTGTGTATGTTTCTATTTCACATAATGATAATGTATTAAAAAAATATTTTAAAGATTTTGAAAAGGCTATTCCTCTTTTAAAAAGAAACGTAAACTGAAACTAATCTATGACAAAAAAAAATTATAAAATTATTTTAAAAAAAA
>MDTE01001807.1_pt1 | contig 16181 bp, 14 predicted proteins | sample 811231 | NCBI WGS metagenome assembly MDTE01 (sample SAMN05326651, study PRJNA326480) | marine metagenome | isolation source: seawater | place: Indian Ocean: Red Sea | collected 2010
GGCCTGACCCCTTCCGAATGAACTCAAACGCCCCAGAACCGGCTTGTCCATCCTTGGTGGGCCACCCACCCATCAATGCGAGTTCCATCGCGCTGACAAGAAATACAATGCACCCACGCCCCGGCGGCAACAACAACGGAATCAACATTACCCACAGACACACCATTTAATCCGGGGATAAGTATGGGAAATCCTCTGGAAAACCGCATACCATGCCGTATGGCAGACCTTGGCGGCAAAGAATGACGGAAACAGAGGCAAAACTTCCTAGTGGGTTTGGGAAGGTATCGATTTCCGGAACCTGTTCTGGGTGTTTCTCGCGCTCGGCGTGATGATCGTCGTGATCGTGTGGGGCAATAACTGGTTTCTGCGCTACGTCCATGTCGCGAGTGGCGACCTGTTGACGGGGGCGGATATCCTGTTCTGATTTGTGCTCGGCCGGGTATTGCGCAGCCTGCCTTTCGAGCTACTGAAGGCGTTCTCTCTGAAGATGCCACCGAAATCACTGTTCATTATGAAAACTCTGGGGATCATAGCGCCAACGTCGGGATGCTATCTGGCCGTCCGCGTGGGCTATCTCGATCTCGGGTATCCTGAATTCTAGTGGGTGTTCGCGGCGCTCGCAATCGCGACGATCCTCGCAGTCCGGGGGCTGGGAATTCTGATGCCGTTGGGTCTGCGGTCGCATCTGGAGATGCGTCAGCAAAACACGGATCCGGAATAGATCCAGCGGATGATGCGGATATATCTTTACACCCCTGCCTCACAGGACGTGTTTCAGGTTCTGATCGTGGTCGTCATAGAGAAATTCGCAATCGGGGCGTGACCTCGGACCTCAGGCGTTCTCCAGACAGATCACCAGCTTGCCGGTGTTTTCGCCGCGATAAAGCATCCCGATAGCCCCGGGGGCCTGTTCGATACCGTCAAGGACGTGTTCGCGGCTGACCAGTTCGCCGGAGTCTAGCCAGCCGATCAGATTATCGACGGCTTCGTCGAAACGGTCCGCATAGTCGTGAACAAGCAGCCCGCTCATTCGCGCGCGGGCGACCAAAAGCTGACGATGAACGCGGGGACCGACCGGCAACGGGTCCCATTCCTGAATGCTGGCGGTACCGCAAATAGCAATCCGCGCACCCAGAGCAAGATGACCTAAAACAGAGTCGCTGATGGGTCCACAGGTGTTGTCAAAATACATATCGACACCGTCCGGGCTGGCCTTTTCGATTTCGCCATTCAGATCGCTGGTGTTTTTGTAGTCGATTGCACTGTCATAACCAAATTCCTCCAAGCATTGGCGCACCTTTTCGGCGCCGCCCGCGATCCCGACCGTCCGGCAACCCCTGATCCTCGCGATCTGACCGACGCAGGATCCGACCGCACCGGCTGCAGTCGATACCACCAGTGTCTCGCCCTCTTCCGGTACACACAGGTCGAGCAGGCCGAAATAGGCCGTCAGGCCATTCAGGCCTAGGACGCCGAGGGCGCGCGAGAGCGATGTTTCCCGATCAGAAAGTTTTCGCATAACGTCGGACCCGTCGCTGACCGCGTATTCCTGCCAGCCGAACGTTCCCGAAATCCGGTCGCCCGCCCGATAGGCTGGGTGTCGAGACTCAACGACTTCGCCCACCGCGATCGCCCGCATTACATCGCCCACCGGGACCGGCGGCGAATAGTTAGGCGCATCGTTCACCCAGCCGCGCATGGCCGGATCGACCGAGAGATAGCTGTTGCGGACCAGGAATTCTCCTTCAACAACGTCAGGAACCCGCCGGGTGTCGATATCGAAAAATTCCGGTCCCGGTACGCCGACCGGTCGGTCATTTAGGATCACACAGCGGTTTTGCACGGCATTCGGTCCCGGGCGCGCAGTCAGCCGTGTGCCATGATAGCGCGGGTAAGCTTGCGGTTGGCGATCATCGGGGCGGTTTCTTCCCGATAGGCGTTCATATAGGGGGTCTGCATGTGATGTTCGACAGCGGCTTCGTCATCGTACACTTCGTAGAGCCGGATAAGATTGGGATTGTCTTCCTCGACGGAAACCTCAAAGCGCTGGCAGGCTGGTTCGTTCTTTCGGACGTTGTCACGGTGCTGCAGAGCCCGCGCCAGATACGCCTCGCGATGCTCGGGATGAAGGGTCAATTCGACGTGCAGGACGATGGCATTCATTAATAACTTTCCTATTTGGCGAAGTAGGTTTCCTCGGACGGACCCGTAGATGTAAGACGTCCTTGTATGATAAGTGGATAACGCCCTGCGGAGGAAGACCTCAATGAAGATCACAGCGGTTCTCGCACTCATCCCGGTAATCGGGATGGCAGGCTACACGGCGAAGGCAGCCGACACTCATACGACGAAACATGGCGAAATCCGGGTGGAAACCGTCGCCAGCGGGCTCCGGTCCCCGTGGGGCATCGATTTCCTGCCGGATGGGCGGATGATCGTCACCGAGAGGGTCGGAAATCTTCTTATCGTCGACAAAGACGGCAATAAGTCGAAACCGATACTGGGAACACCGCTGGTCGGCTATATCGGACAGGGCGGTCTGCTCGACGTCATGCTGCACCCCGATTTCAACACAAACAGGCTGGTTTTTCTGACATATAGCGAATTTTCGCCCGACAGGTCGGTCTATACCGCGATGCTCCGCGGCAAACTGCGCGCCGACGAACGCCGGTTGGACGAGGTTAAGGTCCTGTTTCGCCAATCACCCAAGGTCGGGAGTGGCCAGCACTTCGGCTCCCGCGTACTGGCAGCACCGGACGGAAACCTGTTCATCACGCTGGGTGATCTCGGCAACCGGGACTTGTCTCAGGACCTGAACGGGCATGTCGGCAAGGTAGTCCGGGTGACCATCGATGGCGGTATTCCGCTGGACAATCCTCTAGTAGGCAAGACAAACGCCCGTCCGGAAATCTGGTCTTACGGTCACCGCAATATCCAGGGCGCTGATATACATCCCGTGACCGGCAAGCTCTGGACCATTGAACACGGCCCCCGAGGTGGCGACGAAATCAACATACCTGCCGCCGGCGCCAATTACGGTTGGCCGCTGGTCTCGCATGGCGTTGAGTATTCGGGCGGACAGATCGGCGACGGCCTTAAGTTCATGGACGGTGTCGTGCCGCCAGTAACGACCTGGACCCCTGTGATCGCCCCGGGAGGTATGACTTTCTACACAGCCGACCTGTTTCCTGCCTGGAAGGGCAACCTGCTGATCGGCGGGCTGCGGGCGGGTGCCATTGTCCGATTGGAACTGAATGACGAAAAGGTTGTCAGCGAAGAGCGTCTGCTGCGACAAATAGGCAACCGTATACGCGATGTTGCAGTCGGCCCGGATGGCGCGATATATGCGCTGGACGAGAGCGAAGGCAGGATCCTCCGGATCACGCCCGTCAAGTAACGATTAGCGGCACAGGATATCCGCCATCCAGTCCGCGGATTGTAGCCGATACCGGTAGGTTCGATTGTTCGCCACATGCCCGGCATTTTCCAGAGGCAAGAACGTCACGGGCCCCGAGGCCCCTTGTGCGATACGACGGGCATGATCCCAGGGGATAACCCGGTCCTGCTTGCCGGCGACGACAAATAGCGGGCATTCGACGTTATGCACGACGCCGCGCAATGTGAGTTCACCCGCTTTTATGCGGGCTTCGGCATGGGTCGCGCTGTAACTGCGCGCCACAAACGCGGCCCGGGTGAGGTCCGGTAGGTTCTCCCATGCTTCGGCCCAGTCGAACGGTCCAGTTAGCGAGACGCAGGCCTTGAGCCGCGGGTGATGTGCAGCAGCGCGCGGCGCGTAATAGCCGCCGAGGCTCACGCCACAGACCGCTATCCGGTCGCCGTCGAGGTCGCTCCGCGTATCTATCCAGTCGAGCACCGCACCTACGGGAACTTCGAAATCGCCGCGGATCGGCAGATCGTACTCAGCTTCCCCCTGCCCCGGCCCGTCGAACGCCAGCGTCGCGATGCCGCGATCCAAAAACGGAGCGGCGTAGGCATCCATTTCTTCCTTCGCGGAGTCTAGTCCGACGCACATGATGAGTACGGGCGGCCTGTCGACGCCCACCGGTTTGCGTAAATTAGCTTTCAGCGTTGTCCCTTCGTAGGGGATTTCGACCCGCTCGCCCGGTGGGCGCATATATGGCTGCGCGGTCTGGTGGCAATCTACAGCCTTTTCATGAGCTACGCGCATCTGCGCGACGTCGTGCACGAATAGGAACTTGCCGAAGTGATAACAAACGGCCGCTGTGTTCAGATGATCTGCCGCCGAGAGGGAATAGCCGCCGTCCAGCGCCAGGCGCCCCATCTCCTCATGGACTGCCGCCCTTTTCGACCATTCGGCGCACCAGTCGTCCCAGCTCTCAATTTCCGCGGTGACCTCTTGGAAATCAGTCAGCGGGACACCGTTCGCCACCAGCCGTGGCGCCCAATGGCCCAGCGCAGCCGTCATCTTACTGTCGCCGGGCATGACGGCGCTACTTCATCGTCGGCATCGTGAATTCGGCCCCGGACCGGATTCCGGTCGGCCAGCGCGACGTAATAGCCTTTTGGCGGGTGTAGAAACGGACGCCTTCCGGCCCGTGCATGTGAATGTCGCCGAACAGCGAACTTTTCCAACCGCCGAAGGAATGGAAAGCCATCGGTACCGGGATCGGTACATTCACGCCGACCATGCCGACCTCGATACGGTTGGTGAACTCGCGGGCGGCATCGCCGTCACGTGTGAAAATCGACACGCCGTTGCCGAATTCGTGGTCGTTGATAATCTGGACGGCGTTGTCGAAGTCCGGCGACCGAACGACGGACAGAACCGGCCCGAAGATTTCTTCTTTGTAGATCCGCATGTCGGTTGTGACGTTGTCGAACAGGCAGCCTCCGATGAAGAAGCCTTCTTCATAGCCCTGCAGCGAATAATCGCGTCCGTCCACGACTAGATCCGCGCCTTCCTCGACGCCGATATCGACATAACTTTTTACTTTGTTGAGATGATCGCCGGTCACCAGCGGGCCCATGTCCATGTCGTTGTCCGTACCGGGGCCGATTTTCAGGACTTCGACCTTGGGCTTCAGTAGATCTATCAGCCTGTCGCCAGCATCGCCCACCGCAACCGCGACCGAAATCGCCATGCAGCGTTCCCCGGCAGACCCATACGCCGCTCCCATCAGGGCGTCGGCCGCCTGGTCGAGATCCGCATCCGGCATTACGACCATGTGGTTCTTGGCCCCGCCCAGCGCCTGCACCCGCTTGCCGTTTGCGGCGCCAGTCGAGTAGATGTATTGGGCGATCGGGGTAGATCCGACGAAGCTGATGGCCGGAATATCGGGATGATCGAGTATCGCGTCGACGGCTTCCTTATCGCCGTTAACCACATTCAGAACGCCGTCGGGCAATCCAGCTTCCTTCGCAAGCCCCGCCAGACGCAGGGCACAGGACGGATCCTTCTCGGATGGCTTCAGGATGAACGTATTACCGCAGGCAATCGCCATCGGAAACATCCACATCGGCACCATCGCCGGGAAGTTGAACGGCGTAATACCGGCACACACGCCCAGCGGCTGGCGGGTCGTCCAGGCATCGATACCCCGCCCGACCTGCTCGGTGTATTCGCCTTTAAGCAACTGCGGAATACCGCAGGCGTATTCGACGACCTCCAGCCCGCGGGTCAGGGATCCGTGTGCATCAGACAGGACCTTGCCATGCTCGGCGGTGATGATTGCCGCCAGTTCGTCGGCATTGTCCTCGATCAGGGCCTTGTATTTGAACATGATCCGCGCACGCGTCAGCGGCGGCGTTGCCGCCCAGTCCGGAAACGCCGCCTTTGCTGCTTCCACGGCGGTGTCCAGTTCCGCCTTGGATGCCAGCGGCACCCGCGACGCCACTTCGCCCGTTGCCGGATTGTACACAGCCCCTGAACGCCCCGACGTTCCTTCGACATGTTTGCCGCTAATCCAGTGTGTCAAATCCTTGGGCATTGCCGTCTCCGCTTCTGCGTTTCGTATGTCGAACAGGTTTACGACACCGGGATGCGGGATGCCAGATATTCGCACCGGATTGGCGCTGTCAGAAAAGGTGATTAGACCTACCGGGCAATGAAAAGTAATTGAAGCGCCTCATGAATACCGAAATCGCCTAAATCAACCGACCCGGACATAAACCAAAACGAAATGATCACCGATGCGGAGGACACCTTCAAACGCTGGACCGATTTTCCGGGGTTGGTGCGGAAAATATTCGTGCGCGCTCCAGACAGCCTAGCGACCAAGAGCACTCATTTATGGGAAACCCTGGAAGATGCCGACGAGGGGCATTACGCAGCGCGGGTCGAATGCGCCGAGGCTAATAGCAGAAACCGGCTGACGCTGGATCGCTACGACTGTTCCCTGGTCCCGGAAAACCCGGGCGGAAAAGGGACGAAAACCCCACACATTTAAAACGGTTACGTTGCGCTAGGAAACGACGCGCCACAGAAGCGGTTTCCCAGTATCGAACGGCAAAATCTCCTCTGACCCGACCGTGAGGCGGTCATCTGCCGGGCGTTCTCCGCGCTTCAGCGTCACTGTACCGTCGTTTGGCGGCATGCCATAGAACGCCGGGCCATTAAGCGATGCGAACGCTTCCAGCCGGTCAAGCGCGCCATCCTCATCGAACACCTGCGCATAAACTTCCAGTGCCGACGGGGCATTAAAAATTCCGGCGCACCCGCAATCGGTTTCCTTTTCAGACACCGGATGAGGCGCTGAGTCGGTGCCCAGAAAAAACGACGTATCACCCGAGGTCGCCGCCGCCCGCAGCGCCAGCCGGTGCCGTTCCCGCTTGGCGACTGGTAGACAGAACATATGCGGACGCATCCCACCGACAAAAAGCGCATTGCGATTTATCACCAGATGATGGGGCGTGATAGTGGCGCCGATATTGGCACCCGATCCTTCGACGAAGGCGACGCCCTCCGCGGTTGTAATGTGTTCAAACACGACCTTTAAACGGTCGAAGCGCTGCAGGGTCGGTATCAGCACCTTATCGATAAACACTTGCTCCCGGTCGAATATGTCCACGTCGGGGTCGGTAACCTCGCCATGGACGAGTAACGGCATGCCGATTTCCTCCATGCGTTCAAGCACACCGTAAATCTTCCCGATATCCGTGACGCCATTGTCCGAATTCGTCGTCGCGCCTGCGGGATACAGCTTCGCAGCCGTAAACGCGCCCACGGCATATCCACGCGATATTTCGTCCGCGTCCGTAACATCAGTCAGATAGGCCGTCATCAATGGCTCGAACCCGGTATCTCCAGCCAGCGCCTGAACGATGCGCGTACGATAGGCAACCGCGTCGGCAACTTTCACCACGGGTGGCTTCAAATTGGGCATTATGATCGCACGCCCGAAAACATTCGCTGTAAAGGGCAGCACTGCCGCTAGTATGTCACCGTCGCGCAGATGCAGATGCCAGTCGTCGGGACGGCGGATGGTCAGTTCGTTCTGCTCGGTCAATAGGAATTCCTGTAGCAAATTTCAGGGGAATTTAGCGGATTACGCTACCCAGCGAAACGGAGCCAACTTGATAGCATCCCTGTTTGTCCATAAAACCGAATCAAGCGGCAGAATTTGCCGCTTGTGACCTGCCCCCCTTAACCGGGTCCATATGCTGATTTGGAGACTTGGCCTCTGGATATATTATGAAGGAAAAACAATGATTGGGTTCGTTTTCAGGGCTTACTCTGTCGCCGCTGCCGGTATTTTTGTCGCCACTACTTGGCCCCCGTTCGGAATCCACGGCTGACAGGAAGGAACGAAATTCCAAACTTGAACAAGAGAGAGTAGACCCGGTCTTAGTGTCTGTGGAACTCGCCCGCTCAAAGGTGTTCTTCGATCCAGTCAAATATCATTGGACCCTGATGTACCCAACAATCATGAGAACAGTGCACCGTTCCACCGACCTTGGGATCGTCGTATAGCACCAGAGTTTTGTCCTCAGCACCAATCTCGTCGAAGAGTTTTTGCGCGCCTTTCCAATCCATCAATTTGTCACTAGTGCCGTGTGTCATCAAAGTCGGAACTTTAATATTTCCGGCCACGCCTTCCATTGTGAACGCCTTCAACTGTTCACGGGCTTCTTCATGGCTAACGCCGCCCAGAAGCCTCTGCACGACCGGCTGAAGATGTTCATAGAAGTCGTATAGGTCGTCAAGAATCGAATAACACCCAGCCCACGACACCAGGCATTTGATCCGGTCCTCGAAAGCGGCAACGCGCGGTGCGTAATATCCCGCCATCGAAATCCCCATCAGGCCGACACGGTCTGAATCGATCTCCGGTCGTGAGAATAGGTAGTCAAAACACGCCTTACCCGGCACCTCATAATCCGCACGCGTCGGGATGTTTTTTAGATACATGGATGACCCACGGCCAGGAGTGTCCACCAAAAGCATCGCGTACCCACGCTCCGTCATTTCCTTGCCGGAAAAGTAGATCTCCTCGGCGAAAGCGTCCGCTCCCCCTATAAAGAATAAGGCGGGCCATTTTCCCGGTTTGGGATTTCGTGGGTGGCAGAAGTACCCGTCATAAGTCTCGTCGCCACACTGAACTTCAATTACCTCAATGGGCGGGTCATTTAGAGTGGCGGCGGCACGGAAGTTTTCCTGCGATTTTGCGAAATATGCCGCCTTGTCGTCATTACGGTCGATGCGCAGAAAAACGTCGGCCATCCGCCAGTACTGGTTCGCAGCGAAAAAGTACTGCATGGCGGAACGTTCGTGCCCGGCTACCAAACATTTCTTAGCGCGTGCTTCTGTATCCTCGGCCTTCTTGACCCACTCTACTTCCCAGCTCTCTAGGTCTCCGAGTTCTATTTCTTTACAGACCCGAGCAATCTCGAACGCATCGCCACCTCCTTGGCTGGCTTCGGCAACCAGACGGAGTGTCTGTGAACCCATGCCTTCTGTGGGAAAGAAGAAGTCAATCATTGGTACCTCCTTAGGTTGGCAGCGCTTGTTATCGTCTTTCGAGTCAGCCGAGTATCGTACGAAGTGAGCGCATGATGGAACGCTGCAGACAACGTTTCGAACTCATGAACCTTTATTCGTTTTGTATCCATCAAAGGCATAAAGGTAATCACGAAAAAAGGAAGTGACATAAATCACACGCAAGACAACACTGGGTTCGTTTCAGAAGGATTATTCCCAAAGCTATTCTGCTACCCATTTCGCCACAGCTCCGAAAGCGCTTCCATTATAGGAATTGGGTTAACTTTCTACTGATGCCACCAAGCTTCTTCGTCCCTTGCGTCATGCAGACAAATTTAGCTCGCCTTATCGCTGGCCAACGGGTCAGGGCTGTCGCCCGCGTTCGAGACGACCCGGATATATCGCTGCGAGGCACCGGCGGTCCCGATTTCGAACATCTTCGACGTACTACGTTCGAGCTCGGATAAACCGGTCGATCAGGCGCGTGCCAGCAGCCCGTCAGCGACCTTCTCTGCGCACATGATGGTCGGTATGTTCGTGTTGGCGCGCGGGACGCAGGGAAACAGCGACGCATCGCACACGGTCAGGCAGTCGACCCCGTATACTGCAGCGGAAGGGTCCGTAACTGCCGCCGGATCGTCTACCGTTCCCATCCGGCAGGTACCCGATGGATGCCAGCACCCGGTGACGTTCTCGCGAATGAATTCTTCCATCCGCTTTTCGTCGTTCAACAGGTCCGGCAGGGTCAGGCCCATGGTGATCAACCCGCTGATCGCCGCCCGGCGCAGCGGTCCCGGCCCGTCCATGATGGCGGCCAGGGTATTAGTGAGAATCCGGTTCTTAGTGTTTACCGCACCGATCCGGCGCACCCGCTCCGAATATGAGCTCGGGAACGGGTCGGAAGCGACGTCCGCCATGCCGGGATGGGCGAAATAACCCGCCATCCGATGCACCCCCTCGGCTAGGCGGTCGTAATCCCGCCGGTCAGCCAACAGGTTGAAATCAACATCCGGTTCGGCTGACGGTTCCGCGCTGCTGAGCAATACCCGCCCGCGCGAATACGGCTTGTTGCACCACATCAGAAACGATCCCAGCCGCACGCCGACAGCATGCCAGGCCGATTTCGCGGTCACCGAAGCGTACATGTCTCCAGGCCCGCACTCCTCTACGCCGGAACTGTACCGCAGAGAAATCTGCGCATGACGCCGGGTACCGGTATGGGATTTGAGGCGCGCGCGCGATTTCAGATAGGCGGACACGGCGATGGTGGGATGCTCGTTCAGATTAGCGCCGACCCCGGCACGATCGGCGACCACGTCGACACCCATGTCTTTCAGATGCGCCCCTCTGCCGATGCCTGACCGCATCAGCAGCGCTGGCGTATGTAGCGCGCCGGACGATACGATGACATGATGACCTTTGAGCGACAAACGCTGGCCGTTCCGGTTGACCACCGCACCAGTAGCCGTGCGCTCGTCGAACGTTACCTTTTCCGCGATGGCTTCGGAAAAAATATGCAGGTTGGACCGTGCCCGGACATCCCGGCTCAGATAACCCATCGATGCCGAGACACGGGTTTCGTCGGTGTTTGAGATCGTGCTGCGGAACCAGCCATCCTCGAAGTATCCGTTCTGGTCCTTCACGGGCTTAAGGCCAGTATCGGTCAGAACGCCGGCCACGGCTCGGGTGAATTCCGGCCAGTGATCTTCGGGCACGCGGCGGATCCGGATCGGACCGTCGCCGCCATGGTAGTCGTCCTGGAAATCCTCGTCGGTTTCGAGTTTGCGGAAATAGGGCAGGACGCTGCTCCAGTTCCAACCCACGGCGCCCAGTTCTTCCCATTCGTCGTAGTCTAGTGGTGAGCCGCGATTGGCCATTTGCGCATTGATCGACGAACCACCGCCCACGACGCGCGCCTGTTCCATGAAACGCGGCGCGACTCGGCGTTCGGAATTCGTCGGCGTATGCGACAAGCGCACCTTGAGCCCCTGCCAGTGGTAGGACGGATTGAAGGATGCGCCCATCGGATAGGAATCCAGCATATCATCGGGCTCGCTCCCGGGGGCATAATCCTTGCCGGCCTCGACCAGCAGAACCTCATTGCTCGCTTGCGCCGACAAGCGGTTGGCAAGGACACACCCCGCCGAGCCACCGCCCAGAATGATGTAATCGAATGTTTTCATTTCAATATCCGACACGTCCGCCGCCCTGATTTATTTACGCCTCCCAGCGATATTAGGCAGATCGGCATCGGGAGACCAATCCAAATCGCAGGGTGTTTCAAACGACAAATTCTGCTTTCATAAAGGTCGGCGACAGGGAGGAAATCATGGCGCAATTGGATTGGGCAAAGGAACATGTCGAGCGCTACCGAGCCTCCAAAGGGGTGGATGGCCATATCTGGGCCGGGTTCGATGGAAATGGCAACTTCCCCTGCCTGTTGCTAACGACTACAGGGCGCACTTCAGGGCAGGCGCGCACGACTCCCCTGATCTATGGCCGTGACAGTGACAATTTTATCGTGATCGGTTCCCAAGGCGGGCTGCCGAAACACCCAAACTGGTATCTCAATCTACACGCTGATCCCCGAGTTGCGGTGCAGGTCAAGGACGACGTGTTTGAGGCGGAGGCGCGCACAGCCAAGCCGGAAGAACGGGCCCGCCTTTGGCCCATGATGGCGAAGATTTATCCCCCCTATGACGAGTATCAGGAAAAGGTTGGAGACGCGCGCAAAATCCCCTTGGTCGTTCTGACACGGATCTAGCTCTGTAAGGCGATTTGATGCCGCCCTGTTTTTTCAAGTTGCGAACAGCAATTTGTTGTCCTCAACCCATTTTACCAGTTTTAGAACGCCTTCTTCCACGCTGACTTTTGGCACCCAACCCGTCACGGACGTCGCCTTGCCGATATCAGAGATGTAAACGGGCTGGTCACCTACGCGCGCTTGCCCGAACTCAATAGGTATTTCGCGTCCGAGCACCGATTCGATCAATTTGAGCAATTGCAGGAGCGAAACGGCCCGTTCCGCGCCGCCACCGATATTCAAGACTTCGCCACGATACGCATCAATATCATCAGACACCAGAAGGAAAAAATCGACCAAATCGTCGATATAAAGTATGTCCCGGACCTGCTTTCCCGTCCCGTACAGGGTTAGTGATCTGCCGGTAACTGCGGCAATGATAAACCAGGCCACCCAACCCTGATCCTCTATGCCGAATTGTCGCGTACCATAAATGCAGCTTTGGCGCAGCACCAACGTCGATAACCCGTACGAACGGCCGTAATCCAGCACGTACTGATCGGCGGCCCCTTTGGAACAGCCGTAAGGCGAGTGAAAGTCGAGCGCTCGATCTTCGGCAATCCCCATAGGCAGGCTGGGAAAATAGTACCGATCATCTGTTTCCCGGACCTCTAGGTCTTCCAGCCCGCCGTAAACCTTGTTGGTGGATACGAATACGAAACCGGGTCGATGAGAGGACCCACGTACCGCCTCCAGAAGGTTCAACGTACCGAGCGCATTCACTTCGAAATCTCGCATTGGAGCCTGCACGGATGTCGTAACGGCGACCTGTCCGGCAAGATGAAAAATCACGTCCGATTTTTCTGTAAACGACCGCAAATTCGGGTTTGTGGATGAGATATCGACTTCCATGAAATCGATTCCGGTAGGATGCCTCTCGTTCAGCCAGGTCAGATTTCTGTCGGCTCCGGGCCGTGAGAGGTCGTCCAAAATCACAACTGAGTTCCCGGAGGCCAGCACACGGTCGCAAAAATTCGTCCCTATAAACCCTGCGCCTCCAGTAACGCCGAATGTCTTGGTCATGCTACGTGCCGTCCCGCTCCTAAAGACCCCGTGAGATCACGATGCGTTTTGCTCATGTCCTCCAAGTTACGTCTGACTGATTGTGTCTTCGAACTCATTCCGTCTTGGCTTATTGCATGTGTGCACTTCACCGTCTGCCTCCGATCAAAAACCTCGGCATTGGAAGAGGCGAACGCCGCGAGGGGTTGTCTCCATCCAGCACAGTCAGTCTCAATTCGCGTTCCCGAACCACGCGTGATATTACGCTTACACGACTGATGTCGATTTAGATATCGCTGAATACCGGTAAGGCTGTGTAAAGTCCAACGCCCTTTAGATTCTCCACCTCAAAAGAGGCCCATCCGAATTGATTAGATCGTCCGAAATATATATCAGACACAAGCTGAGGATTTGGTAATGGGCGTCGTTGCCGAGGTTTTCCTGCCACTGGCGCTGGCGTTCATCATGTTCAGTTTGGGGCTTCGACTGACATTCGACGACTTCGCACGGGTCGCGAAGCAACCGAGGGACTTTCTAGTGGGTGCGGCGTCGCAGCTGATCTTGCTGCCGATCGTCGCCCTCATCTTGGTCAGCATCTGGCCTCTCGATCCCCAAATCGCCCTTGGCGTGATGATAATCGCTGCAGCGCCAGGGGGCGTGACGTCCAATATCCTCACCGCCTTCGCGCGCGGCGATGTCGCCTTGTCAATTTCTCTGACGGCGGTGATCAGCTTAGTTTGTGTGGCTACGATCCCACTGATCGTCGTGTTCGCCCACACCCAGCTCATCGGCGGCGATGTCGGTGATGTATCGGTGGCCAAAACCGCGATCAGTGTTTTCTTCATCGTGACAGTACCGGTGCTAATCGGCCTTCTAGTACGGCGCTTCGCGCAATCGTTCGCCACCCATTTCGAACCCTGGACAAACCGCATATCAACTGCGCTCTTCGTGATCGTACTAGTCGGCGCAATCGCCCAGCAGCGCAACAACATCATTCCCTACTTTGCGGAAGCAGGATTGGTCACACTGGTGCTAAACGTTTTGATGATGTTGCTGGCCTACACTGTCGCTAGAGCATTCGCCTCAGGAGTCCCTCAACGCACTGCAATATCGATCGAATGCGGGCTTCAGAACGGCACTTTAGCCATAGCAATTTCGACGTTATTGTTCGGTGGAGGTCTGACATCCGTTGCTCCGGCGACTTACAGCCTTATAATGTTCTCTACCGCTCTAATATTTATTATTATTTTACGTCGGAGCACCTAACTAACGGGTAACCTTTTTGTGTCGCGCAATATCACAATAAGTGCCAGATGGCTTAAGGTAATCTCGATTAAGAAAACTACTTGGTTTTCTCAAAATATCTTACTGAGTCGACGGTCTCAGTAGTAATCCCTCATCTGGGCGATTTCGTAATCGACATCGAGTGCCTTTTCCGCTTTGCGGATCATCCGCCAGGCTTCCTGCCATGCCTCAAAAACCTGTTTCTGACGCTCTCGGGCGGCGCGGATCTGCGGCGTCATGCCCCGGCGGGGTGGCGGTGGTGGCGTATAAGTCGCACCCTCCGGAATGCCAAGCTCGATCAGCGTACGACACAGCAGGTCGTACTGGTTTTTCTGCACCCGGTAATCACCGGAATCGAGCACGATTTCTAGCTCTCGGCTGCCGCCTTCGGCGGCAAGCTCAAGAACCGACCGGTCGCCAGAGAAATCCTCACACAAGACACCGTCGATAGAGCACAACTGCTCCACTACCTTTGGCAGCCCCTGGTCCTTTATCTTTACCCGTGCCATTCAGGAGTCCTGATCGTTGTCTACGCTCGTCACATACCCCATTGACGCCGAGCCGTACACTGAAACGCAGTTTGGTTGGATACTGGATACTGATGACCACCACTGGATTCACGCGCCATTGGCCGCCGCTTCAAGGCGCGGGACTGACACGACGGTAGTGAGGGAGATATTTGAGGGTTAATTCAATGTAACAGCTGAGAAAGTTCCTCCCGCACAGTTTGAGAACTAACAAAGTAGTATACTTTCTTTAAAGGACCGTTTTTATTAAACCAAATAATGTTAGTCCACCGATCATATCGGTAGGAATCAACACCAGTTTCTTCATGTACTTTCTTCTTATTTCGTATTGAAAAATACTCGAAGGCACTTAGCGGCTCATTTTTAAAAATTGGCGTGAAGTTCTCCATCACATCAACCATAACCCACTTTTTATAATTACTGGAGTAATATTCCAAGAATACATGGTTGGCTACTATGCTGCTTGGCTTAGATGCGATACGTAGAAGACGTGTCGAGAGCCCCATATCACGCAACAATGCAATAGTAGCCTCTGAGGCAGTCCCGCAAGCCGTCTTTCGGCTTGCAACTCCCAACAAAAAATTCTCTGGAAATCGCTCTTTTTCTGGCAGCCCAGAAAGGAAATCTGTGTCTAGTGGTTTTTCAAATCTATTTTGCATTACATGGCGGTAAATGAGACCACGAATAGATACAACTGCACTAAACTCGCTCTGGTTGGTGTCATTTTTTATTTTATTATAATCATTAATCAAATTCTTATATTTAAAAATATCATTTATATGAAATTTTATTTGAATTCTACTATTCCATTTTTTCTTCAATTTTGGGTATAAACCTCTGTCATCATCATATTTACTGTTTACGATTATATCTCGATAGCGTTCACTGTCAGGAATTAAAATGATATCCTCAACGACAAATGTTCTATTTATGTAGGGACCATCTTGTACGAAGTATTCATAAAAATTTATAAGGTTGTGTTTCTTCAAGAAACCAACGAGGCCGACCACCATAACAAATGTGGCCGCCAACAAAGTAACCGTAAATTTTTTGCGGTTAACCAAGGTGAACATACTCAGGCCCCTGCATGAGGTTTGACGTGAAATCATTTAAATCATTATACAGCGGATCGTTTTAAGGGGGGGTAACTTGGTTTGGGATTTTGCAGGTGGCTCCTGCCATTGCCATTTTTGTACCCAATTCAGGAATTCTCTGTGTGACTGTTTGTAATTTTTCTCCGCTTCGGGAGTCTAAACGCTTAGCCGATAAAAACCGGGGGGAAATTGTGTGCTAAAACGATCACTTACAACTCTGGCGATAATTGGCGCCATCCCCATCATTGAATATTTCATCGCTACCTCTATTTTAGCTGATTTGAATTCTGAATTTAAGAACGGGATGGGCGTCGAAGCTATCTGCTCACTGCAAACGGTGATGGCGAACCCGGCGCTTTTCTTGAACGCTCGCGCCTGAAGAGGGACGCCGGAAGACAAAAAACCCGCCAACTCATTGAGTTAACGGGTATAATTTTTGGTTGCGGGGGCAGGATTTGAACCTGCGACCTTCAGGTTATGAGCCTGACGAGCTACCGGGCTGCTCCACC
>MDTE01027101.1_pt1 | contig 16179 bp, 16 predicted proteins | sample 811231 | NCBI WGS metagenome assembly MDTE01 (sample SAMN05326651, study PRJNA326480) | marine metagenome | isolation source: seawater | place: Indian Ocean: Red Sea | collected 2010
CTATCAGTGTGGACAACAGTCTTCGCATTGAGGCATGAAAGTATGGGAATTAAGGGGGAGAAATATGGATTTCGCATATCACTACTCGCAAGAGCAAGAAGACTTTCGCAAAGAGGTCCGAGCGTGGTTAGCAGAAAATGTTGACCCAAAAATGAAGACCTCCCCGAGAGAAGAGATAGAAGGGGACGTTTGGGATTGGGGATACGCATTCGCAAAGAAACTGGGTGCTAAGGGCTGGCTACACCCGACCTACCCTAAGGAATATGGTGGCGGCGGACTGAGCCCTGAACTTTCAGCGATAATCCACGAGGAACTAGATGCAGCTCAGGTACCAGTAATCACCGGAAACACCTTAGATCTGCCTGCACTTTCGGTCTGGGCAACAGAAGAACAGAAGCAGGAGTTCCTAAAGGGAAGACTCACAGGTGAGCTCATTGCATACCAAAACTTCACCGAACCAGGTCACGGCTCAGACCTAGCGTCGCTAGAAACCAAAGCAGTCAGAGACGGTGACGATTGGCTCATCACTGGTAATAAGGTATATGTAAGCGGCTCTCACGGAAAGGGTAGACCTAGAACACCAGACTACCTGTTCACAGTCGCAGTGACAGACCCAGACGCACCTAGACATAGGAACCTAGGTTACTTCTTGGTACCTACAAATGTTGAGGGAGTTTCCCTGACACCAATGAACCTAGTCACTGGTAACGGTCAAAACCATGTTGTAATGGACAACGTAAGAGTTGGACCAGACAGACTAATTGGTGGGGAATTCCAAGGTTGGCAAGTAGCTAACTCCACACTAGAGCACGAGCACGGTGGCCGTGGAGAACTACCAGGTAAGAATCGAGTTATGGAATCCTTCATCAACGTTACAAGCGAACGAGGATGGGCAGATTCAGATCACACAGCAAATCAAGCTATGGAAGCGTACATAGTAAGTGAGATAGGCAGATTGTTTGAACTCAGAAACCACGCCTTCTACACAGTTGGCCAAGAGATGACATTCCAAGGTTCACAGAATTCACTGTGGCGCAAAGAAAAAGGCCTCGTCCAAGCCTCTGCCATGAGTGACGTCATGGGTCCTTACTCACTATTAGACGACTCTGCGTTCGCAATAGAGGGTGGAGAGGAGCTACAACAATTCCAGCTTAATGCAATTGGAAGAACACATCCTGGTGGCACGATAGAGATTCAGAAGGTCATTATGGCCCGAAGAATAGGTATAAGCCGAACAACTGAGAGAGCTGCTCCAACCCCATCCACAGCAGGACAGACTGCGTCTACGAAGAAAAGTTAGACACGTTCTAACATTTCACAGAACTTAGTTAGCAGTGAAAGAGAGCAGGATTCATTAGAATTCCTGCTCTCTTTCTAATTGGATCACAGAACATGTACGTGAATACTACATACGTACAGGCAATTAGATACTTATCCTCTATAGAGAATATTGGAAATGAAGAGAACTCCTTTATATCAAGATCATGCAAACAGAGGCGGAAAGCTAATATCGTTTGCAGGGTGGAAAATGCCAATACAGTTTACAGGCATATTATCCGAAGCTAAGTGCGTTAGAACTGGTGCTGGAATCTTCGACGTCTCCCATATGGGGAGGCTAGTGATATCAGGAACCGATGCCGAAAAATTATTGGACATGATAACCACATCGTACATATCGAGAATTCACTCAGGTACAGCAAAATACACGTTGATATGTGATGAAAATGCCGGAATAATCGACGATACAATTATATACAAGCATAACTCGAACAAATTCCTCATGATTCCTAACGCATCTAATGAAGAAATTGTTATCCAATGGATAAACCTTTGTGCAAGAGAACTCAATTATGACATTGATATACACAGGATAACGGAAAGCACGGTAATGATAGCCCTGCAAGGCCCTCAAGCCGTCCAAATTCTACAGCCTATCTGTTCAACCAATCTACTTAATGCTAAACCTTTTCGTATATTCGAAGGCCAGATACTAGGTTATGATTCGACTATAGCTACTACAGGTTACACAGGAGAAAACGGCCTAGAAATAATATGTAGTCCCGAGTACGGTCCGCATATATGGTCAAAATTAATAGAATTTGGAGCAGCTGCATGTGGCCTTGGTGCTAGAGACGTATTAAGGATAGAAGCCGGCTTATTGTTACATGGATCTGATATGAACACCAATACCAGCCCACTGGAAGCTGGGCTAAGACGGTTTGTATCATTTGATAAGCCTGCATTCTTTGGAAGAGACATAATGCTAATGCAAAAAGAATCAGGTATAGATAAGTCATTAGTAGGTTTCAGATTAGAAGACAAAGGAATACCACGACATGGGTATAACATCCTCCACAACAACGATATCATCGGGGAGATTACAAGTGGTAGCTATTCACCCACTCTTGACACAGGTATAGGTTTGGGATACGTTCCAATAGAATTTTCAGAAGAATCTACAGAATTACAGGTAGACATACGAGGTAGGATGACTAAGGCTAAGGTTGTCACTCTACCATTTTACTCTAGGAAGAGGTCGATATGAATCCAGCAGACAGGTACTACTCTAATGAACACGAATGGGTATTCCTTGACTCAGATAATATGGTATCCATAGGCATTACTGAGTATGCCCAAGATGAATTAGGCGACTTGGTATTCGTGGAACTACCTGCAATCGGAACCATAGTAGAAAGTATGGGTAAATTGGGAGAGGTAGAATCTGTAAAATCAGTTTCTGATATATTTTGTCCAATATCTGGAGAGGTAGTACACATAAACCAAGAAGCAATTGATAGTCCGGAAATCATAAACGAAGATCCATATGGAAGGGGATGGTTAATAAAGTTGAACCCTTCTAATTTACAAGAGATCGACCAGCTAATGTCTGCATCAGAGTACGAGATATTCCTAGGCTCTTTGGGGCATTAAAAATCATGGACCATTCACATTCCTCACCATACATACCAAACACAGCAGACGAGAAGCTATCTATGCTTAGAACCATAGGTGTCGAATCGGCTGATGAACTCTTTAGAGATATACCGAGTGGATTTGGCAATGAACTATCTACCATTCCAAATGGTTTATCAGAAATCGAGTTGTATAGAGAAATGCAAGACCTATCAGAACGCAATATGCACCAGGGTCAACTATCCTCATTCCTAGGTGGAGGGGCATATCGCCATTTCATCCCATCCGTAGTAAGGCATGTCACAGGTATAGGAGAATTGGCTACAGCATATACCCCTTATCAACCCGAGGTAAGCCAGGGCACCTTACAGATCACCTACGAGTTCCAATCCTTGGTCAGTCAATTAATGGAAATGGACGTATCCAACGCAGGTATGTATGACGGGGCAACATCTACAGCAGAAGCCGCGCTAATGGCCTGCAGAATAAAGGATCGAACTAATATATGTGTATTAGACACAGTATCCACAACACAATTAGCAGTTATACGAACTTACACAGAACCTCAAGGGTTAAACGTATACACTACTAGCCACAAAACCCCCCAGATAAGGCCAGATACCGCCTGCCTTATAATACAACATCCTAATTTCTACGGTTACCTCGAGGCAATGGAATCTCTCAGGACAATTGCAGATCAGCATGATGCCCTTATGATAGTCTCTACAGATCCCATATTCTTAGGAATGTTCAAATCACCCGGGGCTCTTGGTGCAGATATAGCAGTTGCTGAAGGACAACCATTAGGAATACCACTCAGTTACGGCGGCCCATATGTTGGTCTATTTACATGCAAATCCGAGTTTCTAAGGCAAATGCCGGGACGAATAGTAGGTAGAACAGTAGATACAGTTGGAAGAGAGGGATATGTACTTACCCTACAGACCAGAGAACAGCATATACGTAGGGAGAAAGCCACCTCGAATATATGCACAAGTGAGGCTTTAATATGCACAGCAGTAGTTGCCTACTTGGCTTGTATAGGGAAAAATGGATTAAAGCATATATCTGAAGCTACATACCATAAGGCACATTACGCCGCTTCACTAATTTCTAAAATTCCTGGTTATTCATTCCCTATAGATGATTTATTCTTCAGGGAATTTGTTGTTGAATGCCCAATAACACCAAAAGAAATAAAAGATCAGCTTCTAAAAAAAGGTATATTAGCGGGTATAGATGTTAGTGACCATTTCAAGAATGGCATTATGATATCTGTGACTGAAATGAATACCAAAGAAGAAATCGAAGCATTAGCAAAGGAGTTATCCAACATAAAGTCTTAAATTGATTTATTTGAGACCATTTTGGGCTATCTAAGTAGATGTACACACAAAGCAGAGACAGACGGCTTCTAATGGATATCAGCGTGTCAGGCCGCATAGGAATAGCATTAGAACCCCTTGATGTCCCGCAACAGCCCTTACCAGACCCTGAAAACCTTAGGGATAACTTATCCCTACCAGAAGTTAGTCAAGGAGAAGTTATTCGCTACTTTACTAATCTAAGCCAAATGAATTTTTCGGTTGACACTAACTACTACCCACTTGGAAGCTGCACTATGAAATATAACCCCAAGATCAATAACGAGATTGCTTCTCTAACTGGCTTCACAGACATCCACCCATTACAAGATATCCAGACTACTCAAGGCGCTCTAGAACTAATGTATGATCTACAATACCTACTTGCGCATATAGTTGGCATGGAACACGCAAGCCTAGCTTCAGTAGCTGGAGCTCATGGTGAATTGACAGGAATGTTAATGATAAGGGCGTATCACGACTCCAGGAAAGATTATAAACGCAATGTTGTGCTTGTTCCAGATAGTGCCCATGGAACTAACCCTGCCTCCGCTGCAATGGCAGGATACACCGTGATATCAATACCTTCGGATAAGAATGGAAACATGGATATAGAAGTACTAAAAAGCTACTGCACAGAAGAAACTGCTGGAATAATGTTGACCCTACCTAATACTTTGGGGCTTTTTGACCCTAACATTGTAGACATCTGTGCTTACGTACATCAATGCGGCGGGTTAGTTTACGGTGACGGAGCCAACATGAATGCCCTGCTTGGGCGGGCCCATATGAGTACTATAGGCTTTGACGTGTTACATCTAAACTTGCATAAGACTTTTAGCACTCCTCATGGAGGAGGTGGACCTGGTGCTGGTCCAGTACTATGCAATGACAGGCTGGCTTCATTCCTCCCAACCCCGGTAATTGCCAAACATGAAAACATATATTTACTAGACTCACCAAGTCAAACAATAGGGAAAATTGGAGGCTTCCATGGTAATTTTGGGATTCTAGTCAGAGCTTACGCCTACATTAAAAGTATGGGAAAACAAGGGATGTTGGATATCAGTGAGAATGCTGTAATAAATGCGAACTATATATTGACTAGGCTTAAAGATGATTACTATCTACCCTATGACAGAAATTGCATGCATGAAGTTATATTCTCTGCCAAACCTCAAAGATCAAAAGGAATACGTGCCCTAGATATAGCCAAGAGACTGATAGACTACGGCATCCATCCACCTACAATGTACTTTCCGCTGATAGTCGAAGAGGCTCTAATGATTGAACCAACAGAGTCAGAAAGTAAAGATACCTTAGATTATTTTATCTCCGTAATGCAAGATATAGCGAAAGAGGTAGAATCCAATCCACAATTACTTAAGGATGCTCCTCACAATACACCAAACACTCGACTTGATGAGGCAAAAGCTGCAAGGCAGCCTGACCTACGTTGGACAAATAACAATAGTTCCAAGGGGTAAGCCAGTTTATTGCCAAATATAAATATTCTTTCCAAAACCGGATTGCACAATCAAAAATTTAGATATAGACTTCAATAACTGAATCACCAAATCATGGAGGTTATTATGACTGCAGAAGTCGGTGACTTGGCGCCAGATTTTACTCTAAGATCACATACAGGAGACGAAGTTACACTTAGCCAGTACAAGGGAGAGAAAAACGTTGTCATACAAACACACCTATTCTCATTTACAGGTGGTTGAACGCACCAATGCTCTGGTTTCCGGCTAGAAAACCGCCGGTACGAAGAGAACGATGCCCAAGTCTTGGGCATGAGTGTAGATAGCGCAGCAACGCAAAAAGCGTTTGCAGCATCCATTGGCGGACTACCATATCCACTGTTAGCTGATTTCCACCCAAAGGGGGAGGTGTCTTCCTTATTCGGTATATACAACGAAGAAAGAGGAACTACCAGAAGAGCGGTTATTATAATCGACAAAGAGGGAATCATAAGGTTTAAACAGGTATATGATAGAGGTCTCCCAGATCCAAAAGAGATACTAGAGGAACTGCTTAAACTTTAGGAAAGAGACTTAATTAACATAGGAAACGAAAGATTATTTAAAGAAGGTGACCACGTAATCTTAGTCGATAGACGCGGTCGCAAGTATTCGTTAGCCCTTTCGAAGGAAAAATCGTTTCATACCCACGTAGGAACTATATTACACAACCAAATTATAGGCGTAGGACCTGGTTCGAGAATACAGAGTTCGACCAATCACCAACTCTTAGTATTCCATCCGAGCCTTGACGATTTTGTCACAGAAATGCCTCATCCGACCCAGGTAATATACCCAAAAGACTTAGGCATAATATTGACATATGGTGATATTTTCCCCGGCGCTAAGGTCGTTGAGGCTGGCATGGGCTCTGGTGCCTTAACACTATCTCTACTCAGGGCAGTTGGGGATAAAGGTAAAGTAGTAGCATATGAGATAAAAGAAGAGATTATTGCTAAAGCAATAGCTAGTATAGAATCCATGAGCCAAAGCACGGATAATCTAGAAATAAAGGCACAGGATATATATGAAGGTATCGATGAACATGATCTAGACCGTATCATCCTAGACCTTCCATCACCCTGGTTAGTTATACCGCACGCTGAAAAATCTCTTTTGAATGGTGGAGTCTTAGTAAGTTTCCTACCTACAATATTCCAAGTTTATGAATTACATGAGTCATTAAAAAATACGAGATCCTTCGAGATGATGGATTCGTTTGAAATATTATTGAGGCCATGGTCCATAGGAAATCGTAGTGTAAGGCCCCAGCATAGAATGGTTGCTCATACAGGATTCATAACGACAGCTCGAAAATGTGATCCGAGGCCAAACAAAGACGAATAGCTATCATGCTAAGATTTCTTATTTTTCAAACAATTGCCTTGCTCTTTCTATGTCCTCAGGAGTATTTACGTCTACATTAACAATACCACTATCTACATTAACCAGGTTCATAGATTCTCTATATCTTCTACTTATGGCTCTAAGCCCTTCGGATTCTTCATCTATTTCCATAAGTTCCGACATAAGAATAGAAGAAAATAGTATAGGATGACCACTCTTGCCGTTAAATACCGGCATCGTTATAGCTTTACCAGAGGTTATATGTGATGAAATTAATTCGCTAAGAAGATTAACGGGGCGCGGCTGATCTACCGCTAGGATCAATATAGTGCTGTTTCCACTAGATAAATTTCCAAGACCAGCCTTTATCGATGTAGTCTTACCCAGATAATAATTTGGGTTGGCAATTGCCACCACGCCAGTCTGATCCTGTATCGAAGATAATATCTGGTCACTTTTGTAACCACCTACAACAACCACCTCTGATGCACCAGCGCTACGCAAAGCATTGATTTGATATTGTATCAAGGTAGACCCCCGCCAAGGAAGCAACGCCTTGAGGCTACCCATGCGGCTAGATTCACCAGCAGATAAAAGTATTGCAGATACAGGCAACATACTTTCAGTATTTATGATGAAGTTACCCGACTATCTGAAAGTTTATTAGCTATCTTCCGGATATATCTATCTTCCAAACTCAATGATTTACCTGATTTTCCCTCTCTAAAAGCCACTACCTCAGCCATGATGCTTACAGCAATCTCCTCAGGGGTCTTAGCTCCAATGTCCAATCCCACTGGTGAATGTATAGATCTTATTCTATCCAAACTAATACCGTTTTTTAATAACTCTTCATATATAAGAATTGTTTTCCTGCGGCTGCCAACCAAACCAACATAACCAGCAGGAGTGCGAGCTGCGGCCTCAAGGGCTAAATCATCTTCTCGATGCCCTCTTGTTGCAACTATAACCGCAGTGTTAGGGCGAATATCTATTTGCTTAAGTCCTTCGTGATATTCAGCTACTATAACTCCTTCAGCTTCAGGAAATCTCTCTGCATTGGCAAATTCAGGACGATCGTCGATTACATATAGTCTTAATCCCAGCATTGTTACTAGAGGCGCAACGGACTTTGATATATGTCCACCGCCAGCAATAACTACTGATGCTGGAGTCGTAAATCCTTCTAGGAATATTTCAGCCCCGTCCTGAGTCTTCATGTATTCCACGCGGCCATAATCCATCAAATTCTTCAGGGCTGCGGTAGCCTGCTTATCTCTATATGTATCCCCAAGGGTTCCGGAGTAAGATCCGTCTTTTTCCAATAGTACCTTATCTCCTATCTTACCTTTACCGTCCGCCGTTTTTAGTAATGTAGCCTGGCCAACACTTTCACCTCCGTCATAAGCAGTTACTATTTTATTAACCTTAGATTCAAAAGAAGAATGGTCTCTTATAGGATCAATCAAAAAATACATTGTCCCACCACAAACCAAACCTTCTCTAGCTGCTATATCCTCATTAAGCATATAGTCAGTGACTGTAGAATCACCTCCCTCACTGAGAAGCATCTTTGCAGCGAACCATATATCTCCCTCTACACAACCACCACCTAATGTTCCTACTCCACTGCCATCTTGCCTCACCAGCAGTTTGGCACCAGGTTTTTGTGGCGTAGAACCTTTAGTGCCTATTACGGTGGCTATAACAAAAGGTTCACCTTTACTCGATAAGTTATTAGCTTCTCTCAAAACATCTTCCATAATCAATTCACCTCGACCAAATTTGTAACGTTCCAGACATTACAATCCAATGCACTAATTAAGTTGCTCATAGTCATTTTAAACCCTACTACCAAGATGTGTCGAGTTTTCGAGAGTGAACCAATTTGACCATATTCTGCAATTGGTATTAAACTAAGTTTCTTGCCGCAAACTGATGCCGATTGGTGTAGTGGTAGCACACGTGTCTCTGGAACACGGAACCCTGGTTCGAATCCAGGATCGGCAGCCAACAAGAATGCCGATAGCCATTTATGCTTATATGGAAGTAAAAACCTTGGAAACCCGCATATCACTAGATAAGTGCCTGCAGAAGAACTGCTAATGCCTAAACTACGAATCATGAATACACCTTACCACTGGTGGGTAGTGATTCTGGCTACGCTTGCAATGATAGGCGACGGCCTAGTAATACAGAGTATACCGGTATTATACCCCTTCATCAGAGAGGATTTGGCCCTTACACGAGCTGAAGTAGGCCTAATTACATCTGCCATTATGGGCACAAGCATGATCACAGTGATGTTCGGAGGGATTCTATCTGATGTATTGGGGGCAAAAAGAGTACTTGTTATAGTAATGATCTATACTGCCTTCCCAGTGTTAGCACTCAGTTTAATAGATTCTCTATGGGCAGCAATTACAGTCGGCTTTCTAATAGGAATAGGAGTTGGGCCCTTCTATCCTGCGACATCTAAACAAATCGTTGACTGGGTACCCCAAAGTTCTAGGGCTCTTGCTATGAGCATTAAACAAACGGGCCCACCAGTGGCAGGAACCCTAGCAGCAATTACATTGCCAGTACTAGCCTTAGCGTCAACCTGGAGATTGGCATGTGTTGTCTTATTCTGCTTTATGATAATACTTACTATAGTAGTGCAGTTGTTTTATAAAGAGAATATAAATGGTAAGCCAGATCGAAAGCAGTCAGCATCTCTGTCAGGCCTCAAGCAGATATTTAAAGATAAAAACTTGATGATCCTAACAGTATGGGCTTTCTGCTTTGTAGGATTACAGCTAATAGTACTGTCTTACCTCATACTCTTCCTGGTCGAAGAATTACAATATTCAGCAATTACTGCTGGCAGATATCTTGGCACAGCTCTTTTTGTAAGTGTACTAGCACGCATATTCTGGGGAGGTGCCAGTGATTTCTTGTTTAGTGGCAAGAGAAAATTAACTCTTGCAATTATAGGATCTATCACCTGCATATCCCTAATCATTACGGCTTTACTTAAACCTGAGACGCCGACTCAAATAGTATTAATTGTAACTTTTCTCTTAGGGGCAAGTTGTATGTCTTGGCCCGGAATATTCACAGCATATGTCGCCGAAATATCTGGACCAGAGAAAAGTGGTACCGCAATAGGAGTTACAAATGGAATTGTTCGAATAGGAATAATCATAATGCCACCAATATTTGGGCATTTCGTCGACACTTCGAGCTCTTATCAATCTGCTTGGCTAGGGACGGCTGCTATAGCTGCACTATCTACTCTCCTAATGTTCTTTCTCGCAAAAGACCCCCGCCAAGAATCCTCTTCACCCTCCTGAGTCGACTCATTGTTATCAAGAATGATTGTTATCTCTCATATACAATTGATGAGTCAAAGTTAAGTGACCTATATGGATACCGTAATGCTCTATAGCGTGAAGAATATGCCACCGCACAGCTTCAGACCCTTCATATTCACGGACGGCCGGCTGTATTATTGCCAGTTGTTCATTGGTCAATCCTTTGAGAACTTCTCTAGTTCGTTCTGAAACAGTATTTAAAGTATTCCTTAATTCATCCAAAGATTTATCTTGTATCACAAATTCACTATCGCGATCTCTATTGATATCTATCCCCCCAGCCATCTCATGTACTCGGAAACTTTCTGCTCCCAAGAGATGAGTTAGCAATACTGCAGGCGAATTGGTCTCTCCCGGAATTGGTGACCAATGAAGCTCGTCATGAGACATACCATCTATAATCTCTAATATTTGGTTATGCAACGCATCAAATTCGGCGATATATTCATCTATTTCTGTAGCCAATTGTATTTATTCTCCTATCTCCAATATCTTATCTATCTCATCCATATCGTCTTCAGACAAGTGCCAATCACAGGCCTTAACATTGGCCACTATCTGCTCCTCTTTCGTTGCCCCAGCAATCACAGAGCTGACAGAAGGCCTAGCCAAAAGCCAAGCTATAGCCAATTCAACCATAGGCCTGCCATGTTCATCCGCAAATTTAGACAATCCAGATAATATTCTAAAGTTCTTATCAGTTAACGTATTCTCTCTAGCTCTCTCGTTACCTGCAAGGCGAGTTCCTTCAGGTACATCCTTACCCTGAACGTACTTCCCTGTTAAGAAACCACTGGCCAGAGGGTAGAATGGCAATATGCCTATGTTATATTTGTCACAAAATGGCAACAACTCTGATTCTATGCTTCTGTTCAACATATTGTACTCTGGTTGGACAGTCACAAAACTAGCCTTGCTTAGAGATCTGGATGTCCATACTGCTTCACACGTCTGCCATGCACTAAAATTAGAACACCCTATATATCTAACCTTGCCTTGATGCACCAAATCATCCAAAGCTCTTATTGTCTCTTCTATGAGGGTATTCGGGTCTGGTCTATGTATCTGGTACAAGTCTATGTAGTCTGTCTGCAATAGCCTAAGGCTATCTTCTACCTGCTGCATTATGTGATGTCTGGATCCACCCAATGAATTAGGCCCCTCCCCCATTGCCATCCCAAATTTAGTTGCTAGAATCACGTCCTTACGAACATCTTTTAAAGCTTTGCCGATTCTCTCTTCAGATAATCCTCTACCGTACATATTGGCGGTATCCAGGAAATTTATTCCCTGATCTATTGCAAATCGAGCTACTCGTATGGAGCTACTCTCGTCCATCCGAAATCCAAAATTATTTGTGCCAAGTCCTACAACCGATACCTGCAAACCAGTTGGTCCAAGATATCTATACTCCATGCTAAACCTCCTCAGGTCCAAGATGTATTATCATGAACCAAATTTTTCACAACATCTTCTAAACCATATCTTTTACTTCTAAATATCAATGTACCTAGATACCCTAGCCCAATGAAATCTTGTATCTCCAAAAAGAGATTCATTGATCATAGCTTTCTTGTAGTAGAGATGCAGGTCCATCTCTTTTATAGTACTTATGCCACCATGACACTGATGAGCCAATGTAGTAATTCTCCTATATGCTCCATTTATCCAAGCCTTAGCAATGTATATATCAGGTTCATCATATCTCCCCTCCGATATAAGCCAAGCAGCTTGATATGCCAATATTCTTGAAGTTTCCAAGTCTTTGAGCATATTCGCACAATGGTGTTGTATCGATTGAAAATTGCCAACTCTCTTCCCAAATGCTGGTCTACGTTTTACATAATCAACAGCCATATCCATTGCAATTTGCGCTCCACCAATAGCTTCCAAGCATTTGCCGATACCGCCCCAAATGATCAACCTCTCAGCAATTTCATGTCCAAAACCAATCTCACCAACCAGCCTATTCTGCGGAACTCTTACGTTGTCAAAATTTACTCTTGACTGTTTATCTATGCCCATTATATCGAGTGGTGTAGTAACTATGCCGGGTGCATTAGCATTAACAATAAAGAATGCAGTTGCTACACCTGATTCACCATCGTCTACTCCTGAGCAAGCCGAAACTAAGAAATAATCTGCTGATTGTCCATCTACAACGAACATCTTAGTTCCATTAAGAATGAATTCACCTCCATCATGCCGGAATGTCATTTCAGTGAAATTAATGTCATAGCTTCCGTTAGTCTCTGTCATTGCCAATGCCATAACAACTTCACCCTCAGCAATCTGGTTCAAATATTCAGCTTTCTGATCATCTGAACCAAAATCTCGAATAGCCTGGCCACAAAGAACTACTGTCGAGAAATACGGACCTGGTAATAGATATGCACCCATTTCCTCCAAAATGATAGACATGTCCTGAAATGTCATACCAATACCTCCATAGTCTTCTGGAAGCACCAAAGCCATCCATCCCAATTCTGCCATTTTCCCCCATAATTCCCGATTATGTCCGCTTTCACTAGCCTCCATGTCGCGAACCAAGGTTCTTGGGCATTCTACAGATAAGAATTCTTTCGCCGAATCCCTGAGCATTATCTGTTCTTCTGTCAAATTAAGATCCATATTATGTACCCTATATACTATAAAAAATTAAAACTTAATAAGATCTCACCAATGTCATCACGAATCATCGGATAAACCAAGACCCCTCTTCGCTATTATATTCCTATGAATCTCCGGGGTGCCCAAATATATCGATTCAGCAATAGCCTCTATATAACCCCTATTCAATTTGCCCCCTAAAGGAGAATCTATGCCGTTATCTAAATTTCCGTAAAGCCCCAGTATACGTAAAGACAAGTAAGTGAAATTACGCCACATTTCTGTAGTCAACAATCTACTGACTGAAGATTCGTACTCGCTATCAGATCCATTGTCTTGCAACCAAGCTACTTTGTACGCCATTAACCTACATGCCTCAATTTCAGAAGACATTTCCCCCAACCTAAGTTTGATTTCTCTAATATCCATATCGATATTCAGGTTAGAAGAATCTCTCTTGATATATTCCACTAGCTCCAAAAACAATCCTCTAGTTTTACCCACAACTTCAATACCACTTCTCTCTCGGTTTAGCGTATCCATTGCTATCTGCCAACCCTGTTCCGAGTCACCCAACATATTCCCTACCGGAACCCTAAGGTCATCGAAAAAAACTTCGTTAAGAACACTACTCCTGCCATGAATCTCATCTAATGCCCTTAGCGTTATCCCTGGTGACCTCATATCTATTAAGAAGTAACTTATACCCTTGTGCCCCGCTTCATCTCTGTTGGTCCGAGCCAGCGCATGTATCCAATCAGCCCTAGCAGCACCAAATATATAATCTTTCTGACCATTAATAACATACTCGTCACCTTGCAAAACGGCTGTGGTCCTGGAGGAGGCAATATCAGAACCGCCCCCAGGTTCTGTATATCCTTGGCACCAAAATATATTCCCACTAGATATACCAGGGAGATGAGCTTCTTTAATCTCATCGGAACCATACTTTATTATTGAGGGCCCTATTAGATTGAATCCATCATCGAACGATATTGCGGCTGGCACGCCCCTCTGTGCCATTTCTTCCCGAAGTATAAGTTGAAAGGTTTGGTTGCGGTCTTTGCCCCCGTATTGTGAAGGCCAATGCATAGTCGCTAACCCTGCATTAGACAATTTCTGCCTGGCATCCATAACTTTTGTCCAATTTGCATCTGTCATAGAGTCAGCCTCTTGCCACAGCAGATCCTTTGAAACATTATTCTCTATAAACGCTATTACAGATTGCCTGAAATCATCCTCTTCGTGACTAAACTGAAAATGCACCTGCAGATCTCTCCTAATCTAAGGATATATTTTTGAACTTTCCTTCCTGGCGAATACAGATTGTTATTCTAATACAACCTGTATGATAAGGATACCCTTGGAGCCTAAGGTAAATTCACAACGAGTACCTGGCACCAGCTAGCTTGCATAACTGCAATAAAGTTGATTGAGCTTTGTAGCTCTGATACACTTAAGCCTCTATTTATACATAGGAGTTTCAATCATGAATTCCTTCAACCTAGACCCTAAAGAAGTTCAAGGGATCGCACAGTTGTATAGACTCGGCATAACACAAGAGGAAATAGAACTATTCCGAGATCAACTTGCAAATATACTGGAGAGCTTCCAAGTCCTCAAAAGCGTGGACACGAAAGACGTGTCTCCTACAGAACACTCTGGAGATTTGAATAGCGTAATGAGGGATGATGACCCACTTTCCCCTCTGGAATCTTCAGACGTGCTATCAAACGCTCCCATACAAGAAAACGGCTTCTTCAAAGTCAAGGCGGTACTAGAGTAATGAGCCAGAACCTACATTATCTTACAATACGCCAACTTCAAGAAATGATTGCTAAGGGAGATGTTTCATCTGTAGAAATTACTAAAGACGTCCTATCTAGGATAGAATCAGTGGAAACAGATATAAAATCATTTGTATCTATTTACTCGGATTCAGCAATTAAGCAAGCCTCATCAGCTGATGATTTAGCCTCAGCAGGAAATACTAGTCCGCTAAACGGTATTCCTATGCAGCTCAAAGACAACCTATGTACATTGGGAATAAAAACAACTTGTTCATCTAGAATGTTGGAGAATTTTATACCTCCATACAATGCAACGGTAGTTAACAAACTGAGTAGGCTTGGTTCAGTTCTTATTGGTAAAGGCAATATGGATGAATTCGCAATGGGATCATCTACAGAGAATTCAGCTTTCTTTACTACGCACAATCCCTGGGATTTAGAAAGAGTTCCTGGGGGAAGTAGTGGCGGGCCAGCTGCAGCAGTAGCGGCTGGAGAGGCAATATACGCATTGGGATCAGATACTGGTGGAAGTATCAGACAACCTGCTAGCCTGTGTGGAATTGTTGGACTAAAACCAACTTACGGCTTGGTTAGTCGATACGGGGTAATAGCCTTTGCGAGTTCATTAGATCAAATCGGTCCCATGACTCGTGATGTTACAGACTGTGCAATCGTTCTAAATGCCATTGCTGGTCAGGATAAAATGGATTCAACATCAATAAAGTCCAAAACACATGATTACACCGAGGCACTAACTACTGGCATAAGGGGCTTAAGAATTGGGATACCAAAGGAATACTATAGCAAGGATATAGATCCGAATGTATCCAATGCCCTAAAGACAGCAATAGATAAATTCTCGGAAATGGGAGCAATTATAGAGGAAATGTCTCTTCCACATACCGAGTACGCTCTAGCGGTGTATTACATACTCGCCCCTTCTGAAGCGTCTTCCAACCTAGCTCGATATGATGGGGTCAAATACGGATTATCGGTTTTAGACGCTGATAGCATGTGGCAGGCCATGGAAAGCACCAAGCAACAAGGGTTTGGCCCAGAGGTAAAAAGAAGGATTATGTTAGGCACTTATGCCCTATCGTCTGGATACTATGATGCTTATTATTTGAAAGCCCAAAAAGTAAGAACCATCATAAGGGAAGAGTTCAGACAAGCATTCGAGAGATACGATGCCCTCATAACTCCGACTTCTCCGTCAACAGCTTTCAAGATTGGAGAGAAAATATCGGACCCTAGTCACATGTACCTAAGTGAC
>MDTE01026338.1_pt1 | contig 16174 bp, 23 predicted proteins | sample 811231 | NCBI WGS metagenome assembly MDTE01 (sample SAMN05326651, study PRJNA326480) | marine metagenome | isolation source: seawater | place: Indian Ocean: Red Sea | collected 2010
CCAATGGTCATGTGACCTATTTCAGAATTTCCAGAAATTCCTTTAGGAAGTCCAACAAACTCTTCAGAAGCACCAAGTGTTGTCCATGGAGATTTAGAAAAAAGTTTATCAAAAGTAGGAGTTTTGGCAAGCTTAAATGCATTATTATCAATTTTATCGTTTATACCAACACCATCAACAATAATGAGGACAAATTTTTTTGATAAATTCATCTAAAACTCCATTTATTTACTTTTTGAATTATTTTTTTTTTGAGATCTTATTTTAGATAGATATCCTTTATCTAAAAATAATAAAACATTTGATATTTCCATCACATCTTTATATTGACTAGTTGATAAAATTATTGTTGTTCCTTTAGAGCGGGCATTATATTTTAATTTTTTGTTAAATTCAATTATTGTATTTTTATCAAAACCATCTCCATAATTATCTACTATTAATACTTTTGGGTCTCTCTCAAGAGCATAAATCAACCTTAATCTTTTCATTTGCCCACGTGATAAATTTTTTGTGGGGGTATGCCAAAAAGAGGAAAAATTTTCTTTTAAGAAATATTGTTTCTTTATTTCATTTGTTTTTTCTTGGAAAACTTTTGTAAAGAATTCTTGAATTGTTTCCTTAGAGCGTTTAGGGTAAAATCCTGAAAATAATATTCCCTTAGGATGTGATGTTTGATCATACCATTTTTGTTTGAATAATTTTTGCTCATAAAGTAAAACGCCTAAGTAGTTTTTAAGTTTGAATGATAACAAATTTAAAAAAGTAGATTTACCACATGACATTGGACCAGTTATAGCATAAATGGCACCCCTATGAAATTTAAAATTTGGAATATTTAAAGCCATATTTCTTGAATATTTAACTTTAATATCTTTTAAAGTATATATAGGTTGATTAGGTTGACTCATTAAATTGAAACTTAGTTTTCTTGATTTATAGTTTCAAGATACTTTTCAGCATCCATAGCTGCCATACATCCAGAACCAGCAGCTGAAATAGCTTGTCTATATGTAAAATCTTGTACATCTCCTGCAGCAAAAACACCTTTTACTGAAGTTTGTGTTGTTAAATCTTCTGTTATAATGTAACCATTATCATTTAGTTTCAATTTATTTGTGAAAATACTAGTATTTGGTTTATGACCAATAGCTAAAAAAACTCCATCACATTTATAATGAGTTTTTTTATTGTTAGTTAGATTCTTTAAAATAACTTCAGAGACACCTTTTGTGGTAGAACCTATGATTTCATCTACAGTCGAATTCCAGATAAAATCAATTTTTGAGTTATCAAATGCTCTTTGTTGCATTATTTGAGAAGCTCTTAATTTATTTCTACGATGTATAACTGTAACTTTATTTGCAAATTTAGTTAAAAACAAAGCTTCTTCCATTGCTGAATCACCACCACCAATAACGATAACACTTTTTTCCTTAAAAAAAAATCCATCGCAAGTAGCACATGCTGAAACTCCATACCCCATTAATTTAGATTCAGATTCTATACCTAAAAGTTTTGCAGATGCTCCAGTAGAAATAATTACTGAATGTGTTTTAAAGGTATCATTACCTACATTTAAAGTAAAAGGTTTAGAAGAAAAATCTACATTATCAACATTTTTTGAAAAGCATTTTGCACCAAATTTTTCAGCTTGTTGCCTAAACAAATTCATTAATTCAGGACCTTGAATACCATCTGGAAAACCAGGAAAATTTTCTACTTCAGTAGTAATAGTAAGTTGACCACCAGGTTGGTTACCTTCAAAAACAAGAGGATTTAAGTTTGCTCGAGCACAATAAATTGCGGCTGTAAGTCCAGCTGGACCTGAACCTATAATAATAACCTCATTTGTCATTATTGATCAAGAACTCTATCTAGTGCTAATTGAATATTTTCCTTAGGAACTGCACCTACTATTTGTTCAAAAACATTACCATTATTAAAAATCAGTAAACTTGGAATACTTCGAATACCGTATTTGGGTGGGATTATAGGATTTTCATCAACATTCATTTTACCAAATTTAATTTTCCCATTATATTCATTTGATAATTCTTTAACAATTGGATCAATAATTCTACAAGGTCCACACCATTCAGCCCAAAAATCTACTAAAAAAGGAAGTTTTGATTTTAAAACCAATTCATCAAAACCAATATCATTTAATTCATCAACATTTCCTGCCATTTAAAACTCCGATTAATATTATAAAATAATTATTTTAATTTATCTTATGATTAAAGAAAACAAAACATTTAAATTTTTTTTAATTAAGAAAAAATTTTTAAAAATTTTCTTTTTCCAACTTTTAATACAACTGTAGAATTAGTATCAATATTAAAATTTATATCATCTATTTTTTTGCCATCGATAGAAACAGCACCTTGATTAATCAATCTTTTAGCTTCACTTTTAGATTTTATTAAATCTGAATCAGTCATAATTGTCAATATGTTGTTTTCATTGTTTTTAATTTTCCATTCATCAATATTTTTAGGTATTGATGATCGAATAAAAATATCATCAAACTCATTTTCTGCTTCAAGTGCTTTTGATTTATCATAATAAATAGTAATTAATTTTCTAGCTAGTTTCCTTTTTAAATCTCTAGGGTTTATTTTAATATCATCCAATTTTTTTTTAATATCAATTAATTCATTATCATTTATTCTAGTAGCAAATTTAAAATATGGAAAAATTAAATTGTCTGGAATTGACATTGTTCTCCCATAAATTTCAGACGGAGAATGTGTTATCCCTATATAATTATCATAGGTTTTCGACATTTTTTTCACACCATCAGTTCCTTCTAATATTGGAGTTGTTATTACAATTTGTGGATCCTGACCATAATTTTTTTGAAGGTCTCTACCAACTAATAGATTGAATTTTTGATCTGTACCACCTAATTCAACATCAGAATTTAATTTTACCGAATCCATCGCTTGAGCTAGAGGGTATAAAAATTCATGTATTGAAATAGGAATTTGATTTTTATATCTTTTTTCAAAGTCATCTCTTTCAAGCATTCTTGCTACAGTATAATTTGATGACAAATTAATAATATCATAAAAATTCATTTCTCCTAACCATTCTGAATTTTTTACAATTTTTAATTTTTTAATATCTAGTATTTTTGAAGCTTGTTCAATATATGTTTTTGAATATTGTTCAACATCATTAACAGTAAGTTTTGGTCTAGTTATGTTTCTTCCTGATGGATCTCCAATCAAAGCTGTAAAATCACCAATGATAAGAATTGCCTCATGGCCTAATTCTTGAAAATCCCTTAATTTATTTAAAACGACTGAATGCCCTATATGTAAATCTGGTCTGCTTGGGTCACAACCCAATTTTATTTTTAAAGGAGTTTTTGTGTTAAGGGATAAATTTAATTTTTTTTCTAAGTTTTCAATTGAAATAATTTCATTTACACCATTTTTAATCAAATCAATTTGCTCTGTAATATTTGGAAATGTTGTCATCTTATTGTTCTTTTGCTTTTTAATTCACGGTTTAAATCTCGTAAATGATCTCGTTCTGAAACAACTCTTTTTTTCTCATAATTTTTTTTATTTCTAGATATTGCAATCTCCAATTTTACATATTTTTTGCTGAAATATAATTTTAATGGAATTAATGTTTTACCCTTTGTTTTAACTTGATTAAATATTTTTAAAATTTCTTTTTTATGCAATAGTAATTTTCTATTTCTGTATGGATCATGTCCCAAAAAACCTGTGTGTGAATATTGACCAATGTGCATTCCAATTATAAATATTTGATTTTTTTTTAAAATTGCATAACTATCTTTTAAATTAATTTTCCCTTCTCTAATACTTTTTACTTCTGAACCATGTAATTCTATGCCAGCTTCATATTTTTGAATTATTTCATAATCATGAAAAGCTTTTCTGTTGATTGCAATAATTTTTGAATTTTCTTTCATTTTAAATGAATATTACCATATATTTTATAGAAATTAGATTATATAATTTATAATAAGAAATAATAATAATTTGAAAATAACTCTTGAAAATAAAAAAACAATTGTCTGTGGTAGTACTAAAGGAATTGGATATGCAATAGCTAAAAATTTTTCTGAAATTGGAGCTAAAGTAACTCTTATAGCAAGAAATGAAAAAAAATTAAAAAAAACTATAGATTCCCTATCTGGAAATGGACATGATTTCATAACTGCAGATTTTAGTAACCCAAAAGAACTCGAAAAAAAAATTAATGCAAAAAAAATTGATAAAAACTATTATTCTATACTTGTTAATAACACAGGGGGACCTCCACCCGGTAAAATATCAAACATTAAAAATGAAGAATTTTTAGATTCTATTAATAAACATTTAATTTGTAGTCATCTTTTATTTAGAGCAGTTTATAATAATATGAAAAAAAATAGTTTTGGTAGAATAATTAATATAATTTCGACATCTGTTAAAGAACCTATTCCCAATTTAGGTTTGTCTAATACCACTAGAGGAGCAGTTGCTAGTTGGTCAAAAACATTATCGAAAGAAGTTGGTAAATATGGTATAACAGTAAACAATATTTTACCAAATAGTGTAAATACTTCAAGATTGAGAAACTTATTTAAAACTATTTCTAAAAATGAAAATACAAGTTATTTAAACATTAAAAAAAAATGGATTCAGGATATCCCAGTTGGAAGAATTGCTGAGCCTGAAGAAATAGCATATCTAGCAACATTTTTAGCATCAAAATATGCTAATTACATAAATGGAGTCAATTTGCCAATTGATGGAGGAAAAATTAATTCCTTTTAGTATATCTAATTTTTTTAATTTTATCTAAAATATCTTTTTTTGGTAATAAATGTTTTATTACTTCATCTTTCAAAATTGATTTTTGAAAGATTTCTTCAACATCATTTATTTTAACATTCACATACCATACAGCTTGAGGATAGATAACAATAACTGGACCATATTCACATAAATTCATACAACCAGATTTATTTGATCTAATTTTATTACTTAATTTATTTTGTTTTATTAATTCAACAAATTTAAGCCTTATTTGGTCACTATCATTATTACCGCAACTACATCTAGATTCATTTTCTCGATAATTTGTGCATATAAAAATATGTTTTTCATAAATCATTTTTTAAAAAAATATCTTTCCAAACTATATTTTCATGAACCAAAAACAACAAAAGTAAATAAAATCAAAATATAAAGTATAGGTTTTTCAGGAAATTCTCCATCAACTAAATCGTTTATAGACACTACAAACATTGTAAAAGAAAGTATTAAAGAGCTTGGAACTATAAAAATACCTAGCAAAATAAATAGACAACCAAGGGACTCTGATAACATTGCCATGAATCCCCAAAAAGTAGGGAAAAAATCTATACCAAAAACTTTCATAGCCCCACCAAGACCTTTCCATCTATCAGGGCCTCCAAGAATCTTTCCATATCCATGATAAAAAAACATTGCAGATGCTGTAGACACCCTAAGTATTAGTAAATATAAATCATTGCAATTTTTAATTATTTTATTAAAAAAATTATTCATTTTTGTTATCCCCTTCATTAATTTCATCAAAATCAGCCTCAATTAAATCTTTACTATCTATAAAAATTTTTTTATTATTTTTTTTTACATCATTTTTCTTATTGTATCTAATAAAAAATAAATTGCTTTTTATTAATCTGTATAATAAATAACAAATTAGAAAAATAAGAAAATAATTCATAACTATAAGTTAGAGCTAGGATTAAAAAATTTTGTTCCACTCACTGGTTGGCGAATATAAGAAATTAATTCTTCAAGATCTTTTTGATTGTTCACAAAGTCAATATCATTTGTATTGATAATTAATAAGGGGCTATTTTGATATCTGAAAAAATATTCATTATAAATCTCGTTTAATGCTTCAATATAATCTGGTGAAATTTTATTTTCAAAATGTCTACCTCTTTTAGATATTCTTTTTATTAATGTGGAAGTATCTGCTTGTAAATATATAACAATATCTGGCTGAATTATATTCTTCTCTAATATTTTTGCAACTGAATCATATAAAGACATTTCTTTTTCATCTAAATTCAAAGATGCAAATAATCTATCTTTTATAAACATATAATCTGTTATAACTAATTTATTAAAAACATTAGTTTGTCTTAGATCATTTTGCTGTCTATATCTACTTAACAAAAAAAATAGCTGAGTTTGGAATGCATATCTTTCAGGATCATTATAAAATTCGCTTAAAAAAGGATTTTCATCGAACTTTTCCATTACTAGCTTTGCATTTAATTTATTCTCTAATAAGTTAGCCAAACTAGTTTTTCCAACACCTATGACTCCTTCAATAGCTAAATAATATAAATTATTCATGAATCTATAATTCTAATTTTTTGATATTTACATTTATTTAATTTATTTATCAAAGGAATTCCATCATCAGGACATTTTAATTTTGAAGAAATTTCTAATAATGGCTCCAAAACAAACCTTCTTTTTAAATATTTAGGATGAGGAATTATTAATTTTTTTGAATTAATAATTAAATTATTAAAAAAAATAATATCAATGTCTAAAGTTCTAGGCATATTTTTTTTTATTTTTTTTTTTCTACCATGATCTGTTTCAATACTTTTCAATAAATCTAACAAAATTATTGGAGATAAATTAGTTCCAATTTCAACAACACAATTAACAAAATTTTTTTGATTAATAAAACCAATTGGTTCTGTGTCATAAAATGAAGAAATTTTCTCTACTTTGCAATTTTTATTTAAGGATAGATTCTGAATTGCAGAATTTAATATAGCAATTGAATTTCCAATATTTGAACCAAGGCTTAAATAAACTTTATTTTTCAAAATTTAATTAAATTTTATCTATTAATTTCTATTTCAACTGAGTCAACCAAACCACCAACTGGAGGATTAATTTTTCTAATTATTAATTTAATTTTATTTATTGGAAATGAAGAAATTAAATCATTGCAAATTTTACTTCCCAGGGTTTCTATTAGATTATAATTTGAAGAATGAAATGAATCATTAATTTTTTTATAAATTTCAGAATAGTCAATTGTATGATGTAAATCATCAGTTGAAAAACATTTATCAATATTAGATTCGAACTCTAGATCTATTTCAAAAGTTCCACCTCTTTTTTTTTCAGAAATACTAACACCATGTTTTCCAAAAAATTTAATTTTTTTCATTCTTATGATTGTCATAATCATCAATAATTTACTAGGATAACATTATTAAGACAATAATAAGTAAAAAAGGCTTCCAAATAAATTTAGAAGCCTTAATAGATTGATTAAAATGTATGTAAATCAATATTTACATCATTCCACCCATTCCGCCCATTCCACCCATATCACCACCAGGCATTGGAGGCATTGGAGCTTCTTTTTCAGGTATATCTGAAATAACTGCTTCTGTAGTTAGTAAAAGTCCAGAAATTGATGCAGCATTCTGAACTGCAACTCTAGTAACTTTAGTTGGATCAATAATACCTGCTTCAAACATTTTGACATATTTTTCAGAGTAGGCATTAAAACCTTCATCGCTTTTACTATCTTTTACTTTTTGAACAACAATTGATGGTTCATGGCCAGCATTGCCAGCTATTTGTCTTAATGGCTCCTCAAGAGCTATTAAAACTATATTAGCACCAACCATTTGTTCATCAGATAATTTCATTTTTGAAACTTTATCTAGTGTTCTAATTAATGCTACACCTCCACCAGGAACAATTCCTTCTTCAACGGCAGCTCTAGTAGCATGAAGTGCATCTTCAACTCTAGCTTTCTTTTCCTTCATTTCAACCTCTGTTGATGCTCCAACATTAAGTACGGCAACACCACCAGATAATTTAGCTAATCTTTCTTGAAGCTTTTCTTTATCATAATCAGAAGAACTTTTTTCAATTTGAACTTTTATTTCGTTTATTCTTGCTTTTATTTTATCAAGATCTCATGCACCTGATACTACGGTAGTATTATCTTTATCCATAACTACTCTTTTAGCAGAACCTAAATATGCCATTGTTGCATTTTCTAATTTATAACCTTGCTCCTCCGAAATAACTGTACCACCAGTTAAAACAGCAATATCTTCAAGCATAGCTTTTCTTCTATCACCAAAACCAGGGGCTTTAACAGCTGCTACTTTTAAGGTTCCTCTTAATTTATTTACAACTAAAGTTGCAATTGCTTCGCCCTCAACATCCTCAGCAATAATTAATAATGCTTTTCCTGCTTGAGATGTTTTTTCTAAAATTGGCAACAAATCTTTCATTGCACTGATTTTTTTATCATAAATTAAAATTGCAGGATCGTCAAGATCAGACTCCATGTTATCTGAATTTGTAATAAAATAGGGTGATAAATAACCTCTATCAAATTGCATACCCTCAACAACTTCAAGTGTTGTTTCAGTTGATTTAGCTTCTTCAACAGTAATAACACCATCTTTACCAACTTTTTCCATTGCATCAGCTATTAAATTTCCAATTTCTGAATCATTATTTGCAGAAATTGATGCAACTTGAGCAATCTCAGTTTTACCAGGTAAATCCTTACTTTGTGATCTTAAACCTTCAACAACAACTTGAACAGCAGCATCAATACCTCTTTTAATTTCCATCGGACTTGCTCCAGCAGTTACATTTTTCATTCCTTCACGAACTATAGCTTGTGCAAGTATTGTAGCTGTTGTAGTACCGTCACCAGCAACATCAGAAGTTTTAGAAGCAACTTCTCTAACCATTTGAGCTCCCATATTTTCAATACTATCTTCAAGTTCAACTTCTTTTGCAACAGAAACACCATCTTTTGTAGAAGTTGGAGCACCGAATTTTTTTTCAATAACAACATTTCGACCCCTAGGTCCTAAAGTAACCTTAACTGCATTTGCTAACTTATCTACTCCAGCTTTAAGTTTTGCTCTTGCATCGGAATCATATTCAATTTGCTTAGCCATTAATTTTTCTCCTAGATTTTATTTTTAATATTAAAGAATTGCGAGAACATCGCTCTCACGCATAATTGTATACTCTGAACCGTTGATTGTAACCTCAGTACCAGAATATTTTCCATATAAAATTGAATCTCCAACTTTTAAAGTTGGTTTAACAAGAGTACCAGAGTCGCTTACTTTACCAGCGCCAACTGCAACTACTTTACCTTGCTGAGGTTTTTCTTGTGCAGTATCTGGTAAAATTATACCTCCAGAAGACATTTCTTCTGCAGGAGCAGCCTCAATAACAACTCTATCAGATAAGGGCTGAATCTTAAGTGCCATTTTTTTATTTCTCCTTATTTAAAAATTATTAAATGAATTAAGCTTAGAAATTTAATAATCTTTTTTTTTTGGAACAATGGTTTTATCTAGGTTCCTAACTCTGATTTTTTTAAGTATTCTTTTTGCTCAAATGTTGAATTTTTTAAAGTTATTCCATTTTCTTCCAAAGCATATCTTGCAACCATTTCATCTATATCATTTGGAACAGAATATACATTAGGTGCTTTAATTAAATTATTAGAAGATTCACTTGAATTTGATTTTACTAGATATTCAACACAAAGTGCATGAAGAGAAAAACTTCCATCCATAATTTCTATTGCATGACCATGAGCTGTAGGTCTTGATAAATTTACCAATCTTCCTTCAGATAATAATAAAATACTTTTACCATTTTTTAATTTATATCTAACAAGGTTTGGACTAACTACATTTTCTGATTTACTCATATTTTTTAATGAAACGACATCTATCTCATGATCAAAATGTCCAGCATTAGCTAAAATTACATTATTCTTCATATCTTTAATGTGGTGTTTTGATATTACATTTTTACTTCCTGTTGCAGTAATAAAAACATCCCCCTGAATAGCGGCGTCTTCCATAGATGAAACCCAATTACCATCGTATAAAGCCTCTAAACCTTTATGATATCCTGATTTACCATTATTTGTTGCAAGACCAGTGGTTTCAACAACAATTACTCTAGCACCCATACCCCTAAACCTTGTAGCTAAACCTCTACCAACTCTACCATATCCTACAATAACTATAGTTTTACCTGCAATTAAAATGTTAGTTGCAGAAACTATACCCTCAATAACACTTTGACCACTACCATATCTATTATCAAATAAATATTTTGAATATGCGTTATTTAAATCAATTACAGGTACTTTCAATTCATTTTTTTCTTTCATTGCTTTTAATCTCAACGAACCTGTTGAAGTTTCCTCACAACCGCCAATGAAATTTTTTAATAAAGTTGGAAATTTAAAATGAAGTCTGTACAACAAGTCACCTCCATCATCAAGAGTAATTTTTGGTGCAGTTCTAATTACAGATTCAAGACAGTTATAATATTCCTCCTCTGTTTCATTAGACCATGCAAAAATTTCCATATTTTTTGATAATGCTGCAGCTACTCCATCATCTGTACTTAATGGATTACAACTACTTGCTGAAATATCCGCACCACCAGCTTGAAGAGTTTTCAAAAAAACAGCAGTTTTTGAATCGAGGTGCATAGAAACACCAATATTTATACCAATAAATGGTTTTTCTTCTTCAAATTTTTTTCTTATTCTACTCAAAATTGGCATATTATCTTTAGCCCATTGTATAGAATTCATACCATCATTTATTAAGTTGTTGTTTTTTATTTTACTCATTTTCCTGTGCTTCCAAAGCCCCCATCCCCCCTAGATGAATCAGATAATTTATCAACAATCTCTAATTCTAATGGATCTCCGTTAATTGACATTATTTGAAAAAGTCTTCTTCCTTTTTCTAATTCAAATTTTTCTTCTGAAATATTATCACAAGATGCAATTATTTCCCCTCTATAACCTGCATCAATCAAACCAATAGAGTTAGATAATCTAAGGGGAGTTTTGGAAATACTTGACCTGGGAAGCAAAAAATAAGGTTTATTTTCCAATTCACAAGATATTTTTAGATGAATTGGTAAAGTTTGTTTAGGGTTAAAAATAATTTTACTTGGCACAAAAAGGTCTATACCAGCATCACCTTTATGAAAATGACCATGATTCAAATAATATTTTTTAATATTATCATTAAAGGGCTTAATTTTTAATTTCATTTTAAAAAATTATTTATCATTCTTATTATAAACAGTTCGTATGGGGTATGGAATCTCAATTCCTTCTATTTTAAATCTTTTATGTAATCTTTTTATAAACTCGTGAGTAACAGACCATTGACCACTATAGTCAATCGCACCAATAAATACTCTAAAATCTATGCTCGATTCTCCAAAATTTAAAAATATAACACCAGGTTTATAATCTTTGTTTGCACCTTCAACATCATTTATTACTTGTTTAGCAACATCTAAAACTACACTTTCTACCTTATCAAGATCACTATCATAACTAACACCACATGAAATTCTTGCAGTAAGATGCTTAACTGGTACATCAAAATTTGTTATAATTGCTGTAGATAACTTTGAATTAGGAACAACTAACATGTTATTAGTTCTATCTTTTATTGTTGTATTCCTCCATGTTATATTTTCAATTACACCCCTTTGGGAAGTATCTAATTCAACTAGATCTCCAGGAATGACTTTTCTAGATAAAAGAATGTGTAAACCAGCAAAAAGATCTGATAGGGTATCTTTTAAAGCTAACGAAATTGCTAAACCGCCAACCCCAAGTGCTGTTAAGACTGGAGCAATGGAAATTCCAAAATTTTGAAAAACAACTAATAATCCCATTGAAATAATAATTATTCTAAACAAATTTGAAAACATTGTAGTGGATGGAAAAGATGTATTATTAGAAGCAAATAATTCTAATATTTTTACACAAACATTTGAAACTGAAAAAGAAATTGATAAAACAATAATAGCAATATTCAAATTAAGAATAAAATTCAAAATGTCACTTTGAAATGGAAGTTGAGATAAGCTTAAATAAATTCCAAATAATATAAACCAAAATACAATAGAGTTCTCAAATGAATCAAAAATTATGTTGTCAATTTTCCAATCAGTTTTATTAACTAATTTTTTTAATTTAGTATGAACATATTTTTTAAAGAAAATTCCAATGAGAGGTAGCAATATCAGCGGTAGAAAAGAAATAGATATAGTGATAAGGTTTGATTTATTAAATGAATTAAGAAAATCCATGGGAAAATCTATAAAAATTTAAAATAAGTTAAAATATATAAATTTTAACTAGCAAAAATGGTTAAGTCTGTATCATCAAGAGTAGATTCATATTTTTTTAAGGGACGAGTTGCTGGACCAGTTACCACTTCACCTAAAGTATTAAATTCGGAACCATGACTATTACATAAAGAAATTCCATTTTGAAACGAATTAACTGAAGCTCCTGAGTGTGTGCAACTTCTAGAGAAAACAACAACTTCATTTTCAGAAAGTCTCAAAAGCAGTAAGCCAGCTGAATCGATTGCGTTTCCTGAAGTAACAACAGAATTACCAATAGTTTGCAATGGAACCAATGATTCATTTGTTAAATCAAAAATAAAAGAAATTCTATCATCAGATACAACCTCTTCAACTTCAACTTCTGCTACAGGATTACCAGAATCAGAACAAGAAGTCAAATTTAGAACACTCAATGGAATTGCTGTAAGGGCAGCACAACTGCAGGATTTTTTAATAAAAACTCTTCTATTCATAACCCAAATTAAAGTCTTTATTTATTAAATGCAAGACAAAAGAGCGTTATGAGCGATTTTTTTTAGAAACAACTTGTTAAATTCTTAAATAAAAAAAAAGGAAGTATGATATAAAGAAAGCTATCTCTAATTAAATAATAAGAAAAAATAATAAATACTATCAAAAAACCTTTTTTTTTGAAAAGCAACCTGATACCACCTTCTTTATATATTTTCTTTAAATCATCAAAAAAATATTTTGCCTTTGAGAAAAAATTCATTGTTTAATATTATTTTTTAATTTTCTAAAAGATTATTTTTAAACTTTTCAAATAACTCATCCTCTTCCTTAATTTGAGATCTTTTATAAGCGTATTTTAAAGCTTCTGGAAAAGGAAATTCTCTTAGTTCAGGTTGAGAATAAAAGTCATCAATCCATATAACAAATTGTGAAATCGAAATTGAATTCAACAAATCAAAAATATTATAAGCTAGTTCAGCTCTTTTTTCGTAGTAATATTTTGAAAAACCACCTCTTCCACCATCATCAATGAGTGATTTGTGAGTATCATAAACTTGGGTAAGGTATGCAAATAAATAAATTTCTTTATCATTTTTATCTAATGTTTTCCAATAAAGTGGTACAGGTGAATAATCAGTTTGAGCAAAAGCAAAGTTAATGCTAAAAACAAAACTTATAAGTAAAATTAATCTGATCATGGTAATAACTCTTTCTCTATTTCTTCTTTTTCTTCTTGTTCAATTATTTCAACAAGTTTTTCTATAGTTTCATCTTCTTTTAATCTACCAAGTTTTTTACCATCTTTATAGAGAGTCCCTCCATCTTTACCAAAAGCAACTCCCATATCAGCGTGCGTAGCTTCTCCGGGACCATTGACTGCACACCCCATTAAAGCTAAAGACATTGGTTTTTTAATATGAGCTAATTTTTTTTCCATATCACCAGCAATTTTGAATAGATCAACTTCTAATCTACCACAAGTTGGGCAAGCAATGATTGTAACACCTCTGCTTGATAACCCTAAAGATTTTAGTATTTCAAAACCTACTTTAACTTCCTCAACAGAATCTTCAGTTAAACTAACTCTTATGGTATCACCAATTCCTTCATTTAATAATGATCCTAAACCAATAGCTGATTTTATACTTCCACTTTTGATAGGACCTGCTTCAGTCACTCCCAAATGAACAGGGTAATCATATTTTTTTGAAAATAATTGGTAGGATTCAATCATTAATCTAACATCAGATGCTTTTAATGAAACTATAACATCATTAAAATCAAATTCTTCACAAATCTTTAGATGCTTTTCAGCACTTTCAACTACTGCTTCAGGAGTTGGATATCCATACTTTTCAAGAAGATCTCTTTCTAAACTTCCTGCATTAACTCCAATTCTTATAGGTAAGTTATATTTTTTTACTTTATTTAAAACAGTCTCTACTCTTTCACGACTTCCAATATTCCCAGGATTAATCCTTATTTTATCTGCACCATAATCGACTGCTAATAATGCCATGGCTGAATTAAAATGAATATCAGCAACAATAGGTACTTTTATTCTTTTTTTATATTCTTCAATAGCCATTGCAGATTTCTTATCAGGTACAGTTACTCTTATAACTTGACAACCAGCCTCAACTAATGTGTCCATTTCTTTTAATGTTTTTTCAACGTCGTAAGTTTTATTAACAGTCATTGATTGAACGGAAATTGGAGCATCTCCTCCAATATAAATATTACCGACTTTGACTTTTTTAGTTTTGCGTCTAATTATTGGATTTTTGGATTCCATACAGTTTAAAATTATGAAATAGTCTTAGAAAAACAAAGGAATGACTAATTGTTTATATATGGTTGTTTTAAATATTTTCTAGATAATTCTATAGCGAAGGTATAATTATCTAGTTTAATAACTTCTCTATAATTTATTAAGGATAAATTTCTTTTATTTTGTAAATCATAAATATTTCCTCTAAGTAAAAAAGCATATCCAAGTTGAGTGTCTAGTTCAGCGCTGTAATTTGAAATGCAACTATTTACAAATTCTAAAGATTTATCTAATTCACCTTTTTTAAAATAGATTAAAGCTTCTTGATATTTAAGAAGTGGATCCCAGTAAAGTTTCGTAAATTTCGGTAGTTCAATTAATATTTTATAAGATAATTCAAGATTAGATTTTGCTTCATTTAATTTATTTAAAAAGATTAAACTTTCTGTAAACATGAATTGATTATAGATACTATTTGGAAATTCATTTCTTAATTTTAAAGATAATATTTCTGCTTTTTCAAAATCTTGATCCATCCATAGATATATGTAAGCTAGAGTTTGACTAGCTTCAATTTTAGCAAAATCACCTTCATCGGCTGAATATTTCATTTGATTAATACCCAAACTCACATCAGGTTGAATACCAGCAATTTGTGCAAAAAACTGAGTAAATCCTGACATTTTACCAGAAAAATAATTTAAAATACCGATTGGGAAAAGTGCATCAAAATATTCTGGATGATTATTATTTATGAATTTTATTGATGAATACCCTCTTAAACCTTCAATAATAACATTAATCCATTCTTTTTTTCCAAGATGGACTCTTGCTTTTAACCCCAAAGTAGAAGCATAATAAAGATGAATTTCTTTATCGTTAGGAAATTTATCAATTAAATCTTTGTATGTTGGAATAATTATTTCTAATGATTCCGATAAAACTTTATAGCTTTCATCAATACCATGATAAGCTCTTGAATAGAGCCATTTTGAAACTGCCCAAGTAAAATGAACTGATGGATGGTATGGAAACTCATTTCTTGCTTCATTAAGTATTCTTACAGATTTATTAAATTCATAGTTATAAAAAGCATTGATTCCTTTCCACACCTTTTCATTACCATCATTTGAAAGCAATAATGTAGAAAAAAAAACTACAAAGAGAATTAAACTCTTCATGAGTATAAATATTATTAGTTTGAACTTTTATTTGCTAATAAGAGCCAACCCTTAGCAGCATTTTGAGTGGAATTTAATTGAAGACTATTTTGCCAAGCTGAAATAGCCATCTGTTTTTCTCCCATGTACCAATATGTTGCACCTAAACCATTATATGAATCATAATCATTTGGTACGATGTCCATAGCATTATGATAAGATTTGATCGCGAGCTGATAGAATCCGTTTTCAGTGTAATATTTTGCAGCAGTTTTGAGCGCATTAGGAAGCCAAACTGCACTATTTGAATTTACAGATAGAGCATTTGAAAAAGACCTTCTACTCAAATCACTAAAACCTTTTCTATCATATTCTAAACTTAGTATATAATAAACCTCTGGTAATAATTTTTTAACTTCTGTGTGATTAGGTGATAATTTGAGTAAATTTTCCCAAATGGTTACAGCTTTAGCCCATTCAAACCCATTGTAATAACTTAAACCAATTTTGTTTATGAGAGATATATTCATTGGGTC
>MDTE01023490.1_pt1 | contig 16169 bp, 14 predicted proteins | sample 811231 | NCBI WGS metagenome assembly MDTE01 (sample SAMN05326651, study PRJNA326480) | marine metagenome | isolation source: seawater | place: Indian Ocean: Red Sea | collected 2010
ATTTGATTTTTTTTATCAGATTTCACTGAAATTATCTGCCAACAGCAATCATTCTTTCAATGGCACCTCTGGCTCTTTGAATAATTTTTTTATCAATTTCTATGTAATTATTTTCTTCTTTTAATGATTTTAAAATTCCCTGTAGAGTAATTTTTTTCATATGTGGACAAAGATTGCATGGTTTAACAAAATTTTTATTTGGGTTTTCAATCTGAATATTATCGCTCATTGAACATTCGGTTACTAAAAAAATATCTTTTGCATTTGTATTTTTTACGTAATTTATCATAGACCCAGTTGAGCCAGTATAGTCTGATGCTTTAATCACATCTGGTGGGCATTCAGGGTGTGATACGACTTTAAGATTTGGATATTTTTTTTTTAGCTCAATAATTTCTTTATCAGTAAACTGTTCATGTACTTCGCATTTTCCATTCCATGAAATAATTTTTACATTGGTTTTACTGGCAACATACTTTGCAAGATATTCATCTGGAAGGAAAATAACTTTATCAACATTTAAAGACTCTATTATTTTTACAGCATTTGCAGATGTACAACATATATCTGTTTCAGCCTTTACATCTGCTGAAGTATTTACATAAGTAACAACAGGAATACCAGGATTGTCTTTTTTTAATTTCCTCACATCTTCTGCAGTTATAGACTCTGCCAAGGAACATCCAGCAGAAAAATCTGGTAGTATTATTTTTTTCTCTGGTGACATAATTTTTGCTGTCTCAGCCATAAAATGAACTCCACACATCAAGATTTTATCTGTTTTTACTTTATCGCCATCAATTGCAAGACCCAAAGAGTCCCCAACAATATCTGCCACACCATAATAAATTTCAGGGGTTTGATAATTGTGAGCAAGAATAGTTACACCTTTTTCTTTTTTTAATTTGTTAATTTCGTAAATATAAGGTGCTACAGTGGGCCATTCAATTTTCGGAATTGTGCCTTCAATTTTTTTATACAATTCTGCTGTTTTGTTCTTAATTTCCGAGGTAAATTTTAAATTTGAGCCCATACCTAATTATAATCTTTATTTGAAAATAATACTTAACATTAATGTCACATTTTATATTGTTTATATAGTAAAAAATAGCGGTCATGCTGGAATTGGTAGACAGGCACGGTTGAGGGCCGTGTGGGTTTTCCCGTGAGAGTTCAAGTCTCTCTGACCGCACCAGTATAGGTAGTGGTTTTAGTTTTATTACTAAGTTAGAATGATTATGCAAAAAATACGAGTTTTATTTGTGATAAAGTGTTTTGGAAAAAAAAAATGAGAGTAATAATATTTACAGACTTAGATGGTTCTTTACTTAATAATGAAACTTTCAAATTTGATGAAATAAAGAATTTTATTATAAATTGTCTAAAAAAGGGCATTAAATTAATTCCTAACACCAGTAAAACAAGTTTTGAGATATTAGAATTTATAAAAGAATTAAGCTTTGAAATTCCTTATATTGCAGAAAATGGATCCTCAATTCATAATCTAAATGTTTTAAATCCTCATATTTCAAACGAAATAGTTCTTGCTAGACCAGTATATAAAATTTATGAGGATTTTATTAAAAATATTAAAAAAAAATTACTTTTAAATTGTAATTTTTTATCTGAAATGAACTCAAAAAAACAATCTAGTATTTTAGGTTTAAGCGGCAGAAAACTTGAATTAGCACTAAATAGAAATTATACTTTTCTTATTACTTTTAATGGAGAAAAAAATGAAATTAAAGAGTTAATAAAATATTGTGATAACTCAGGATTGTCATTCAATCAAGGTGGCAGGGTTATATGTATTGGAGACAAAGTAAATAAATTAACTGGAATGCAAAAAATATTGAAAATAATTAAATCTTATAATGAATATAAAGATATTTTTACTATAGGCGTAGGAGATAGTCCAAATGATCTAGGGATGTTAGATAAGGTAGATTTTCCATGTCTTATAAAAAGGAAAAATAACGAGAATATACTTAATAAAGATAAATATACAATTTCAACCAAAGAGGCTCCTAATGGTTGGATGGAAGTTGTTAAACTTGGTCTAGAAAAGAATAAATTAATTATTTAAATTATGACAGATTTTTCTCAAGATGGAATAGTTGCAAACATACATGATTTCAAAATTAGAAAAACTGAAGAACTAGAAAACGAACTTTTTAATATATCAAAAAAAATTAAAATGGAATTAATTTTGCCATGTCTTTATTCAGAAACTGAAGGTAAAGCATTGCCCAAAATATTAGATGAGATAAATAAAACCAATTATATTAATCATATTATTATTGGTTTAGATCAAGCTAGTGAAAAGCAGGCTAAAACTGCTTGGGATTTTTTCAAAAAGCTTAAAACACCTTTTTCTATTTTGTGGAATGATGGTCCTAACTTAAAAAAAGTTGATGAGGAACTTAAAGGCAAGGCGCTAGCTCCAAAGGAAATGGGGAAAGGTAGGAATGCTTGGTATTGCATTGGTATGGCGCTTGCGAGAGGTGAGGCCGGAGCAATTGCTCTGCATGATTGTGATATTTTAACTTATGAAAGAAGACTTTTGGCAAAATTATTTTATCCTGTTGCCAATCCAAATTTTAATTATGAGTTTTGCAAGGGATATTATCCAAGATATGCAGATGGAAAATTGAATGGCAGGGCATCAAGATTATTAGTTTATCCACTTTTAATAGCTATGGAAAAAACAATTGGTAAAAATGATTATTTAGAATTTATGAAATCCTTTAAATATCCTTTAGCTGGAGAATTTTCTTTAAAAAAGGATTTGTTAAAAGAACTGAAAATTCCAACAGACTGGGGAATGGAAATAGGCATATTATCTGAGATGCAAAGAAATTACTCGTCTAATTTAATATGTCAAATTGATTTAGCGGATGCCTATGATCATAAACATCAAGACTTATCTTTTGGTGACAGCAGTAAAGGATTGTCAAGAATGTCGATAGATATTATTAAAACTTTAATTAGAAAATTGGCAACTCAAGGTAACTCATTTAGTTTGGAGACATTTAGATCCATTAAAGCAACTTATTATAGGTCTGCTCTAGATATGATTGATATATATAAAAGTGATGCGACTATGAATGGATTATCTTTTGATAGGCACTCAGAAGAAAAAGCTGTAGAACTTTTTGCGTTTAATATTATGAAAGCTGGTGAAAGTTTTTTTGAAAACCCAATGGAGAAACCTTTTATACCCACTTGGAGCCGTGTAATTAGTGCATTACCTGAAGTATTTAAAGATCTTAAAGAAGCAGTGAGAGAAGATGACAAAAAATTTAGGTAAAGTTTCCCAATTGTATGAAGATGACATTCAATCAAAAATATTTAAAATATATAAATCTGAAAATTTTAAAATTAATACACTATATTACACAAGAAAAATTAAAGAACTAATTAAAAATTTTAATCAAAACATTAAATCAATTAAAAAAGAAGATATTTGCTCTGAGAAAACTGTTTTGTTAATATCCTATGCTGATAATCTCAGAACAAAAGGTGAGAAAAACACACTAAATATTTTTAGTAATTTTTTTAAAAAAAAGCTAAAAAAAAATTTTAATTGTATTCATTTTCTTCCTTTTTTCCCATCGAGCAGTGATAGTGGGTTTGCGGTTAAAGATCATAATGCAATCGAAAAAAAATATGGAGACTGGAAACACATAAAAAAACTATCAAAGGATGCATATATAATGGCTGATATTGTAATTAATCATGCTTCCTCAAAAGGCAAATGGTTTAAAAACTTCCTAAAAAACAAAGATCCTGGAAAAAACTATTTTTTTTCAGTTGATGAGAGATTTGATATTTCAAAAGTAGTAAGACCAAGAGAACATCAACTTCTTCAAAAATTTAAAATGTTTGATAGTAAAAAAAAACTTTGGTGTACCTTCAGTCCTGATCAAGTTGATCTAAATTTTAAAAACCCAGATGTATTAATAGATTTTATTAAAATTATGATGATGTTTATTAGTAAAGGTATTTCTATCTTTCGATTAGATGCTGTTGGTTACCTTTGGAAAGAGACTAATACCGAATGTGTAAATTTACCTCAAACTCATGAAATTATAAAACTATTTAGACTTATTTTACAAAAATTAAATACAAAGTCTCTAATTGTTACTGAGACCAATTTGCCAGGAAAACAAAATTTAAGCTATTTTGGGGATAATGATGAGGCACATTGGATTTATAATTTTTCCTTACCCCCTTTGATTGCTTATACTCTTTTGTTTGAAGATAGTTCTCAAATATCTAATTGGAGTAAATCAATGCCGCCAACAAGAAATGGTCAAACTTATCTTAATTTTTTAGCTTCGCACGATGGCATTGGTATGAGACCAATTGAGGGAATTTTAAACAAAAATCAATCAAGAAAAATGTTTTCGAGGATAAAGAAAAATAATGGAAAGTTTTCATTCAGAAAAATTAAAAATAAGGCCAAAAAAATTTACGAAGCTAATATTACATTGTTTGATTTATTAAGCGTTACTGATTTTGACAAAAAAGGAAATTTTAAAATAGAAAGATTTATAGCCGCACATACAATTATGTTTTCACTTGAGGGAATACCAGGTATCTACTTCAACTCATTATTTGGAACCCAAAACGATATATCAAAATACAATATTACGAAAAGAAACCGTGACTTAAACAGATATAAGTGGGATTTTTTTAACTTACAAAAAAAACTAAATAAAAAAAATTCTAAAGAAAAATATATTTTCGATGAACTGATGAGATTAATTGAAATTAGAAAAAAACAACCTGCTTTCCATCCAAACGCAACCCAATATACTTTGAATCTTGGAAAAAAAACTTATGTTTTATGGAGACAAAGTAAAGATAAGAGGCAAAGTATATTCTCAGTTACAAATGTAAGTTCAAAAAATAAAGAATTTAATACAAATAAATTAAATTTAATTAAAAATGAGAAATGGAGAAATTTAATTGATCCAAAAATCAAAATTAATGTAAAACAAAAAATTATACTAAAACCCTATGAAACGTTATGGATTTCAAATAATTAACGAAAATCAGAACTATCCAATCCTATTTTTTAATTGTATACAATTTAAAAATATAGTTAAATAATATAATATGAGTGAAAACATAGTAAAAGTATATTGGCAACCTGGTTGTTCTAGTTGTTTGAAAACAAAAGAATTCTTGAAAGATAATGGAGTAGACTTTAAATCAGTAAACGTTTTAGAAGATAAAACTGGTTTTGAAGATTTGCAAAGATTTGGAGTAAAATTAGTTCCGGTTGTAGCTAAAGGTGATCAATGGGCTAATGGAGCAGTCTTTAGAGATGTCGCTAAAGTTGCAGGTTTTGACTACTCTTCACATAAAATGCTGGAACCACAAGTTATGGCTGACAAAATTAAGTCAATAAACTATTTCGCTAGAGAATTTTTAGATCAAATACCTGAGGACAAACTTGATACTCTATTACCTGGTAGACCAAGATCTTACAGACAATTAGTTTATCACGTGTTCAATATTCCAGATGTTTTTTTAGATAGAGTTGAGCACAATAAGCCATATACGTATGAAGCATTATTATCAATATTGCCAAAAGAGATGAAAACTAAATCAGATTTAATGGATTATGGAAATAGGGTTTATGAGAGATTTGATAAATGGTGGAAGAGAGATGGAGATAAAGTTGACTTTGACCAGCCAGGAAATGTTTATTATGGCGAGGTTAATTTACATGAAGTTTTAGAGAGAACTGGTTGGCACTCAGGTCAGCATGTTAGACAAATAAATTTACTCTTAAAAGAAAAATTAAGCATTAAACCCAAGAAAACTCTAGATGAAACAATATTTGAAGGCTTGCCAATGCCAAAAAATATTTGGGATAATGAAAGATCGTTTTCTGAAGGGTCTTATTCAGGAAAAGCCTTATCAAGCGTAGAAGATTTTAAAAATCTTTAGTAATTAAATATATTCTGGCTTAATAATTTTAATTTTATTATTTGATCTTGAGCTGATATTTTTGTTTTTAAAGCTGTCAAATTTTGCCATTTTGATAATCGCAAAAGCAGGATTTGTGCTCACAATTTTTCCAACTATTTCTTTTTCGAATATCAAATCTTCATTCATTTCAGCTTGATCAGCATTGTTTATTCTAAATATTCTTTTAGCAATTTTATTTTTTAAATTCATTCTAGAGGTATTTTCTTGGCCGACATAGCAACCTTTCACAAAATCAATTGCATTTAGTTCTTTTAAATTTAATTCTAGAGAAAAAAATTGACCTTTAATTTCATTAAAAATATTATCAATAAGACCATTAGTATTAATAATTTGATGATAAAAATCATCATTATCTAAGTTAATATTTTTATCAATATGCTGATTTAAAATTAAATATTTACCTAATTTTTTATTTCTTGGATCGTCGAATTCCAAAATGTGGTTGATTGCATGCTTATTATTCAAAGTAAATAAAATATGATAATTTGTTTCTTCTTTAATATTTATTTTGGATTGCAACTTGTAGAAGTTTAGTTTTTCAATAAGTTCATTTAATAAAAAGCTATCAATTATGAAAAGGAATTGATCTTTAACTTTGGTTATAAAAAAATGGCTTATAACTTTACCTTGTGGAGATAGTAAGCAAGAGTATAACGCTTTTTTTGTTTTGATTTTCTTTATGTCATTAGTGATGATATTATTCAAAAATACTTCAGATTCATCCCCAGTCACTGAAATTACTCTTTTGTTTTTAAGGTTAGTTGTATAGTTAGAACTCATAACTTTATTATGTCATTATTATTAAAAAATGGTCAAGTTTATTATAAAAATAAACTACAAAACTTAGATATTTTAATTGAAAATGATCAAATTAAAAAAATAGAAAATGATATCAATGATAATGCTGAAGAAATCAAAGATTGTAGCGGTCTAACAATTTTTCCAGGTTTTATTGATACTCACGTCCATTTTAGAGAGCCTGGTCATCCAAAAAAAGAAACATTAGAAAGCGGTAGTCGAGCGGCAGTAGTTGGAGGTATTACAGGTGTATTTGAAATGCCAAATACATCACCCATTACTGATAATATTGAAATGTTAAATGATAAATTATCAAGAGCAAAAAATTCTATGCATTGTAATTATGCATTTTATTTTGGTGCTACAAATGACAATTCTAAAAAATTAGGTTTTTTAAAAAACCTTGATGGTTGTTGTGGTATAAAAATGTTTGTTGGTTCTTCAACAGGGGACCTATTAGTTAAAGATGATTTTTATATCGAGCAAGTTATAAAAAATTCTCCTAAAGTAGTATCCATTCATTCCGAAGATGAAGATATGTTAATTTCAAGAAAAAGTAATATTGAAAAAGGAAATGTTAAATCACACTACAAATGGAGAAGTGTAGAGTGCGCTTTGTCATCGACAAAAAAATTAATTGACTTTGCAAATAAACATAAAAAAAATATTCATATTTTACATATCACAACAAAAGATGAAGTTGATTATGTAAAAGAAAACAAATCAAAATTTGTAACGTTAGAAACAACCCCGCAGCATTTAACTTTATACGGTCCAAATGTTTACGATCGTTTAGATACATTTGCTCAAATTAATCCACCGATCAGAACACGAGAGCACCGAGATGGGATTTGGCTAGGAGTGGAAAATAATGTTATTAGTATCATTGGATCAGATCATTCACCCCATACAAAAGAGGAAAAAAAAATGCCGTATCCCAAAAGTCCTTCAGGTATGCCAGGAACACAAACCATTGGTTTAATTATGACTGATTATTATTTAAAGGGAAAAATCACGGTGAATCAATTAGTAGAACTTCTTTGTATTAATCCGTGTAAAATTTTCGGAATAAAAAATAGAGGAGAAATCAAAGTCGGTAATCTTGCAGACCTTACCATTTATAAATTAAACAAAAAATTTATTATTAAAGATGAGTGGATTGAAAGTAAATGTGGTTGGACACCTTTCAATGATTTGAGCATTAATGTAAGTCCATATGGAACTATTGTAAATGGAAAAAAAGTTGTTTGGGATCAAAAAATGATCGACAAAGGTGCAGGTAAACCTTATGAATTTAATTAACTTTTTCTTTGTTATTAATTTTATTAATCTGAGACTTTAATTCATCTATTTGATTAGCTAGATCATTAATTTGTTTGTCTTTTTGATCCAAAGGCGGTTTTTTATTATTATTTTTATCATTATTTTTTTTATTATTATTTGCATTATTATTAAAATAATTTTGAAAATCAAAAGGGTTAAATTTCATTATGTTTTCAAAACCACTTGTAAAAAATTTATTTGCATCAGCAAAGTTCATAACATTGTTAAGAAAACCAAACATCTCTGACGATCTGTCATTTTCATAAAAAAGAATTATTTGTTTTAAAAATTCCTCAGGAATCAAGTTTGTGCCCATGGTTTCTCTCTCTAATACAATCTGAGTAAGAATACTTGAAGTTATATCTTTTTTTGTCTCAACATCTCGTATTTTAAACTGCTTTCCTTGTCTAATAAGAGAGACCACGTCTTCTTGAGTGATATAAGAACTGGTTTCGGTATTATATAAACGTCTGTTTGAATATTTTTTAATTTCAATCATAATTATTTTTCCATTACATACTTGCCTGGAGCTTGATACAATTCACTAAATTTATTTAAATTTACCTCATTTATATCTTTTAATTCACCTGAATATTTTTTTAACCAATCTATCCATTTTGGCCACCAGGATCCCTCAACTCTTATTGAATTTTTTAGCCATTTTTCAGCATTTTCTTCTAATTTTGAATTTTCAAAATAAAATTGTTTACCAGGTTTAGCGTCTTTTCCTTGTATAATTCCTGCTATATGTCCTGAATTTGCTAAAGTGAACTCAATATCACCACTATAATAATTTAAACCCGCGTAAACTGATTTCCATGGAGCAATATGGTCCTCGGTAGTTGCCACATGAAACATAGGTATATTAATTTTTGACATATCTAAAATTTTATTTTCAAATTTATATTTTTTTTTAACAAGGAGGTTTTTTAAATACATAGATCTTAAGTAATCGCTATGAAGTACTTTTGGAATTCTGGTAGAGTCACTGTTCCAATATAACATATCAAATGCTGTAGGCTTTTGACCTTTTAAATAATTATTAACTACATAATTCCAATAAAGATCTCCTGGTCTCAAAAAATTAAAACATGCAGACATATTTTTTCCATCAAAATAACCTTTGTCTTCCATTTGCTTTTCAATAATTTGAATTTGTTCTTCGCTTATAAAAATTCCTAAGTCTCCCGGTTCTTTAAAATCAACTAAACTTGTAAAAAACGTGGATGTTAATATTTTATTTTTTACACTTTTTTTATTTGCTAGATGAGCCAAGACCATTGACGTTAATGTTCCACCAACACAATAAGATGTTGTGTTTATTTTTTTTATTCCAGTTTGTTCACACGCAATATCAATTGCTTTAAGAACACCATCAATAATATATTCTTTAAAACTAAAATCTTTACAATCCGATTTTGGATTTTTCCATGAAATTAAAAATATGTTTTGATTATTTTCTACTAAATATCTCATCATAGATTTTTTTTTATTTAAATCCATAATATAAAACTTGTTTATAAAAGGAGGAATTATCAACATTGGAGTTTCATACTGTTTTTTTGTTAATGGAGTATAATGAATTAACTCAAAAACATTATTTTTAAAAATAACTGAACCTCTAGTATTTGCAATATTTTCACCAACAGTGAATTCGTCTGTTGTTTGAGATATAAACATTTTATTTGGATGTTTCAAATAATCATTTTTAAAATTTTCAAAACCTTTTACTAAGTTTTGTCCACCCTCTTTTATTGTTTGATTAAGTAGATCAGGATTAGTGGCTACAAAATTAGAAGGTGAAAAAGCGGCATTAATTTGATTGATATAAAATTTGATTAATTTTTTTTGTTTAGGATCTATGGGTTCTATAGTGTCTACTATACCATCCATCATCTTACTAGTGATCAAGTAAAACTGCTTTATAAAATCAAAAAATAAATTTCCAGACCACTCCTCGGATGAGAATCTTTTATCAGTTTTTTCAGGTTCTATTATTGGGTTGGCTGAATGATTTGATAATTTTGATATAAAATAAAAATTTAATGAGGCTATTTGCTGTACCCATTTGTTGATATGTTCGTAATATAAAGTGGGATTTCTTGCTAATCTACTTGAGGCATCTAATAAAGTTTGTGTTATTTTTGTAGTTGTAGGATTGATTAAGTTTAATAGATCATTTGGTGTAAACTTTTTCTTAGATGCTGTACCCAAATCATCACCTGATTTGGTATTCATTTTGTTGTTACTAGACTGATAGTTTTCAATAAAATTTTGATAGATTTTTAGATTATTTTGAAAAATATCATTTATTTGCTCTAAATTAGGGGCCTCGAGCTTTTTGAAATTTATATTATCTTCTTTCGTCATTATTAAACTTTCGAATAATTAAAAATTGCATTAAAATATATTTAAGCGCTATTGCAACAAAAAATTTTGTTATGCAATATTTTATGGTGCATAGCATATAAAAAAAATATAATAAATACAATTATTTATTTGATACTATAAATTTTTGCCTTGATATTTTGCGCATCGCAACATATATACTCCGTAAACAATTAAAGGAGTAAAAATGCTTAATAATAACAACCCATTTGAAATGTTTGATTTTCAAAAAGTATTATCAGCTACTAAAATCCCAAACGTAGATGTTAATTCTGAAAGCTATATTGATGCTCAAAAAAAGACTCTTGAAGCCTTTGCTGGTGCATCTAAAGCTGTATTTGAAGGCGTAAATGCATTTGCTAATAAACAAGTAGAAATTCTTAATACTGCAATAGCAGGAGTTAAAGATACATCTGCTGATATTGCTAATGGAAATACAAAAGAGTCAGCAGCTAAATCTATTGATTTAGTAAAAAAAGCTATTGTCGAAGCACAAAAAAATGCGGCTGATTTAACAAAGATTAACGAAAAAACAGCAAAAGAAGCGTTTGAAATTTTAAATACTAGATTTTTAGATGGTTTAACAGAATTGAAAAAATCAGTTTCAGAACAAACCGCTAAAGCTACAGTTAAAGCTGATACTACCAAGAGTTAACAAGATTTTCTACAAGGCTAGCCTCCCCCTTATAACTAGCCTTGTAGTAATTTACTTAAAAGACTATAAGAATTTTAATGACGAAAAAGTTAGCATTGGTAACGGGTGGCTCGAGAGGAATAGGAGCAGAAATAGCAAAGAAACTACAAAAAGATGGAAATGAAGTTGTTGTTAGCTATATCGGCCATGCTGAACCAGCGGAAAAATTTACAAGCGAAACAGGTATAAAAAACATTAAGTTTGATGTTTCTTATTTTGAAGATTGTCAAAAAGCGATCAAAAAAATAGAAGAAGATTATAATCAATCTATTGATATTCTCATAAATAATGCGGGTATTACAAAAGATAAATTTTTACACAAAATGTCTGTAGAGGAATGGAATGCGGTTATTAATATCAATTTAAATTCTATGTTTAATGTAACTAGAAATGTAATTGAGTCCATGAGAAAAAAAGGTTTTGGAAGAATAGTTTCAATAAGTTCAATCAATGGTATTAAAGGTCAAATGGGACAATCTAATTATTCTGCTTCTAAAGCAGGCATTATCGGGTTTACAAAAGCAGTTGCTCAGGAAAATGCCAATAAAGGAGTAACAGTAAATGCAGTTGCGCCAGGTTATGTTGGAACCGAGATGGTTAAAAAAATAGACTCAAAAATCTTGGATAGTATCGTTTCTCAAATTCCTGTTGGTCGTCTAGCTGAAACAAAAGAAATAGCATCAATGGTGAGTTATTTATGCAGTGACGATGCAAGTTTTATTACAGGTGCTACATTCAACATAAATGGTGGTCAATATTATCAATAATTTTAAAGGAGAACAGTTATGTCAGAAAAAAATCAAATAGTAATTACAAGTGCATTTCGTACAGCGATTGGTTCCTTCGGAGGTTCCCTTGCTTCAAAGACTGCGCCAGAACTTGGTGCAGAGGTAATTAAGAGATGTATGAATCACTCTCATTTAAAGGCAGATGATGTTGATATAGTTTATATGGGTCAAGTCTTAACCACTGGAACAGGGCAAAATCCTGCGAGACAAGCAGCCATTCATGCCGGGATTTCAAAAGATAAAACTGCAACAACTATAAATCAAGTTTGTGGTTCAGGCTTAGCATCTGTGGCTTTGGCTTTTAATTCAATTAAGTGCGGTGATGGAGATGTTCTAATTGCAGGTGGTCAAGAAAGCATGAGTAATGCGCCTCATTTTGCTAATTTAAGAAATGGGTTAAAAATGGGCCCTGGCACACTTACTGACTCAATGATTATCGATGGTCTTTGGGATGCTTATAATAATTATCATATGGGAATAACTGCAGAGAATGTAGCTGAAAAATATCAGATTACACGTGAAGACCAAGATACATTTGCTTCTGCATCTCAGAGAAAAGCAAGCGATGCAATTGAAGCTAAGAGATTCAAGGATGAAATAGTACCTATAAAAGTAAAAATTAAAAAACAAGAAATAACTTTTGATACAGATGAATATCCAAAACCAGATACGACAGTAGAAAAACTCTCTAGTTTAAGATCAGCATTTAAAAAAGATGGAACAGTAACTGCAGGTAATGCTTCAGGAATCAATGATGGAGCAGCAGCTCTCGTTTTGATGTCTGCTGAAGAGGCAAAAAAAAGAAAGATTGAACCATTGGCAAAAATCGTTTCTTGGGCACAATGTGGCGTTGAACCATCTCTTATGGGTACAGGCCCAATACCCGCCTCTAAAAAAGCGTTAGAAAAAGCAGGGTGGGGAGAAGATCAAGTTGATTTAGTCGAAGCAAACGAAGCATTTGCTGCTCAGGCAATTTCAGTAAATAAGGAGTTAGGTTTTACACCAGATAAGATTAATGTTAACGGAGGAGCAATTGCTTTGGGACATCCGATTGGTGCTTCAGGGGCAAGAATTTTAGTTTCATTGATACATGAAATGCACAAAAGGAAATTAAAAAAAGGCTTAGCAACTTTATGTATTGGAGGAGGCATGGGTATTGCAATGTGTATTGAAAGAGATTTTTTAAACCATAAATAGTAATTTTAATGTCTTATAAAAATATTACTTTAAATAAGGAGAGTAATTTAGGATTTATAACTATTAAAAGAGAAAAAGAAAAAAACTCACTTGATATTGAAACATCCAAAGAAATATATAATGGTTTAAAAGAATTAGAGACCGATAAAAAAGTTCGTTGTTTAGTTATACAAGGTAATGAGAAGTTATTTTCGCCTGGAGCTGATATCAATGAATTAAGCACTCTAAATACCGAGACAGCAAAATCAAAACAGCTATTTGCCTATTTTGATAAAATTGAAGAAATAAAAATACCAATAATAGCTTTAGTTGAAGGATATGCTTTAGGTGGAGGAATGGAATTAGCTTTGATTTGTGATTTTATAATTGCTTCTGCTGAGGCAAAATTTGGTCAACCAGAAATCAATCTAGGCTTAGTGCCTGGTATTGGAGGTACACAAAGATTAAAGAAATATATTGGCAGATATCATACAAATTTTCTATGTATGAGTGGAGATATTATTACTGCACAAAAAGGCTTCGAATTAGGTTTTGTAAGTAAAGTAATAGAAAAAAAAAATTTTAAAAGTGAGTCTGATAAAATTTTACAAAATATAGCATCTAAACCCAAATCTAGTTTGATTGAAATTAAACGACTTACAAAAATAGATAGTAGTTTAAAAAATGATCTTTCTGAAGAAAGAGATACTTTCTATAAACTTTTAAATAGTGAAAATAAACAAATTGGTATTAATGCATTCATTAGTAAGACAATACCAGAGTGGAAAGATTAAATAATACTAGCCAACTTTAGTGAATCTCTTATTTCATCTAGTATAGTTGGATCATCTATTGTAGCAGGCATTTTATATTCTTGCTTATCTGCTATTTTTCTCATAGTTCCTCTGAGAACCTTACCAGATCTAGTTTTTGGAAGTCTTTTAATAACGATTGCAGTTTTAAATGCAGCTACAGGACCAATTTTATCTCTTATCATTTTAATACATTCCTTGCTAATTTCCTCATGCTCTTTATTAACTCCAGCCTTTAATACTACTAATCCAATTGGAATTTGTCCTTTTAAATTATCTGCAATACCTATAACTGCGCATTCAGCAACGTCTGTGTGTTCAGACAAAACTTCTTCCATTGAACCAGTAGATAATCTGTGTCCAGCGGTATTAATAATATCATCCGTTCTTGACATTATCCAAACATACCCATCTTCATCAATATGACCTGCATCATAGGTTTGATAGTAACCCGGGTAGTTACTCATATAATTTTCTTTGTATCTTTGATCTGCATTCCAAAGAGTTGGAAAAGTACTGGGTGGCAGAGGTAATTTAACACATATATCACCCATCTCACCTGGTTTTGCTTCACTTCCATCTGATTTTAACACTTTAACATCATAGCCTGGCGCAGGCTTTCCTGCAGATCCGTATTTTGTAGGAAACAATCCTAGACCTTTATAATTACCTGCAATTGTCCAGCTTGTTTCTGTTTGCCACCAATGATCGATTACAGGTTTTTTTAACAATCCTTCAGCCCAATGAATTGTATCTGGATCGGCGCGCTCACCTGCTAAATATAAAGCTTCAAATTTTGACAAATCATATTTTTTAAAAAATTTACCATCAGGGTCTTCTTTTTTAATAGCTCTAAAAGCTGTGGGTGCAGTGAATAGTGTCTTTACATTATATTCTGAAATAACTCTCCAAAAAGAGCCGGGGTCAGGAGTGCCAACTGGTTTTCCCTCAAAAATTAAAGTTGTGCAACCATGAAACAAAGGGCCATACACAATATAAGAATGACCCACAATCCACCCTATATCACTCGCGGACCACCATACATCAGTTGGATCAATGTCGTATATATTTTTCATGGTCCATTTTAATCCGACTATGTGACCACCTATATCTCTTAATATACCTTTAGGAACACCGGTAGTTCCAGATGTATATAAAATATAAGCTGGATCATTAGAGTCACATTCAACACATTCTACTTTAATTGCATCCTCAATAAAGTCATTCCAATTAACATCGTCCTTTTCAAGTTTATATTCATGTTGTTCTCTTTGAAAAATTACAGTCTTTTCAACTTTGTGTTTTGCAATTTTCTTTGCTTCATCTAGAAGAGGTTTATAATCAACAGTTCTACCAGGTTCTAATCCACACGATGCTGATAAAATCATCCTTGCTTTAGAATCATCTATTCGGCTTGCTAATTCATTAGATGCAAATCCGCCAAATACAACTGAGTGAACAGCTCCAATCCTACCGCATGCTAACATTGCCATGATTGCCTCAGGAATCATAGGCATATAAATTATTATACGATCACCCTTTTTAATTCCAAATCTTTGTAATGCACCAGCTAGTTCTGCTGTTTTGTCTCTTAACTCAGTGTAAGTATATTTTTTTTTAGTATTAGTCATTGCACTATCATAAATTAATGCAATTCTATCACCATTACCCTCATCGATATGTCTATCAAGTGCATTGTAACAAGTATTTATTTTTCCACCTTTAAACCATTTATAAAAAGGCGGACCATCAGTATGAATTACGTTTTCAAATTTTTTTATCCATACTACATCCTCGGCTGCTTTCGACCAAAATTCTTTTGGATTTGATAATGAATAATCAAAAGTTTCTTGATATTTACTCAATTTAATTCCCCCACTTTATTCTAATAAAATTTTTTTTTAAAATCAAAGTAAAAATATACTGATTTATCAGCATTGCTTTTAGTACCCATAATCAAATTTATTATTATAAATTAAATACCCGTTTTTGTATCTAACACCATATTTATAATCTTTCTTGAGAAAAAAAGGTCCGTCTAAATCGAGGGCGTCGCAATATTTTGCATATCTTAATGAAGGAATTATTGATAATGAAGAGCACACCATGCAACCTAAAAAAATTTTTAATTTATTTTTTTTAGCATATTTTATTGACTTTAAAATATCAGTTTCATTGCCAAAT
>MDTE01122483.1_pt1 | contig 16168 bp, 14 predicted proteins | sample 811231 | NCBI WGS metagenome assembly MDTE01 (sample SAMN05326651, study PRJNA326480) | marine metagenome | isolation source: seawater | place: Indian Ocean: Red Sea | collected 2010
AACTGTCAGATATAATAATCAAGTGCTTCCTTAGCTCAGCTGGATAGAGCAACTGCCTTCTAAGCAGTGGGCCGCAGGTTCGAATCCTGCAGGAAGCGTATGAAAAAACTTGTAAATGAAAAATATTCAAACTTTAAAATCTTTGCCCTTAAAAAATATAGGTTTTAAGTTTTTCAACATTGGGACATTTTTCCTTCCATCAGCAACTTTTATTGGTATTTTATTTTTATTCTCTGCAAGCATTATCGGAAGTTTTATTCAAAAAGAAAATTATTTAAAAAGTATTTATGGAAAACTATTTTTTTTATATGGAATTCTTATAACACTGAGTTCTCTAGTACATAAATTTGTTATTAATAAAAATTTTGAAAATCTAATAAGTCAAGATGCATTCCTGACAGGGATTGGGAATTGGATTCCATTCCTATGGATATTCTGGGCATTACAACCATATCTTTATTCAAAAGAAAACAGAAAAAATTTTGCAATTCTTTTAATTTCAGGTTCAGTCCCATTAATCGTAGGTGGTTTTGGACAGTATTTTTTTAATATGCATGGACCTTTTGAAGTATTTGATGGACTCATTATTTGGTATCAAAGATCCACCAATAATGGCTTAACGAGCATTTTTAATAATCAGAATTATGCAGGATCGTGGTTTAACTTCCTTTTGCCTTTTTGTGTTGCACTTTTTTTTGTTCACACAAAAAATTACCTTAAAAAAAGCATTTCATTATTATTTTTAATTTCAGTAGGATTTTCAATAATCCTTACAAACTCAAGAAATGCTTGGGGGGGAATATTCTTTGCGATTCCGATGGTAGTTGGTTATCAAACATTCCTTTGGCTTATACCAACATTATTTTTGATAAGTTTAATATTATTAATTTGTATATCACCCTTATTTTCAGGAGATCTTCAGGATCTCTTTAGGAGTTTAATTCCTTTCAAAGTGTGGAAAGAATTTTCTGTATTGAGAGCTGCAAAACTGGAAATAACGAGATTAGGTTTGATACAAAATGGATTGAAATTAAGCTTTCTTAGCCCTTTTTTTGGATTTGGAGCTACAGCATTTGCAGCTATTCTTGAATACAATACTGGTATCAAAAGAGCTCACGTTCATAATTTATTAATAGAGACAGCTATAAGTTATGGATACCCAGCTGCTATTGTATTATTTTTAACAGTATCAATTATTTTGATTTTTTCTTTTAAAAAGATTTTCATTTCAACTAATAATCTAAATTTTTTTGAAAGAGCATGGTGGGCATCAATTTCATTCTTTTTAATATCTCAATTATTTGACGCCCAATATTTTGAAGGGAAAATTAGTATCGTATTTTGGATTTTATTAGCAGGTTTAAAAAACATCCTTGATGAGGATAATGAAAGTATTGAGAATTAAATTATATGACTATCCTAGACAAGATTGCATTTTGTAATTAAGTAACAATGCCAAATCCCTCAAAAATCATCCCAATAATTTTATGCGGCGGCTCTGGCAAAAGACTTTGGCCTTTATCAAGAGCGAGCTTTCCAAAACAATTCTTAGAGATTGGAGAATCGAATGGCAAATCTTTATTGCAGAAAACAGTACAAAGAGTTCTTAATCTAAAAAATGTTCAAAGACCAATATTAGTTTGTAATGAAGCTCATAGGTTTATAACCGCTGAACAAATGCGGGAAATTGGTGTCCAACCTCTCAGAATAATATTAGAACCATGTAGTAAAAATACAGCCCCTGCGATAACCTTGGCAGCATTAACAGCCTTAGAGATTTATAAGGACTCAACATTATTAATTTTATCCTCAGATCATGAAATAAAAGATGAAAAGAAATTCATAAATTCTGTAGAAAAGAGTATAAAGTATGCTGAATCAAAAAATTTGGTAACTTTTGGGATTAAACCAACTCATGCAGAAACTGGTTATGGGTACATCAAGGCAGAGAATAATCTGTCAATAAATAATCTGAAAGGTGAAAAAATTTGCGAATTCACAGAAAAACCAAATTTTAAAGAAGCCCAAAAGTTTATTGCAGACAATCGTTATCTTTGGAATAGTGGGATATTTTTATTTAAAAGTGAGGCGATCCTAAACGAAATCGAAAAATACAGTTCAATAACTTTAGATTTGTGTAAGAAAGCACTAAATAAAAAGAAATTCGATCTTGATTTTGAGAGGATAGATATAAATTACTTTAAAAAATGTCCAGACATATCAATAGATTTTGCAGTAATGGAAAAAACAAAAAAAGGCATTGTAATTCCTTTAGATATAGGTTGGACAGATATGGGGACTTGGCAGGCTGTTTGGGAATCTGCAGAAAAAGACAAAAATGGTAATGTCATAAAGGGACAAGTAATACCAAGTAATACTGAAAATTCCTACATTAGAAGCGATAACAGGCTGATTGTAAGCCTTGGAATAAAAAATTTAATTATCGTTGATTCTCCTGATGCATTATTAGTCGCAGACAAATCCAAATCTCAAGAAATCAAAGCAATAATTAACAAGCTTAAGAAAGATGGTATTAAACAAGGCTTAGAACATCAAAAAACTTATAGACCTTGGGGTTATTATTTTACTTATATCAATTCTGAGAAGTGGCAAGTGAAATTGATTTTCGTTAACCCAGAACAAGCGTTATCTTTGCAAATGCATAAATTTCGTTCTGAACATTGGGTAGTAGTTGAGGGAACAGCAAAAATAGAAATTGACGGCAGAGACTTTAATTTAGAAAAAAATGAAAGTGTTTATATACCCATCGGTTCAAAACATAGGCTTAGTAATCCAAATAAAAAACCCCTAAAAATAATTGAAATTCAAAGTGGTTCATATCTTGGGGAGGATGACATAATAAGATTTAAAGATAAATATGGTAGGGGAGAGAAAGAAACATAAATATTCATTCAACTAAAAATGGAAAGATTATACCTTTGAAGAAAATCCATTTACATTTAGCTTACTTATTCTAAATTAGAATTTTTTATGTAACCTGCGATATAATTAGAGTCAGTAATCAATAAGGAATGATAGAACGCAATATAAGAAATATATGCTGTATTGGAGCAGGCTTTGTAGGCGGACCAACCATGGCTGTAATTGCCTATAAGTGTCCAGAATTAATTGTAAACGTACTTGATATAAACGAAAAAAGAATTCAAAATTGGAACAATAAAGATCTTTCTAAATTGCCTATTTATGAGGATGGTTTAAGCGAAATAATAGAGAAATGCAGAAATAAAAATCTTTTTTTTTCAAATGAAGTAGAAAAACATATTCAAAAAGCAGATATGATTTTTATTTCTGTTAATACTCCAACGAAGACCAAAGGAGTTGGAGCTGGAAAAGCTAGCGATTTAAAATGGATAGAAGCTTCGGCTAGACTAATTTCAAAGTATTCTAAATCTGGAACTATAATTGTTGAAAAAAGTACTGTTCCAGTAAAAACTGCCGAGACAATTGACACTATCCTGAGGTCATCTGAGGAGAACAATAATAAGGATCATATTCCAAAAAAGTTCACAGTTTTATCAAGTCCTGAGTTCTTGTCAGAGGGGACCGCAATTAATGACTTACTAAATCCTGACAGAGTACTTATTGGGGGTGAAGATGATTTTGCAATTAAAGCCTTGGTAAATATTTATAATAATTGGATTGATGAAGAAAAAATTTTTACAACTGATCTTTGGAGCTCTGAATTATCCAAGTTGATTGCGAATGCATTGCTTGCTCAAAGAATTAGTTCAATAAATTCCTTTTCTGCTCTTTGTGAAAATACTGATGCAAATATAAAAGATGTTTCCCAAGCAATTGGCCTAGATAAAAGACTTGGAAAATATTTTTTAAATGCGGGGCCAGGATTTGGTGGAAGTTGCTTTAAAAAAGATATTTTAAATTTAATCTATATTTGTGATTTTTATGGTCTTAAAGAAGTATCCGAATATTGGGCAAAAGTACTCGAAATAAACGATTGGCAGCAAAAAAGGATTGTAACAACAATCGTACAAAAGCTTTTTGGAACAATACATGGTAAAAAGCTTGCTATATTTGGATTTGCTTTCAAAGCCAATACGAACGACACAAGAGAATCTCCAGCCATAAATATATGTAAAAGGCTTTTAGAAGAGGGATCTTGCTTATCTATATACGACCCTAAAGTAAACGCGTCTAAAATAGAAGAAGATTTAGCAGTTAATCAATCCAAATCTATAAATATCGAAAAAGATGCAGGTATTTGGTGCAGTGCAAAAACAATTAATGACGCAGTAAAGCAAGCTGATGCAATTATTATTTTAACTGAATGGGAAGAATTCAAAAATATTGATTGGGAAAAAATAAAAAAAATGATGAGAAGTCCCTCCTGGTTATTTGATACAAGATCGATGAATGACGTTAAAAATGTCAGAGAAAAAGGATTTAAGGTATGGAGTATTGGCTATGGCAAATAAGAAATTGAAATCTATTTAGAAATAATTTAATTTAAAATTTGATTTTTTTTCATTAGTAAAATTATTATTTAATTCATAATTATTAAATATCTGAACAGATTTCCACCCATCCTTACACATTGACTTAATATTTCTCTTTGGTTCCCAATCCAAAATTGAAAGAGCAAGTTTATTATCTGCAACAACGACGGCAGTGTCCCCCGCCCTTCTATCTGTAAATTCATAATTAATATTGCATTTATTAGATTCTTCAAAAATATTAATCAATTCAAGAACGCTCGTCCCTTTACCAGTTCCAATATTTAAGTTATGAAATTCATTATCATTTTTGAAAAGATAATTTAAAGAGCTTAAATGAGCTTCTGCTAAATCCATTACATGAATATAGTCCCTTACACAAGTGCCATCTTTTGTGGGCCAATCATTTCCATAAATAGAAAACTTTTTTATTTCTTTTAAAGCAACTTTACATATTAAAGGGAAAATATTATTTGGATAATTTAAAGGGTATTCTCCAATTAAGCCAGTCTCATGAGAACCAATTGGATTGAAATATCGGAGGTTGATTATCCCCCATTTTTCACTATAACCTTTGAAAATATTCTCTAATATTTTTTCAACTGCAACTTTTGTTTCTCCGTATGGATTAATTGGATTAAGTGAGCTACTTTCATCAATAGGTGAAATTGGTTGCTTTCCATAAACAGTAGCGCTACTACTAAAAACAATAATATTACAATTATTATTTGCCATAGCCTTAAAAAGATTTATTGAGCCTTTAACATTATTATCCCAATATGAAATTGGATTACTTATAGATTCTTTTACAGATTTCAATCCTGCGAAGTGGATTACTGCATCTATGTTAATTCCCTTAAGATTTGCTTTTTTAAAAATATTATCTAATAATCTTTCATCCCTAATATCCCCTTTAGCAAAAAATAATCTTTCCTCAAAATCTAGATATTTATCATTTCCAATTTTCATTATTCTTTTTAAAGAATTTTGATGACTATTAATATTTGAATCCAAAATAATTACTCTAAATCCAGATAAAAGTAAGGATAAACTTGTATGGCTGCCAATATAACCACTTCCTCCAGTAACTAGAATAGTTTTCATAAATACAAAAAAAGGTTAAAAAATTTTTTCTTCATAAAATGATTCTAATTAAAAAATGTTCAGAAACTATAATACTCTTTGAACCAATCCACAAAATATTTTGTCCCCGTTCTAAGTTCAATTTTAGGTTTAAATTTAATCCAATCTTCAAGCTTTTTTGTATCAGCCTCTGTGTTATCCATCTCTCCAAGAGTATTATCACTATATTTCTTAATTGCTCTAATATTAAGAATATCCTCTAAAATCTCCACAAAATCAATTATTTTTATCGGAAATCCATTACCAATATTAAAAAGTCTAAAAGGGGCTTCTGAAATAGATGGGTCATAATTAACTTTTGAAAAATTTGAAGTCGGTGTTGCTGGTTTTTTAGCACATTTATAAATCCCCTCAACGATATCATCTATATAAGTGAAATCCCTCATCATAGTTCCTCTTTTATTAAGAACTATCTCTTCGCCCTTGAGCATTAATTTTGTAAAAATAAATGGTGCCATATCAGGTCTTCCCCATGGCCCATAAACTGTAAAAAACCTCAAACCCGTTATGGGTATTTTAAAAAGATAACTATATGAATGAGCAATAACTTCATTAGATACCTTTGAAGCTCCATAAAGATTTACAGGATGATTAACGGTATGATTTTCACAAAAAGGTAACTCTTTATTTCCTCCGTAAACTGAACTACTTGAGGCAAAAATGAAATTTCTAACGTTATATTTTCTACTTAATTCAAGAATATTGTAAAAGCCTAATAGGTTGCTCTCAATATAAGCTTTTGGATTTTTAATGGAGTAACGAACACCCGCTTGAGCAGCTAAGTTTATAACAATATCAGGTTTATAGTTGATGAATATTTTCTCAATTTCAATATAATTAACCAAATTACATTTTTCAAAAAACCAATTATCTATATTTTTATAATTTATTTTTTCTATATTCTTTAATCTGTCTTGCTTTAATTTTATATCGTAATAATCATTCAAATTATCTATACCTACAACTTTATAATTATTTTCAAGCAATTTATTTATTAATGCTGCCCCTATAAATCCTGCCGCGCCTGTTACTATTATTTTTTCCATAAAATTAAATTATTAGAATAATATAAAATTCATGGGTAATATCAAACATAGATAATTAAATATAGTTACAAATTTGAATAATACTTTTGTTTAATATATTTTAAATCAAATAGACTTTTCTTGGATTTTTGGCTGATAATATTTTTTAAGGATATAATTGATTTAAATAATCTAATAAATGAAAAAAAAAAAGTAGCTTTAATAACTGGTATCACTGGTCAAGACGGTAGTTATCTTTGTGAATTTCTGATAAATAAAGGCTATGAAGTACATGGAATAAAGAGAAGATCAAGTAGTTTTAATACGAGCAGAATAGATCATTTATATCAAGATCCTCATTCTAAAGACAAGAAATTTATTCTTCATTATGGAGATTTAACCGATAGCACTAATTTAATTAATTTAGTTAAAAATATTCAACCAGATGAAATATATAACCTTGGAGCACAAAGTCATGTTGCTGTAAGTTTTCAGGAGCCCGAATATACCGCAAATTCTGATGGTTTAGGAGCTCTTAGAATATTGGAGGCTATCAGGCTACTAAATTTAGAACAAAAAACCAAATTTTATCAGGCCAGCACAAGTGAGCTTTTTGGCTTAGTACATGAAGTACCTCAAAAAGAATCGACTCCTTTTTACCCAAGAAGTCCATATGCAATAGCTAAATTATTTGCTTATTGGACTACAATTAACTATAGAGAAGCTTACGGTATTTTTGGTTGTAATGGTATTTTATTCAATCATGAAAGCCCAAGAAGAGGTGAAACATTTGTAACAAGAAAAATAACAAGAGGTATTGCAAGGATTAATGCTGGCTTGGATGAATGCATATACTTGGGCAATCTTGATGCAAAAAGAGATTGGGGTCATGCAAGAGATTACGTGGAAATGCAATGGTTGATGTTACAACAAGACAAACCTGATGACTTTATAATCGCAACAGGGAGAACTGAAACTGTAAGGAAATTTATTGAATTAAGTGCTACAAAAATCGGCTGGAACAACCGTGAAAATAGCATAGGAATTATTTGGGAAGGTGAAGGTCTTGATGAAATAGGAAGAAGAGCAGATACAAAAGAAATAGTAGTAAGAATTGATAAAAGATATTTTCGTCCTACCGAAGTTGATCAACTTCTTGGAGATGCTACAAAAGCCTTCAATAAGTTAGGTTGGAAACCCAAAACATCACTTGAGGATTTAATTGAAGAAATGATAACTTTTGACTCTAATGAAGCACAAAAAGAAGCTATTTTGAAAAACAAAGGTTTCGAAATATACAAATCCCTAGAGTCTTAAGTTTTCATCAAGATGTTTAAGTTAATAAATTCAAATGATAAATTTTTTGTTGCAGGCGCTACAGGTATGGCAGGTAGCGCAATTTGCAGAAAATTAAAGCAGTATGGTTATGGTGATTCTTCTAAAAATGGCAAAATCCTCACACCTAATAGGAAGGAACTCAATCTTTTAAATTATTCTGAAGTAAGTAGTTGGTTCAAAAGTAATAAACCTACAATTACTGTTCTTGCAGCTGCAAAAGTTGGAGGAATAATGGCAAACTCGTTAGAGCCTGCAGATTTCATACTTGAGAATCTAAAAATTCAAACAAATGTAATAGAAGCTTCCTTTTTACATGGAGTAAGAAGACTTTTGTTTCTTGGAAGCAGTTGTATTTATCCTAAACATGCAAAGCAACCAATAAAAGAAGAAGAATTACTAAATGGTTATTTAGAAGCAACGAATGAATCTTACGCAATTGCTAAGATTGCAGGTCTAAAATTATGTCAAGCTCTCAGAGATCAATACAATTTTGACTGTATATCTCTTATGCCTACAAATCTCTATGGACCAGGTGATAACTATAATCCTAAAAGCAGTCATGTTTTAGCTGCACTAATTCATAAATTCCATATAGCAACCGAACTTTCTTCTCCAACTGTGAATTGCTTAGGTACAGGTTCACCTTTTAGGGAATTCCTTTATGCAGATGATCTTGGCGAGGCTGTTGTTTTTGCTTTAGAGAATTGGGATCCAAGTTGTCCAAATGCTCCATTGGATAATAATAATAAACCATTGTTATTTTTAAATGTAGGGACTGGGGTTGATATATCAATTCACGAATTAGCTCATAAAATTGCTTCTATTTATTCCTATAAAGGAGATATCTGTTGGGATAGCACAAAACCAAATGGGACCCCAAAAAAACTTTTAGACATTAACCACATTAAAAAGATGGGCTGGAAACCAAAAATAAATTTAGATGAAGGACTCAGAAAAACTATCTTTGATTATCAATCTAAATAAATTTTTATAAATGATAATTTTCACATATTTAAATATAAAATATATAAACGACTTTTAGAAAAATAATATGACTATTTCAAATATAATTAAAACAAAGTCAAATCTTATATTAATAATATTTTATGAATTTTTTGCATTAATTTTTTTAAATTATTTTTTTATAGATGATTCGATACTATCAATTTACATAACAATTTTTTGGATTATTTCTAGTTATTTAATGGGGAGGTATCATAATATTCTAGACAAAAGTAAATCAAATTTTTTAATTCTAATTAAGACATTCTTATTATCTTTAAAAATTTATATTATAATCTTATTATTCAATAGTTCTAGATTTTTTAACAATGTAAATGGTATAAGATATTTCGCCTATTTATTCTTTTTTATCTACATATTTGGTAATTTATTGAGAAGATTAAATAATAAACTAAAAGTAAATTTTAACTGGATAGTATCTGATAAAAAAATTTTTTATAAAATTATTAAAGATTCAGGTATTAGATTTCGTGAGTTGAAAAATCATAATTTTATTAACCTTAGAGATTACAAATCAAAAAATAATAAATCAAATAAAATAATAGACGGTTTAATTCTTAATGATATAACTTTTGACAAAGCACTTAAAGGAGATGATATAAAAGAAGAAATAACATTTATCAAAACAATCGACTGGATAGAAAAATACACTAATAGGTTACCAGTAGATGTATTAGTTAAAGAGAAACAATATAAAAAATATTTTCATAATAATAAAAATCAATTCACATATGAAATTAAATCCTTATTAGAGAGATTATTTAGCTTTTTTATACTTATTTTTAGTTTTCCACTAATGCTAATTACTTCTTTTTTAATTTTCATCGAGGACAAAGGGCCAATCTTATATAAACAAAAAAGGACGGGGATTAATGGGAAAATTATACACATATATAAACTAAGAAGTATGCATATAAACGCTGAAAAAGAGGGTATAAAGTGGAGTACTTATGATGATGCAAGAATTACAAAAATTGGGAAGTTTATTAGGGCTACAAGGATAGATGAATTACCACAATTAGTAAGTGTTATCAAGGGTGACATGAGCCTAATTGGTCCAAGACCTGAAAGGCCTGAATATGACAAACAACTTGAAAAAGAAATTCCTTTATATAAATTGCGTTATTTGATTAAGCCTGGAATTAGTGGATGGGCTCAGGTAAATTATCCATATGGCGCCTCAATTGAAGATGCAAAAAACAAGTTAAGTTATGATCTTTTTTACATTAAAAACAAATCAATAATTCTTGAAATTCTTATTTTGATAAAAACTATAAAGTTAGTATTTAATAGACAAGGAGCTATCCCAATTTCTAGATAAATATGTTTAAAAACTATTTTCATATCTAAATGAAATATTAAATTTTCAAATCCATTTGCATTATTTTCTTTATCTTTTTAAATCATTTCTATTAGTAAAATCAAACAAAAATTATCAAGATTATGAATAAAACATTTATTAGTTTGAGTATAATAACACTTACATACAATAATCCTAACGATTTAGAAAAGACATTAGATTCATTAAAAATTTTAAAAAATTCGGCCGAAAAAATAGAATTCATAATTATTGATAGTTCTGAAAAGAATACATTTCAAAGAAACAAAGAATCAATAAAATTGATAAGAAATCTAGGCATTAAATGTAAACATTTATTCATTGATGCTTGTGGTATTTATAATTCAATGAATTTCGGAATAAGTAAGTGCAAAGGGGAGTATTTGATATTTATGAACGCAGGCGATTCATTCTATAAAGGTTTCAAAATCAACAATTTTTTCTCGTTAGTAAAAAAGGAAAATTCAAATAAACCATTCTTAATTCATGGAAGAGCGAGAATAAAATCTTCCCTCAACCCAAAACTAATTTATTTGAATCCACCTTTGCATTTAAACCCCACTAAAAGATACTTCTGGAGCAAAGTCTCAACTCCTATGCATCAAGCTTGTTTCTTTCTAACAAAATGGCATGAAAAAAATTTGTATCCTCTGAATAGAGGTTATAGAGCTGACCAAATAATAAAAAAAAGAGCCTTAAAATCATCCTTTTTTATAAATGAAATTATCTGTAATTATGAGTTATCTGGGATAAGTTCATTAAACAACTTGACAACCCAAAAAATCTTCATTAATTCAATCAAAACTAAATCTTTATATAGAATAATTATCAACTTAATTAAAATAATATTAATAAAACTTTTAGGTAAAAAATGGGAATATATTAGATTCTATAAGAATTATTTATTAAGCAAATTCATACCATAACATAAGATTATTTTTGCTTTAAAATCTCATTTATTTTTTCAGACAAAAGTTGATTTGACAAAATCATACAATTTTTATCAACTTTTGTACTTTCATAAAATTTTTTCTTTTTATTTATTTCTTCAAGACTTTCCACACAAAATATATTTTTACTTTCTAGAAGGCCTTGAGGCATTGTTTCATTATTAATTCTTTTACAAAAAACTTTTATACCATTTGCCGAAAAAAAAGTTCCTATACTTGAATTATGAGTAATAACATATAAAGGTCTTGGTATATTTTTATTAATTAGAATTTCATAATCAGGAAAAATTTTTTTTACATATTTTTCATTTGATCTTGGATGTAACTTTATTTTAAGTGGCAAATTTTGATTTCTAGAAAACCTTTTTAATTCTGAAATGAAATTTTCGAAAATAACCTTATTCACTCTTCCATCTTCATAAATTGATTGAAGACAATAAAGGATATAAGGTTCATTAGATTCAACCAAATTAAACCTATTTAAATCTCTATCTTTAATACTAATATTCTCAAGGAACCTGAATCCTTTTTTGCGATGATATTTCTGCCAATAATCTAAAGGAGAATATATAAATCCTAATTTTATATTGTAGACTTCTTTCAGAAAAAGAAGCTTAATTATGAATTCCAAAGTATTCCTTTTGTATTGAAAAAATGAAAGTATTAATAATCTCAGATAAAATCTTAATTTTAAAAAATAATGCCTTGAAAAGAAACTACGTATTAGATCTGTATATCTACCATGCTGCAAGTAGATGGTTGGTTTATTAAGCTTGTTGCGAAGAAAGACTAACAATTTATCACAAAATCTATATCCATCTATAATTAATAAGTCTGAATTTATTATTTCATCTAAATTTTCTTTATTAGATACATAGAAATACTTTAAGGATTGATCCACTAAATCAACTCTTGAATTGAAATTTTCTTTTTCTTTTTGCACAACGTACCAAAATTTAAATTTTATATTTTTATTCAAACTGCTTAAATCATCTATAAGACAACTTGGATAACAATTTATTTCAGGCTCAACCCAACTGATATTATGAATTATTGGATTCAATACCATTTATCTTTCATCCAATTAAATTTACTATAGTACAGTAAGTAAACTAGAAATAAAATGACATCTTCTGAAATATCAAAACCATTAACAAATTTTGAAAACCTAGAAAGAAAATTTAACGAAGCCGTAACTTCTGAATCATACTCTAAATTAATTGAACTTTTTAAAAAACATGATGACATTTATGTAATTGGAAATGGTGGATTACATTTTGTAGCAAGTCATATGGCTACTGATATTTCAAGGCTAGTTCCAGGTAAGTTTTGCCATTCTTTTGATTCCTTTGGTTTCATAACTTCAAGTGCAAACGATTATGGGTTCGATAGTATTTTTAAAAGATGGCTTGAATGTTGCGTCAACAATAATAAAAAGGGATTTGTACTTGGGTTAAGTTGTTCAGGTAAATCTAAAAATATTATTAATGCCTTTGATTATTGCGAAACAATAGGTTGGGATGTTTTCTTGATTTCTGGAAAACCTACTAAGCTCACTTGCCCACATCTACAAATAGACGCTAACCATTTTCATACAGTTGAGGCTTTTTCATTGATGCTATTTTATGAGATAATTCATTCTCTGGGTAATGAATGTCCACGAATTTAATGACCCCGACTACATTAATTATTGGATCTTCAAGAGGGATCGGCTATGCAATTACAAAAAGCCTATTAGATAGCAATCATAATGTTCTTGGGATATCCAGAACTAAGCCAAAATTAATAAATCCTAAATATAAACATATTAACTTGGATGTATCACATACAAATGACCTAGAAAAATTTCTTTCCCAAGAAAACCTCAATTTAATCGATAATTTCATTATCTGTGCCGGTACAAATGATATTGCTTTTTTAAATGAGATTTCAATAGAAAGAATAACCAAACTTTACGAAGTTAATATATGGCCTTCATTTGTAGTTCTAAAACATATTTCCAAGAATAATTTATCTAATAAGTCTATAGTTCTTATATCTTCAATATGGTCAACATTCGGAATAGCCGGTAGATCTATATATGGAACTTCCAAGGCTGCTTTGGTGGCTTTAGCTAAACATGCATCGGCAGAATTAAGTTCTAAATCAATTTTTATTAATTGCATAAGTCCAGGATTTACAAAAACTGAATTATCTTACAAAACAGCTGATGATCACATTATAAAAAGAGCTATGCAAAGAACTTCTATTAACGCAATGCAGTCAGTAGAGGCAATATCTAATAGTCTAGAAATGCTATTATTACCAAGAAATAAAGGCATTACTGGTCAAGAAATATTTATAGACTCGGGATTTAGCGCACATGCATAATTTAAAAATAAAAACCCATCGTGGTTTATGTTCAGTATTTTATAAAAATTTTGATGAATCACTTTCAGACATAAGTAATTTAAAACCTGATATTGCAATAATTGATTCAAAATTGAAATTTTTGTATTCAAGTCAATTAAAAAAACTATCATTTGTTCGCAAAAAGATATTTATAGAATCAGGAGAAAATATTAAAACCCTCCCAGGCGTATTTGAATTACTAAAAAGTATTGAAAATACTGAGATCATGCCAATAAATCATGTGCTCGTGATGGGGGGTGCCACAATTCAGGATGTCGCAGGAACTGCATTAGCCTTATTAAAAAGAGGTACATCCTGGACATATGTCCCAACGACATTACTATCTCAAACTGATAGCTGTATTGGTAGTAAAACGTCTATAAATGGGTTTTCTTCAAAAAACATGTATGGTCTATTTTTCTCACCAAAGAATATTTATATTATGTTCGATTTTATAAAATCTTTGCCTGAAATTGAAATATTATCAGGTATTGGTGATGCTTTTCATTATTTACTTTTAGATATAAATCAAACTTATGAATACGCTATTAAAATCTTACGAACATTATCCAATAATGGATTAAAGAAATTCGTAGAAGTTCCCGAAAATATTTATAAACTTTCTTCAAAAATACATAAAATTAAAAAAGACTTTATAGAAAAAGACGAATTTGATCAACACGAGAGAAAAGTACTAAATTTAGGCCATTCCTTTGGCCACGCTATTGAAGCTTTTTTTAATTATGAAGTTCCCCATGGTGTAGGAGTATTGATAGGTTTAATAATGGCTATAGATATTTCGATAAAACTATTTGAAAACAAAAATGATTTAACATTTATCAATTCATTAAAAAATTTGAAATTTGAAATCAATCTTTTGTTGAAAAAAAGTTATTCAACTCCCATTAAAAGTATTTTTAACGAAATTTCAAATGATTATGAAATATTCCTAAATTATTTATCAAAAGACAAAAAAACACACAAAAAAATAAATTTAATTTAGTTTTATTCAAAAACAACACTGTTTCAATAGAAAGTGTATATAAAGAAGTTATGGTCAAATATCTAGTAACTGAAAATTAGGTAATGAGTTTAATTTGCATGATCCCTGTAAGAAAAGGTAGTCAAAGAGTAAAAGGTAAAGCACTCAGGAAGATTGGGAATACAACTCTTATAGAGCAAGCTATCCAATGTGCTTTAACCTATTTTAAGCCTTCAGAAATTTACCTTAATACTAATTGGGATGATTTAGAATTTTTCTCAAGTAAATATAAAATTAAATTTTTCAGAAGATCGGATAAATTAGCAAGTTCTTCATCTACAAATGATGAGTTCATGAATGATTTCTTGTTGAACTCTAATTGCAAAAGAGTTGTTCAGTTATTACCTACATCTCCTTACTTATTGAGTGAAGAACTTAAGAATTTTTGTAATCTTGCGTTAAATTCATTTAATAAAGCAATCGTATCAGTTTCCTCTCATAGAATCGCGAGTGTTCTAGAAGATGGTACACCTTTGAATTTCGCAAGAAATAAAAAAAATCCTCCATCTCAATCTATGAAAGCAGTTTATTGCTACGTTGGAGTATTGATGTCATGGGAAAGAAAAACTTTTTTAGAACAATACGAAAAAAAACAATGTGCCTATCATGGCAATGAGAACAATATCTATTTCCCCTTAAGATTTCTATCCCAATTAGATATTGATACAGAAGAGGATCTAAAAGAAGCCCAACTATTATCGAATTTTTTGCCAATTCATACTAAATTTAAAACTACATAGGAAAATTAAATTGAATAAGTCACTTCTTATTTCCAAATTAAGATCTAAATTGAGAAAAGGTGAAGTTTCTTGTGGCTCATGGCAACAAATTCCGCATCCATCTATCTCAGAGTTGTTAGCTTCTGAGAATTATGATTGGATTTGCGTAGATTTAGAACACGGTTCAATTGAATTTAGTCAATTGCCAATACTTTTTTGTGCAATAGAAAGATACAATGTTTTACCGTTTGCAAGATTAGGAAAATCTGATTCTTATCATGCTCATATGGCCCTAGAAGCTGGAGCAGCAGGAATCATATTCCCTATGATAAGTTGTGGGGATCAAATTAATTCTCTAATTCAAGATTCATCTTGGCCACCTTCAGGCAATAGAGGAGTTGGTTTTTCAAGAGCTTGTTTATATGGGAAAAATTTTGAATCTCATAAGAATCTTGCAAGAAACCCATTTTTTGTAGCGATGATTGAGTCAAAAGAAGGGGTTCGTAATTTAGAATCTATTGTCTCAATAGAAGATTTAGATGCTGTAATTATTGGGCCTTATGATTTGTCTGCCTCATTTAATTTATTGGGCGATTTTAATTCACACGAATTTAAAGAAATTCTTACGAATATTAAAAATATATGTAAAAAATATTCAAAACCCTTTGGGATACACATTGTAGAACCTTCAATAAAGAAATATAATGAAGCCCTTGCTGAGGGGTA
>MDTE01142145.1_pt1 | contig 16168 bp, 19 predicted proteins | sample 811231 | NCBI WGS metagenome assembly MDTE01 (sample SAMN05326651, study PRJNA326480) | marine metagenome | isolation source: seawater | place: Indian Ocean: Red Sea | collected 2010
ATAACCGAAATTTCCAACAAAAGAGAATAGTTAATGCCTTTGCCTATTGCTGGTCTTGGTTTACGGTTAGGGGCGAAAGCAGCATCTTCGGTAACTCCATCTGGCGGCGGTCCTCGTGGCTTTAATATCAATGTCGAAACAGACATCAGGGAAGCCCAGAGGATGTTGAAAAGGGTCGGGGAGCGTAATGTTCCGTTGGCAATCGCGCAATCCTTAACAGCAACAGCCAAGCATTTAAGAAAAGTGCAAAAGCGTCAGATGTCCAAATATATGGACCGTCCATCCAAATGGACCAAAAACTCTCTTAATTTAGAGATGGCCAAGTGGCGAGATTATCACCGTGGCACAATGTATGCCCGTGTATTTGCCCGTGACGATAAGCATGAATATTTAAAATATGTAGTCTATGGCGGGCGGCGGACACCAACACGTCGGGCGCTTCGAGTACCGGGGAACAATGCGCGACTTAATCGCTTTGGCAACCTAACCAAAAATTATATCGATAACGAATTAAAGAAGCCCAACACATTTATGGGCAACGTCAATGGCGTTGCTGGTCTCTGGCGACGGGGCAAGCGTACGGGCCGAGGTCAAAGGCTAACGCTGTTGGTGTTATTTACTGATGAGATGAATTTCAAAGGAGGGCAATGGCCGTTCTTTCGTATTAGTGAACGGATTGTTGACCGTGAACTCCCAAAACAAATTAATAAAGCGGTAAGACGCGCACTCGATAAGGGGCGATAACATGGAGTTGATGAGCGTTGGACATTTTGTCGTTATCTTCATTCTTGCGATGATTGTTCTAATATTGTTGTTCCAGAAAAATGGATGAACTTATCCATTACCGGGTCTGGGTAAACGAAAAGACCAATAGCGTCCGCCTTGAGGCTACAGGCTTCACTAATGAAGAAGATGCGATGGAGTTTGCCAATTGGTTGTCGGAATTACCTTTTGATGATGTTGAAGAACAATCGGTCCATTAGAAAGCCGTCGGGTCCTTCCTCGGCAATCCACTGCGGGTATTACGCGCGGCAATAAAAAACTAGCGATAGAAATTTTTGAAAAGGTTCGTTTCATGCCAGAGGCAATGGTTGTTCCGGCAAAAACAATTGCCAAACTTTTCGATGTAACTGAACGACGGGTCCAACAACTAGCTAAAAAAGGCATCATAACAAAGAATGAACGGGGTCGATACGACCTAAAAGCCGCGGTTCAGGGCTACATTAAATTTTTGCGGAAAAGTTCACTTGAAGGGCCAGAAGGAACCATAAGCCTCGATGAAGCAAGACGCAGAAAGCTCTCCGCAGAAGCAACATTATCTGAATTAGAACTAGAGCAAAAACGCGAAACGCTTGTTGAAGCTGTTGAGGTTGAAAAGGCTTGGTTTGAAATTGGACAAAATATTAAAGGCAGACTTTTGGCAATGCCGGCGCACGTTGCTCCTCTTGTTATTGGGGAAACCAAGCAAGCGGTCGTTAAATCAATTATAGAAAAAGAGGTTTTAAGCACCCTTAATGAGCTTTCTGTTAAAAGAGCAACATTCAGAAAACCGGCTGGCGGAGATAAGCCAGAGGGTGTTGAAGGCGATGGCACCGCCGCCAAGGTTGACGATCAGCGAGTGGGCCGATCAAAACAGAAAGCTATCGCCGGAGAGTAGCGCGGAAAGTGGTCAGTGGTATACGGCAAGGGCTGAATATCAACGGGCCATTATGGATGAAATAACAAATCCGGCGACGGAACAAATTGTTGTGATGTCATCGGCTCAAATTGGTAAAACAGAAATTTTATTAAACGCGATTGCCTATCACATGGCGGTTGATAAAGCCCCAATGCTTTGCCTTCAGCCAACTTTGGAAATGGCGCAAACATTTTCCAAGGATCGAATTGCACCAATGTTGCGTGATACCCCTGCCCTGCATGGCATTGTAGCACCGGCTAGAGCAAGGGACAGCGGCAACACCACACGGCAAAAATCGTTTGCCGGCGGGAGTTTGAACATTGCGGGATCAAACAGTCCGAGCAGTTTGGCAAGTCGATCGGTCAGATTAGTTTTTGCGGATGAGGTTGACCGCTACCCGCCAAGTGCCGGAGCGGAAGGCGATTCGATATCGCTTGCCGCCAAACGGATGGCGACCTTTAGCAACTCGAAGTTGATTTTAACATCGACCCCGACTGTTGAAGGCGCAAGCCGGATTGAAACGGCATACAAGGCAAGCGATCAACGGAAATATTTTGTCCAGTGTCACGATTGCGGTGAGTGGCAAACCCTAGAATGGGCAAATGTGTCATGGCCGGACGGCAAACCGGACGAAGCAGTTTATGTCTGTTCGGGTTGTGGTTCGGTCTGGGCTGACGCGGATCGGTTACGGGCGATTCGTGGGGGTGAGTGGCGAGCCGCAACGCCATTCTCTGGGATCGCGGGTTTTTATTTAAATGGCCTTTACTCCCCTTGGACTCCGTTGGGGTCGGCGGCAAGGGAATTTGTAGAAGCCAAAAAGCTACCCGAAACATTGCGTGTTTTTATTAACACTTATTTGGGTGAAACTTGGTCGCTGGATGGTGGCACCCAAGTTGATGATCTGGGCTTATTTGACCGGCGTGAACCTTATGAAACACCAGTGCCGGATGGCGTAGTTGTCGTGGTTGCCGGCGTGGATGTACAGGATGACCGGATAGAGGTTGAAGTTTTAGGCATTGGTCGCGATGAAGAAAACTGGTCATTAAGTTTTAATGTGTTGTGGGGTGATCCCACCGGCTTAAAAATCTGGAATGATCTTGACGATTTATTAACCCAAAAACTTTTGCATCCAAACGGGGTTGAATTACCAATAAAAATGACGGCGATTGATACTGGCCATCATACCCAACAAGTTTATAAGTACGTAAAACCGCGAGAAGGCCGCGGGGTAATGGCCATCAAAGGCGTTGGTGGTGAAGGCAAACCGCTTCTGGGCCGGCCATCGAAAAACAATATTGCCAAGGTCAGGTTATGGCCGGTCGGTTCAAATACTGTCAAAGAATTACTAATGGCGCGGTTGCGGATCACTGAAAAGGGTCCGGGCTATTGTCATTTTCCTGATCATTACGAACAGGAATATTTTAAACAATTAACTGCTGAAAAAATGGTGACTCGATATCATAAAGGGTTCCCCCGGCGTGAGTTTGTCAAAACTCGCACCCGTAACGAGGCGTTGGATTGCCGCTGTTACGCAATGGCCGCTTTTGCGGCTCTCAACGCGAATATTAACCGCGTTGCAGATCGGTTTGCTTTGCGTGCTACCGCACTGGCGGATGAAAAGGTTGAAGAAAAAACCCAACCGCACCGCCAGTTAAGACGACCCGCGAAAAGACAAGCCACAAATTTTGCAACAAGTTGGAAAAATTAAATGGCGAACATGTTTGAGACGGCAAATGCCGCGGAGACTGAGCCAGCCAAAATTATCGCCGGCGATCGGTTAATTTTTAAACGGTCAGATTTGAATAATGATTATTCAAACGCAAGTTACACCTTGAAATATTCGGCGCGATTGGAAGGCACAGGTTCAACCGAAATAGAGATAACGGCAAGCGCAAGCGGTAGTGATTACCTTGTAGAAGTTGCATCAGCGACGACCGCAAGTTACACGGTTGGAACGTATCGTTGGCAAGCATACATAACTCGAAACAGCGATTCACAACGGCTCACAATTGATCAAGGCACTTGGGAAGTTATCGCCAATCGGGATGCGGCAACAACCGACCCACGCACTCATGCGGCGATTATGGTTGATAAAATTGAAAGCATTTTGGAGGGCCGCGCAGATAGCGATGTGTCAAGCTATTCGATACAAGGTCGATCGCTCACAAAATTGGGCATTGAGGAATTGATGGCGTGGCGCGATCGTTACAAAGCTGAATTGCTGTTGGAAAAACGAAAAGAACGGGCGTTAAATGGCCGCGGAACCGGCGCTAAAGTCTTGGTGAGGTTCTGAAATGTCTATTTTTGATTATTTTAAAAGGACTAAAAAAACGTCAAAGCGAAGTCAACGCAGTTTTGAGGCGGTGAATACTGGTCGGCTATTTGCTGACTTTGCAAGCATGACGCGAAGTTCTGATAGTGAATTACGACCAGCATTACGGACTTTACGCAATCGATGTCGTGAGTTGGCACGCAACGACGAATATGTCAGGCGTTATTTGCAACTGGTCAAAACCAATGTTGTCGGCCCCGGCGGGATTAGCGTTCAAGCCAAAGCAAGAAACTCTGATGGGTCATTAGATGCCCCCGGAAATAAAATTGTTGAGAATGCGTGGCGACGTTGGAGCAAAGCCGGTATCTGCACAATGGATGGCCGGCTTAGTTTTGTTGATGCTCAAAGACTTGTTGTTGAAACACTAGCGAGGGATGGCGAGGTTTTAATCAGAAAGATCAACGGGGCTGATAATCCCGATCGCTTTGCAATTCAGTTTTTAGAAGCTGATTTGCTGGATGAAGAGCTAAACATTAAACTGGATAATGGCAACCGGGTAAGAATGGGTGTTGAAATTGATGAGTTTGGCCGATCGGTTGCTTATCATTTATTAAGGGAACACCCCGGCGACCATGAATTTTCTAACACTTATTCGCGTAAGCATACCCGCGTTGAATCGGAAAACTTGTTGCATTTGTTTCAGTCTGATCGTCCACACCAGACGCGAGGCGTGCCGCCGCTGGCTTCTTGCATGAACGCTTTGAAAATGCTCCACGGGTATGTTGAAGCGGAATTAGTAGCGAGTCGAGTATCCGCGGCCAAGATGGGTTTTATCACAACGCCAGACAGCGAAGGCTATGCCGGCGATGATTTTGAAGATAACAATCAGATAATGAATGCGGAGCCGGGGAGTTTTGAGCAACTAGCCGCCGGCCAATCGATTACCATGTTTGACCCGACGCATCCGACAACGGCTTTTTCTGATTTTCATAAAGCTGTATTGCGGGGCGTGGCGAGCAGTATGGGCGTTAGTTATGCCTCGCTCGCTTCTGATCTTGAAAGTGTAAACTACTCAAGCATTCGGCAAGGAGCTTTGGACGAGCGAGATGGATATCGCACACTTCAAGAATTTTTGATAACGCATTTTGTCGAGCCTATTTTTCAGTCATGGCTCACATCCGCGATGACTTCCGGGAGCTTACCGCTACCGATGACCCGTTTTGAAAAGTTTTCAAACTCGGTAATTTACCGGCCCCGCGGGTTTAGTTGGGTTGACCCTGTAAAAGAAATTAACGCCCAAGTCACGGGCATTCAAAACGGGTTGTTAAGTATGCAGGACGTGGCCAACCATTACGGCGCAGATATCGAGGACGTTTTTGAAAGTATCCAGCGCGAAAAAGAATTAGCGGCACGGTATGGCTTGAGCCTTGCTTTTGAGCCTTTCGGCAATAAGGCAAACGCCGAGCCGCAAGTAACCAATCAACCCGCCAACTCTGAGGAGTAAAAAAATGGAAGATCAAAAAACCCCTGCCGCCGAAGTGGCAGAGGAAGAAACCGTTGTGCCTAAAGAGGAACGGCGGGAGACCATCGATTTAGAGCATCGATCGGTCGAAATTCGCAAGGATTGGCTTGATGAAGAAAAACGAACCGTAAGAATTGCGGTAAGTTCTGAAGAGCCTGTAGAACGAGCCTTTGGGCTTGAAGTTTTAGAACATACGGCAGACGCCATAAACCTAGAGTTCTTAGGTAGCGGTCGTGCGCCATTGCTGTTGGATCAAGATCCACGTCAGCAAATAGGAGTTATCGAGAAAACTGAAATCGGAGACGACCGTGTGTTACGGGCGTCTGTTCGCTTTGGAAAAGGCGAATTTTCCGACGAAATTTTCTCTGATGTGGTCGATTCAGTGAGGGCCAATATCTCGGTCGGTTACAGGATTGACGAATTGTCCAAAAACGAACGAAGCGACGGGACGGTCGAATTTCGGGCGGTGAAGTGGACACCAATGGAGGCCTCGATTGTTGCAATTCCAGCCGATTATGTTGGCTCGGGAGTGGGACGGTCTGCGCCTTTAACTCAACCACCAGTTCCAAAGGAGGAAATTCAAATGGAACAAGATAAAGTAGACGTTGAGGTAGTTCGCACCCAAGCCGCTGAAGCTGAACGTGCAAGCTACTCAAAACAAGTCACCGAGATCATTGCACTCGGTGCCAAGCACAACAAACGTGACCTTGCTGATGAAGCAATTGGCAAAGGTTATTCAATCGAGCAATTCCGTGGATTGCTTCTCGAAAAAATCGGTGACGCCAAACCATTAGAAGTGGCCGAACCTGATTTAACCCCAACCGAGCAAAAGCGTTATTCGTTAATGCGTGCCATTCGCGCCGCCGCGACTAATGATTGGCGCGAGGCTGGTTTTGAGCGAGAAGTATCTGATGAAATTGGTCGGGTATCTGGCCGGCAACCTAAAGGGTTTTTTGTTCCCGGACACGCATGGGGACAACGCGATCTAATTGCTGGAACCGATGCTGACGGTGGACACCTCAAAGGTGTTGATCATATGGGATCAGAGTTCATTGAAGCTCTACGGTCTCGGTTAGTTGTTTCCAGCATGGGCGCTCGGGTGATGAGTGGTTTAAAGGGTGATGTATCGATCCCGAAAATGACCGCCGCCGCAAGTGCCGGGTTTGTTGCTGAGAATAATGCTGTTAGTGAGCAAAATCAGACCTTTGGCGAATTATCGATGGTTCCACGTACTTTAGGGGTTCTTACCGATATTTCCCGAAAGTTAATGTTGCAATCTGATCCATCAGCTGAAGCCATTGTGAGAAACGATCTTCTGAACGCTGTTGCCGCAAAAATTGAAGATGTGGCAATCGAAGGAAGTGGATCAAATGAGCCGACAGGAATAACCAAGACTTCTGGAATTGGTTCTGTTGCTATCGGAACGAATGGAGGCGCACCGACTTGGGCCTCTGTTGTAAACCTTGTGAAGGAAGTCGAGCAGGATAATGCCGCGATTTCCGACTCAATGGGTTACTTAACCAACTCCAAGGTGAAAGCAAAACTTGCTGGGACCGCAAAGGTTGGTTCAAGCGATAGTGTTATGATCCTTAACGACCCTTGGAACAGCTTATATGGCTATCCTCTGGGCGTTACAAACCATGTTCCATCCGACCTTACAAAAGGAAGCACCTCCGGTACTTGTTCGGCAATGATCTTCGGTGACTTTTCGAGCATCATCCTAGCTTTTTGGTCGTCCCCTGATGTGTTAATCGATCCGTACACCAACGGCGCGAAAGGCGGCACTCGCGTTGTCGTTTTTCAAGACTGTGACGTTGGTATTCGACATGCTCAATCTTTTGCCGCATGTCTCGATTATACAACCACCTAATGAGACCGGGGAGAGTACAAATGCTCTCCCCACTTTTTTCGGAGGTTTATTTTGAAAATTAAAATTACGCAAGATTGTGGCATTGCCGGGGAACACACCGAAGCCGGGCAAGTGGTCGACATTCCAGAAAATGAGGCTATCGCTGTTGTCAATATGGGCAAAGCTACGCCCTACGATGGCAAAGCTAAACCAAAAGATCGCGCTGTTGGACTCAATACAGACAACGCCGCACCTTTAAAAAAACGCACTCGGAAAAAATAAATGGCCGTTGAATCTGCATCCGATCGGCTGATTTTTTTCAACACTGATGATTTTGCCACAAGTGCGACTTACACGGTGCAAGGCGGATCGGCGGCAACGATAAAAGGAATTTTTGACAACGGGTTTTCGGAAGTTGATTTGGGAGGAACGGTTGCCGTGTCTTCAACTGATCCACAATTTGCTTGCCGCACCGATGACGTTTCAAGCGCAAGCGAAGGTGACGCGATCGTTATCAATTCAACAAATTACACTGTGCGTCGTGTTGAAGATGACGGAACCGGCGTCACTGTCCTATTTTTGGAAACTGATTAATGCCGCACGTTCGGGAAAGCATCAGGGATAATATCGTAACGGCGGTCACCGGGTTAAGTACCACCGGGAGCAATGTTTATCGTACCCGGATCTATCCGCTTGAAAACGGAAATTTGCCGGGGCTTTGCGTTTACTCCGCAACGGAAGATACCGCTATCGACAATATGACCGGGACGAGGTCGCTGGACAGGCGATGTGATTATATTATCGAGGCGTTTGTCCGGGCCACCAGCAATTATGATAACACCCTCGATACAATTTGTGGCGAAATAGAGGCAGGGATGTCTACAGATGTCACACGTGGTGGAAACGCAAAAGATACCGTTTTGACAAGATCAGAGTTTGAATATTCAGACGAGGGAGATAGGCCAATGGCGATGGCTCGTTTGACTTATAGCGTCCAGTACCGGACGGCAATTAACAACGCCACATCTGCACTATAGGAGGGCCGGATGGCTAAAAGAGTGAAATTGGTTTCGCCCAATGGCGAAGCCGAAATAGAAGTTAATGAGAATGACACCGAATATTTGAAATCTGTCGGATGGAAAATAGCCGGGTCTAAACCAGCCAAGAAAACCAAGGAGGTCGCAAATGGCTAATCACACTGGCTCTGAGGGCCTAGTTAAAGTCGGCGGAACAAATACCGTCGCAGAAGTTCGCTCGTGGAGCTTGACCCATGAAGCGGAAACAATTGAAGACACCGCAATGGGCGACAGTTTTCGCTCGCACAAGGCTGGCTTGCAAAGCTGGTCTGGTTCTTGCGACGTGTTCTGGGATGAAACCGACACAAACGGTCAGGTAGCGATGGCCCCCGGCACAAGTTTGACCGTACATTTCTACCCAGAGGGAGCATCCTCCGGCGACACTTACTACACCGGCACAGCCCTTGTAACGAGCGTTGAACGGAGTGCTGAACTAGACGGTATGGTTGAGTCCAGTATTTCACTACAGGGCGTTGGTGGTATTACCGCTGCGACTGTCTAATGCCTAGTCCAATCCTTGAGCGCGTCAAAGCGCACCGAGAGGCATTAGGTCGAAAAGAAATAGAGGTTGCTGAATGGCCGGATGAGGATGGCTCTCCGACCGTTTTTTATGCCACTCCCATTACGCTTGCAGAGATGAGGCGCTGGTATAAGGGAATTTCCGGCGAGGATATTTCTGTGCTTGTCGATGTTGTTATTGCCAAGGCCGAGGATAAGGACGGCAAAAAGGTCTTCACGCTCGAAGACAAGCAGCCCCTTTTAAAAACAGCCGAGTTTAGTGTCTTGAGCCGTATTGCCACGGCGATGATGGATCACGAAGACACTGACGATCTGGAAAAAAACTAAAGAGCGATCCTTTCCGATTAAGCGTTTTTGGCTTGGCCGAGCGTTTACATAAAACCGTTGCAGAAATTGAAGACCTAACGGTCGATGAGTTTATGGAATGGGTCGCGTATTTCAAAATAACCGAGGACCGAAATGGCAAGACGTCATAACATTGAAACGCGACTGACGGCGACCGATAAGACTAAGGCTGCTTTTAATCGCGTGCAAAGGCGAATGAAGTCTCTGAAAAAAGCTTCTCTTGTTGCTGGTGGCGGTATAGCGGCAGTCGGGGCGAGCTTTGCTGTGGCAGCTAAACGGGCTGTTAATTTCGGTGATGATATCGCGAAGACCTCTGACCAAATAGGGATCAGTACAAAAGCCTTTCAGGAATTACGCTTTGCCGCTGACCTTGCCGGTGTTTCTGAAGAGAAGTTCGGTTCGGGCTTGGCGAAGTTAGCCAAGAACATTGGAGAATTTCGAGAAGGTACAGGAACTCTCGTCACGTTTCTTAATAAGCTGGGTGATGAAAGTTTTGCAAATCTTTTACGATCAACGACCGACACGGAACAAGCGTTCAGAGCCTTTATTAAACGCATGGACGTTGCGGCAAATTCGCAGCAAAAATTAGCATTAGCCAACGCCGCTTTTGGTCGTGGCGTCGGACAAATGCTGGCCGGGTTGAGCTTTAAGGAACTTGAGGACGGTATAAGGACCGCTCGTGAATTTGGGATTGTCATTGAAGACAAACTATTACGCGAAGCGGAAAAGATAAAAGATGCTTTTACACTTGTTGCGGCTGTTCTTAAAAAGGAATTTTTCTCGGAAATTCTAAGAAGTTTACGAGCAATGGACCTGCCCAAGTTTGCCAAGGATATGGCGAAGCTCGCGGCAGCTACCGTTAAATTTGTCCGAGCGATTGGGGAATGGTTCGGAATAATAGAAAAGGCCGACACGCCGTTACAAACATTAAAAACCGATTTAGCCACTACTAATTCATTAATAAGGGCTTTGACTGACCCTAGGGGTCGAGCCGCTCCAGTAGGACAGCTTGGCTTACAGGAATGGGCTAAAGAGTTAAGTGAATTGCGCTTTAAGGCAGCGTTTTTAAGAGATGAAATAAAGAAACTTAAAACTCTAAAGGTCCCTATTGATAAGGGCACGAAGAAAGAGCCGAAACAACAATTAGGGGCGGGGTTGTTTGATGGTTCTGATAAAGAAAATGCCCTTTCCTTACTCATTCCCAAACTCGAGAAATACCGGGAAGAAATTGCCAAGACGACCTCAAACCTAACTGAGTTAAACAACAAGCAGTTCAAGTCAGTCGAGGCGATGGATATTGAGGCGCAGCGTCTTGAAACAACGCGCAACGTCCGAAAATTTATTAATGATTTAAGAGAAAAAGGTCTGGGCATTTCTCGCCAATTCGAGGAAGCAGTCATCCGTGAGGCAAACGCCGTTGACGAACTCAACCGCAAACTTGCGAAGAAGAAAGAACTGCTCGAACCCGGACCCATTCAAGAATATATCGACCGTACAAAGGACTTGAACACCTCTCTGCAAGAGGTAGCGGTGAGAGGGGCTGATGCCCTCACCGAAAGTCTGATCGGTATTATGGACGGGACACAGAAGGCGTCGGATGGCTTCAAGTCAATGGCAAGATCAATTATTGCCGATATGCAGAAATTGATAATCAAGAAGATGTTTTTGGATCAGGTCATGGGTTGGGTAGGAAGTATGCTGCCGGGAGCAAAGCCCGGAGCGAAGACTAAACCTAAAGCAAAGGGTGGTCCTGTTGGTACTGGACGGCCTTATATCGTCGGTGAAAAGGGGCCGGAGCTTTTAGTCCCTCGGCGCAATGGTCATATAGTCCCTAACCACGCAATGGGCGGTGCGGTTGTTAATCAAACCATTAACATCGAGACGGGTGTATCGCAGACCGTTCGCGCTGAAATTATGCAGCTGATGCCGCAGATTAACGAGAGTACCAAGGCCGCAATCCTTGATGCTCGAAGACGTGGTGGCAGCTTCGCAGATGGATTTGCGTGATGGCGATATCGTACCCATTAACGCTGCCCACAGCATCAGGGGTGGCGACAATCTCCCTGCGTGCTGTTAATGCCGTCGGAATTTCCGAAAGCCCTTTTACATACAAACAACAAGTCGTCGCGCATACCGGACAAAGGTGGGAAGCTGAAGTTTCTGTTGCGCCGATGGTCCGTTCTGATGCGGAACAATGGGTTGCCTTTCTGGTGTCTTTAAAAGGGGTCCTTGGAACGTTTCTTCTAGGCGATCCAAACGGAGCGACGGCGCAAGGAACTTGCTCTTTAACTCCGGGAACGCCGCTTGTAAATGGTGCGGGGCAGACGGGAGGCAGTCTGACGATTGACGGTGCTCCTAATTCTATCACCGGCTATTTAAAAGCTGGCGATTACATTCAACTCGGCGGTGGTTCATCGGCAACGCTCCACAAGGTCTTAAAAGACGTGACGACAAACGGAACGGGTCAGGCGACTCTTGATCTCTGGCCTCATATCCGTACCGCTCCCGATAATGACGCGACGGTGGTTGTTGGTGATTGCAAGGGTGTCTTTCGTTTATCGGCTAATCAAACGGATTGGTCGATCAATACATCCATGATTTATGGCGTGACTTTCGCTTGTAAGGAAGCAATCGCATGAGCCGGTCATTAAGTGATGGGATTGTCGCAACGTTAAGTGCTGATGCGATTCATCCATTCTTTGCAACACGGTTATTTTTCGATACGCAAACCCTGAATTTCTGGACCGGATTGGGTGAATTAACGGTTGATGGTGTGACCTACACCGGCACCGGGCAGTTACTTCAAATCTCGCAACTTTCTGAGACCGCTGAGATCAGTGCAAAAGGCGCAACTCTTACTTTAAGTGGATTGCCTAGCAATCTGATTTCATTGGCTTTAACGGAACCATACCAAGGGCGAGTGTGCGAGATTTATTTCGGAGCAATTGATGCCAACAAAAACTACCTCGTTGATGAGGCTGGTAACTACATCTTACAGGAAGACGGATCACCTATTGATCTTTCGACCGGTGATCCCAACGAAATTGTTCTCGTTTTCTCCGGTTATATGGATCAGATGAACATCGAAGAGGGGCCGGACACTTCAACAATCGGCGTTTCTGTAGAAAGCAAACTGATCGATTTAGAGCGCCCACGGGTTTTTAGATATACCGATGCAAGCCAGAAGTCGCGTTTCCCAGATGACAAGGGCTTTGAATACGTCGAAGACCTTCAGGACAAGCGTTTCAATTGGGGGCGAGCGTGAGGTTTCATGATTGGGATTTGCGGCTCATGGATTATGTCGATGACTGCCGGGATAAACCCTTCGATTGGAATGGCTTTGAGTGTCTAAGTTTTGCTAACGGTGCTGCCAAGGTTATGACCGGCAAGGGCTTCGCTGACGATTGGGTGAGCGAATACAAATGCGCTTGCACAGCGGCAAAGACCTACAAGGCCAAGCTAAAGGCGGCGAATAGGCAAAGCATTATCGAGGGAATAGACGACCGGCTTAAAAGATCAACCGGCAAGCTGCCCATGAGAGGCGATATCGTTGCCCGGAAAGATAAATCGATGAAGGTGATCGGAGTTTCGCTCGGTGTTTCGATAAGTGATCTCGTGGCTTTCGTTAGTCGCAATGGAATTGTTTTTGATCAATCGCGTAAGGGCGATATTTTCTGGGTGGTTCAATGACGTGGTTAATTGCTTTAGCACTGACATTTCTAAGTGCTCCGGTTCTTGCTGACCCTATATCTATTGCTATCGCGGCGGCGACTTCAGCGGCAAGTACAGCGATGGCCGTTCAAGCCGGAACAATTGTCGCGGCAAAGGCGTTTTCATATTTTGTCACCAGTTTTGTTTTGCAGGTCGGGCTTGCTTTTCTTTCTTCAGCACTCGCACCAAAACCTCGTGGAGGTCCGGGTGGGAGATTTGATGCAGGGTATGAGGTGGCGGGGATAGGACCGGCACAAGACCATGCCATAATTTACGGACAAACACGGTGCGGCGGTGTCGTTGTCTATAAAGAGGCAACGGATGAAAACAAATATCTCCATCTGATTATTGCAATTGCCGGTCACGAATGTGAAGAAATTACGTCGGTTTATATGAATGATGAGGTGCTAACGCTTGATGGAAGCGGCAACGCAACAGCCCCTTCAAAATATAACGGTCTTATACGGGTCATCAAACATCTAGGAACTGACGCGCAAACGGCTGATGCGACGTTAATCGCTGAAAGCGACGGCAAATGGACGAGTGACCATAGGCTTCAAGGTGTTTGTTACGCGTATATCCGGCTTCAATTCGATGCTGATGCTTTTCCAAATGGAGAGCCTTCAATCAGCTTTTTGGTTAAAGGAAAGAAGGTTTATAACCCGAATACGGCGGCAACGGCATGGTCTGATAATGCGGCTTTGTGCCTTCGAGATTATTTAACAAGCTCCTACGGCCTTAATACCGACGACTTAGACGAGACTTTATTCGGAACCGCTGCAAATATTTGTGATGAAACCGTTACTTTGGCGGCTGGCGGGACCGAGAAGCGATATACCTGTAACGGTTCCTTTACCACGAAAGACACTCCAAGAGGTTTAATCGATAGTCTTTTAACCTCGCTCGGTGGCACGATCTGGTATGCCCAAGGAAAATGGCGATTAAAGGCTGCGGCTTACACCACACCATTGGTTGCTTTTACCGAGGATGATTTACGGTCCTCAATCAAGATTAATACCCGACACTCACGTCGAGATAATTTCAACACGGTTAAGGGCGTTTTTAAGGGTGCGGAGACCAATTATCAGGCAAGTGATTATCCGCAAGTAACAAGCGCAACCTTCGTCGATATAGATGGCGGCGATGAAAGCGTCATCAATCTTGACTTGCCGTTTACCAGTACGAGTACACGAGCGCAGCGGATTGCGAAAATGGCGCTCTATCGTAACCGTGAACAATTAACCGTTTCAGCATCGTTTGGATTGGCCGCTTTTCAGGTTCAGGTTGGTGATCTGATTAAGCTGACCAATACCCGTGCGGGTTGGACTGAAAAGGTTTTCGAGGTCAATAACTGGAGTTTTAAACCGGAAGTAGACCAGACGCTTACCGTTGATATGGATTTACGTGAAATATCGTCGGGCGTGTTTAGCTGGGATGCTGAAGAAAGTGCCTTTGACCAAAATAACACAACCTTACCCGATGCCTTTGATGTTCCGTCGGTGGGCCTCGTTGTTAGCTCTGACGCTCGAATAATTAACGAGCATTTAATTAACGTTATCAGCGCTACAACGACATCGGCTTCACCCGAGAGGGTGGATCAGGTGGAGGTTCAGTTCAAAAAGTCCAGCGATAGTAGTTGGCGTAGTGCCGGGTTCGGTGAGATTGGAATTACTGAAATCATCGATGTTGAAGACGCGACCTTTGATGTACGAGCACGAGCTATTAATACTTTCGGCATAAAAGGTGATTGGACTACACGGGCGAATTTCGTTGTTGAAAACCTTGCTGACCCACCCGCTAACGTTACCGACTTTAGTTTTAACGTATCGAGCGCCGGTATCTTATTGGAATGGGAAGCGGTGGCTGACCTAGACTTGTCGTTCTATCGCATCCGCCACAGCTTTGTCGAAAGTGGTGCGACCTACGGGTCATCGATTACCGCTGTTGATAAGGTAGCGCGACCGGCAAACTCAGTTCTCGTGCCTCCGCAAAGCGGCACGTATTTAATCAAGGCTTATGACAAGTCAGGCAACCAAAGCGTTGCAGCGGCAAGCGTTGTCGTTCGGGCAGAAGATTTAGACACATTCGGAACGACGCAAAGGCAAACGGAGCATACGGCATTTAGCGGCACGAAAAGCGGATGTTCTGTTGCAGATAATCGGTTGCGGATCACGGACCCATCATCGCAACCCTCGACGGCAACTTATACGTTTTCAAATTACATCGACACCAGCGCGGTTCGGGTGGCCAAGTGCCAAATGGAAATCCAAAACGTTCGTATTGATGATAGCGCCAGCGTTACGTTCGACACGCTTACGGGAAACTTTGACAGTCTTCCCGGCAACTTTGACGATCTGTCGGGCGGCTCGGGGTTCACCGACACAAACGTTATTCAATACGTTTCGACGACCGATGATAACCCGGCAAGCTCTCCGACGTGGAGCGCCTATAAGCGGTTTAAATCGGGTGATTTTTCGGGTCGGGCTTTCCGCTTCAAGGTCGACTTAGTTTCTACCGGCGATGACGTAACACCAGCATTAGCGCAATTGGCGGCAACAGTGAGGTATTAATGAGCCAGCACGATTATGTAATTAATGACCAGACAACACCGGCATTTAGGGCCGATCTAAACAGCGCCCTCGCTGCAATTGCAACGAACAATGGCGGGTCGTCGGCACCATCGACAACCTATGCGGGGCAGTGGTGGCACGATACGTCTAATAATTTGTTAAAGGTACGCAATGCCGCGAACTCGGCTTGGGTTACGGTTGGAGAATTTGACGTTGCGAACTAGCGATTTAAATTAATTTCCGACAGCCTCAAGGCAGCATCGGCTGGCGGTATCGACATCCTTAATAGCAGTGGTTCTAAAATCTTGGACCTCGCTGTGGCTTCTGAGGCAACGGCAATAGCGGGAACCAATAACACTGAAATAATGACGCCTTTACGCGTCGCTCAAGCGGTGCCGCTGCCAAGCGGAATGATAACGCCTTATGGCGGCACAAGCGCACCTTCGAATTGGCTACTTTGCCACGGCCAAAGCATTAGCACCTCAACATATGCAGCCCTTCATACCGCTATCGGTTTTACATACGGCGGCTCGGGATCTGCTTTTAATGTTCCCGATTTACGCGGCAGGGTTGTTGCAGGGCAAGACGATATGGGCGGGTCTAGCGCCAATCGGCTTACAACGCCG
>MDTE01192533.1_pt1 | contig 16168 bp, 11 predicted proteins | sample 811231 | NCBI WGS metagenome assembly MDTE01 (sample SAMN05326651, study PRJNA326480) | marine metagenome | isolation source: seawater | place: Indian Ocean: Red Sea | collected 2010
AGTTCTGAGCAGTTATTGAGCGACAATTTTTCCCCTGGGTCAAGGATTTGAGGGGGTGCACGGAGGATCGCCTTGCTGCTTCGAGGCCAATCGTCCAGGGCGTCATGGATTTCTACCCATTGTTTTTTGTTTTTGGGGGAGCGTGGAACGCATTGACCCAGCGTGGAATTTTGTCGCTCAGGGGCCTCTCTCCGGTAGCATGGCGAGGATGTGATGAACCATGGTCTCGCGTTTCCCGACGAAATCCCGACAGAATCAGCGCTGCTTGAGGTTCTCTCGGAGCCCTCCAAGTCACTCATCGAGCAAATTGGATCGATTTCGGGGCCGCTCGTCGTGGTCGGTGCCGGAGGAAAAATGGGGCCCACGCTGTGTGTGCTCGCGAAACGGGCTGCCGAGCTGGCGGGACACTCGCTCTCCGTCATGGCGCTGAGTCGCTTCTCCAATGAGAAGGAACGCTCCTGGCTCGAATCTCGCGGGGTTCAAACCCGGCGGTTTGACGCGCTGGCTGAGAGCTCGGGCGATCCCCTTCCGGATGCCTCTCACGTCGTCTACTTGGTGGGGCTTAAATTTGGGACGGGAGATCAACCCGAGTTGACGTGGGCGACCAATACGTTGGCGCCGGCCCGAGTCGCCCAGCGCTATCGGGGGGTGCCCATGGTGGCGCTTTCAACGGGCAATGTTTACCCGATGAGTGAGGTCGATTCGCAAGGTTCGACCGAATCCGACCCGCTCACCCCTCTTGGCGAGTATGCCAATGCGGCGGTGGCTCGGGAACGGATCTTCGAGTATGTCTCGAATCAGAACCAATCGCCGATGGCGTTGCTTCGACTCAACTATGCGCTCGATCTTCGTTATGGAATCTTGGTGGATCTTGCACAGTCTCTGATCAAGGAGCAGGCGATCGACTTGTCGATGTCCGCGGTAAACTGTCTTTGGCAGCGGGACGCCAACGAACGGATCCTCCGGTCGTTGGCTTTGGTGGAGTACCCGATAGCGGTCTACAATCTGACGAGCCCCGAGGCCTACCCCATTGAGAGTTTGGCGATGGAACTGGGGGAACGGCTTGGAGTGGCACCTCGCTTCGTCGGTTCCCCTGCCCGGAATGCCCTGTTGAGCGATGCCTCAAAACTAACCCGGCGCTTGGGTCGTCCTGAAACTCCCATTGAATCCGTCATTCGATGGACGGCTGATTGGATGGGCCGTGGCGGCAGGACGCTGGGGCGACCGACCAAGTTTCAGGTGCGGGACGGCGTTTTCTAGCGCATGGCTTCCGAAGCGATTCAGCGCCCTTTGAGCGCGTTGGCAAGTCGCCCGGCCAGGGCCCGTCCCTCAGTGAGCTTGCCTCGATCGGTTTGAGTCCTGAGACCGGTGTCATCAGCGCTCCCTGCCATCATTTCAATTTCGGTCGCATGGACGGTGGCATGGGCGGCGACTGGGGATTGGCAACCTCCTCCCATGCCCGCTAAGAATTCCCGCTCTGCTTCGACGCAAATCTGGGTGGGGGTATGATTAAACCGATCGCAGATGGCTTGGGTGCGAGGGTCGTCGGAACGCGTTTCGATCGCGACCGCTCCTTGGCCGACGCAGGGGATGATGAATGAGGTCGGGACCGGATAGGCGAAGACGGAATCCGGTGCCGAATCTCCCGTCAGTTGTTGGCGCTCGTTTCGACTGTAGCCCAACCGGTTGAGTCCGGCGGCGGCGAGGACAATGGCATCGAGAGTTGTCGACTGCGCCAGTTTTTCGATTCGGGTGGGGACATTGCCTCGAATCGGGAGGCATTGAATCGAATCGTGAAGGTGGCGGCAAAAGGCCTGCCGTCTTGGGCTTCCGGTTCCCACTTGGGCGTTCTCGGGCAGCAAGGCAAGCGGATTGCCGCCCTCAGGGAAGGGGGCGAGAGGGGTTCGGGTGAGAAGAACTTCTCGGGGATCCTCCCGTTGGGAGATGGATGCGATTTCGAGTCCTGCCGGCAATTCGGTGGGAAGATCCTTGAGGCTGTGCACCGCCAGGTCAGCCCTTCCTTCCAGCAAGGCTGTTTCCAGTTCTTTTGTAAAGAGCCCTTTGGGAAGGGAGCTGGGAATGTCCTCTTGGCGCTGGCTCTGAAGGTGGTCTCCCTGGGTTTTGAAGATTTCGATCTTGAAACGCAGTGATGGAAAGTCGGCCTGAATGCGTTGCTGGACACTGCGAGTCTGGGCCAACGCCAGTGCCGATCCTCGGGTGGCGAGGATGATCGTTGTGTCGCGTTCCGTGGAAGCCATGAAATATCGGGGAGGGAGTCGGTGGCTATGCGAGATAGGGACGGGGCAGTTTGGCCTCGGGCGGGACGCCGAGGTAGTCTTCCACAAAGGCGTCCAGCCGCTCTCGAGTCTTTTGGGAGAGGATCTGTTGAATGTCCTCCATTGCCTGGCCACTGATCATGCAGGGAATGTAGGTGAAGAGGAGGTCTCGACCGTCGCAGAGCGTCATGATTTGGTATTCCTCACATTCATCAATGGGTTTCCCGGTGATCAGGCAGTTTTCAATCCACGGGGCGGGGCCCGCCTCAAAATCCTGAATCAGTTTTTCTCTCCGTTCGACAAGATTGACGTGCTCGTCAAAGTAGTGACCGATCAGTTGAAGGCTTTTTTGGGAAAGCTCGTCGCGCAAGCCAAGATGACAGTCAATGCAGAGGGCGTATTCAAAGACGACCTCCGAGTTCTTGAACGCCTTCTCAACGAGGTAAAGGGTTCCATCATCGAGCAGCGACTTGCCGCATGCCGTGCACTTCTCGAATGGACCCTCATCTGCAAACGACCAAAACGCATCGGGGATCGGGATGTATTCTTTGATTGGTCCTAAATCAGGCGCATCCATGTTGGTTCCGGTCACCAGTTCGACGCGGTCGTGGGAGTATCTTGAAAGCAATAAGGCCAGATGCAAGAGGAAGTTTCGGTGAATCGTTTTTTTCAATTCATCCCTCTCCGATTGCGTGGGGAACCGGAGAACAGGGGTGAGTTCGATGACCCGAATACGGGGGCACGTTGGCTAGGCCCGGAACGGGGTGGATTGTCGTTAAGTCAAGTAGGGGATCGTGAGCGGTCCCTGGGGAAGTACGGCGATTCGAGCGTCGGGTGCCTGTGCTTCGAGGTGTTCCTTGACCGTTTTGGCGATGTCGTCACAAGGCGTCAGATGAGCGCTCCGAATCGTTTCTTCGGCAAGGGAGCTGAAAACCCGAACGTCAGCATGGCGTTGGATGAGGGCCTGAATCTGGGCCTGCCATTGTTCGGGGCGTCGGAAGCCTGGACTGGCCAGGAGGGTCAGAATCTCCTCAGGGGATTGGGCAGAGCGCATGAGTCGGTCAAGAGGGCTGTCGGCAGGTAGGCCTTCGCGGCATTCGCAGGCCAGGACGAGCAACCCGTTTTCCTTGAGGATTCGTGCTCCGGCGCTCATTCCCTTGACTCCTTGGTAGAGATTCAAATCGAGGGGGTAGCCGCTGTTGGTGGTCACCACGATATCGAAGGGCTTTTCCACCGCCTGCATTGCCGAGTCGCGGACAAACTCACAGCCCTTTTGATGAGCCTGGATCAGATCTCCCGCAAACACCCCCGTGATGTCACGATCATGGTTGAGCGTGACATTGAGGAGAAAACTGGGGCCGACCCGAAGCGCGATGTCCCGTAATTCCTCCCAGAGTGGATTTCCGACGGTGATGCCAAAGGTGGCGCGGGGATCGCCGATATGCTTCTCGCCGTGGTTGCTCATCACGGTTTCCAGCCCCGCTACCCCAGGCATGATGCCCTTGGGGCCGCCACTGAAGCCGGCGAAGAAGTGGGGTTCGATGAATCCGGTGACGATCCGTAGATCCGCCTCCACGGCATGTCGGTTAATGAGCGCGGGGGCACCGTGACTGGTGGAGCCCATCCGGGTCAAGCCATCCGGGTCCTCGCAGTCGTGATTGAGCACTCGATACTGATCGACGACGTCATCGGTTAGCATCTGCCTCAATTCCTCCTCGGTATTGGGTCTGTGGGTGCCGAGTTGGTTGAGGAGCGTGATGTTCTCGCGAGGATGGTCCCGAAGATGGTCGAGAATCCAGGGAATGATTCGGTGGTTCGGGGTCGCCCGGGTGAGATCGGTGAAGAGAATGCAGATGTGATGGTCTGGTTGGATCCGTTCCCTGAGAGGTGCTGACTCGATCGGCCCTGAGAGGCCTTCAATGACAGCGCATCTCTCATCCGAGAGCCCCGGTTGATGGGATGGCTCGATGACCGTGGTTCGTTCCTCGGGCAGATCAATTGGTAGCGAACCGCTACCGTAGGCGAGATCGACTCTCATATCGTTTCGGATTTCTAGTTCTCGGTAGCTTAGGGAGGGGAGGGGGTGGCGGCGAGCGCGGATTGATGATGCTTAATTTTTGGGAGGAAAAGATTGCTTTCCCAAGGGGGGTTTGGTTTTTTTGGGGGGTTGACCCCCAAAGAAACGATAACGATGTTGAGACCTATGAAACGAACACTCTTCGGCCTGTTGAGCTTGGCGTTAATGTGGAATGCAGTGGGGATGGTTGGGTTTGCCTAAGAGTCGGAGGAAGCGGCCAAGGAGGAGGAAGTCCCCAAGGAACCCATCTTCCCCGATAAGAACCTTGAAGCAGTGGTCCGGAAGTCGGTCTATGCCAAGCGCAACAACGATGAGCCGATCACCGAGGATGATGTCCTCAACATTTCGACCGTCAAGGGAAGGGGGATGAATGTCCGAGATCTGACGGGTCTTGAGAAGTGCCGGAGCTTGGCCCTTCTTGATTTGGCAGACAATCAGATCACTGATATCTCGCCCATAGCCAATCTTCCTCGCTTGCAATCGCTTGATCTCTCCAACAATGCCATCAGTGATATCTCAACCCTTTCCACGTTGAAGGCACTCCAATATATCGAGCTATCGAACAATCAAGTCAGTGACTTGAAGCCGCTCTCCACGTTGACCAACATGTCGGCTCTCTACCTGGGCTACAATCGGATTAAGTATATCTATCCGATTCTTGATTTGCCAAAGCTTGCGTCGCTCCATCTCAGTGTGAATGAGATTGAGAGCATTGAGGGAATCAGTTCCTTGAAGTGGCTTTCCTCGCTGTCCCTTGATGGGAACAAGATCTTCAATCTCTATCCGTTGGAAGATCTCAGAAATCTGAATTACTTGTTTCTCGAGTACAACCACGTCGCTGATATCGGTCCCTTGATTGCCTCGGCCAAAGCCGATTATGAAGGAGAGAAACGGTTTGCCCCGTTCCTTCACTTCTATGTGAAAGGGAACCGGATTCCCAGGAGCCAATTGGACAAGATTAAGGAATACGGGGTTAGAGTGTTCCGCTAGATCGGGTTCGATCAGTTGATCATCAGGCTTCGAGGCCTGGATCGTTCTTGGGGAGAGTGCCAGGCGTCTTTTTGGGAACCCTGCCAACCCGCGGTCCGGGGCCGCCAGCCGAATCGCCAAGGTAGCCATGGTGAGCCTCCATCCCTCGCGCTAACGTCGACGAGATTTTCGCTCCAAAAAAGGGGGGCATCCGGGTCGATCCCTTGGAAGCAGATTGCCGGGGAAACTGTTCGAATCAGTCGATTACCCCCTTGGTTCATCACAATCAGTTTTCGCTGCTGTCAAAGACGGTCAAACACGAGGAGATTCTTCAATCAAACGATTGTCAGGACGGGTTTCTGCAGCGGTGTCCCTTGGTCTCTCGCAGACTGGTGCTGATGCTACTGATGACGAGCGGTTTGTGGGAAAGTGGAAGGCGAAAACCGATTTCCATGGTGCTCGAGTCGACATCATTGTCGACGTGACTGGGAAGACGATGATGTTTGACATAGGGGGGATCTGGAGGGGAAATCGAACGCAATCCTGAGCCAGTAAGACGGGTTTGGAATCCCGACCTTTACCGATCTCGAGGTGGGAGAATCGTGGGGGGCTCTGACCCTGGTCGGCGCTGAATCGAAGCATATTGACGCCTTTGGATAGCGGTCGCTTACCCTGGCCAGTCATTTTGATTCGACGGCAACAAGAGACCCTGAATTTTGGGGCTGCAAGAAGGTTGAATAGTCAAGCGGGTGCGAAGGGGGGGCGCTCTTTTATTTGACGGCAGCGGCGGTTGGTTTTAGGTCGAAGAGAGAAGATGAAGAACTTAATTTTGATTCTTGGGGGGGGGCTCCTCCTCACCGTGGGGGGCTCGACACTGGGGGCCGAGCTCGTTGAGTCGTCACCAGCGAGGTTTGAACCTAGGGTGCTGGGGCCCTCTGATGAAGGGCTGAGAGCGATCCCCACCTTCGAAACGGCCGAAGGGCTGAGGGTTGAGTTGGTTGCCGCCGAACCCCATCTCGCCAACCCGGTCGCCTTCGCGATTGATGAACAGGGCCGTTTTTATGTGGCGGAAACCTTTCGTCATGGTCAAGGGGTGCTCGATATCCGGGGGCGGGTCGGTTGGCCAAGCGAGGGCTTTAAATCCAATCTTTCCCCCGGGCGTTTGAGGGCGCTTTCTGAGGAGTTGCTCGACGTTGACCTCTCAGTGCGAACGGTGGCTGATCGGATTGCCTATCTGAAAAAGTACATGGGCGATGAGGTGGGCAAGATGACGGTGGCATCGGATCGAATTCGCCGGCTGGTGGATACCAACGGAGATGGGTATGTTGATGAATCGTCCGTGTTTGTGGATGGGCTCCGGAACATTGCCGATGGGATTGGCGCTGGCCTGTTGGCTCGGAAAGGGCAGGTCTACTACACCCATATCCCCGATCTCTGGCGATTCGACGACTATGACCAGGATGGCAATCCGGAAAAGGCAAGCTCCCTCCATTATGGCTATGGGGTGCGGACGGGATTCCTGGGACACGATCTCCATGGGCTCGTCATGGGGCCCGACGGCAAGATCTACTTTTCCATCGGGGATCGGGGGACTCACGTTGAGACCTTTGATGGCCGGACGATCTCTCTCCCCGACACCGGAGCCGTGTTTCGCTGCGATCTGGACGGATCGAGGTTGGAGGTCTATGCCACCGGTCTGAGGAACCCTCAGGAACTGGCGTTCGACGCCTACGGCAATCTTTTTACGGGAGACAATAATTCCGACGGGGGCGATCAGGCGCGTTGGGTTTACCTGGTGGAAGGGGGCGACAGCGGTTGGCGGATTGGATATCAGTTCATTCAGCGGCCAAATGCTCGAGGACCATGGAATGCGGAGAAGTTGTGGTATCCGCGTTTTGATGGTCAGGCGGCCTACCTCATCCCCCCGCTCGCCAACATCGGGAACGGCCCTTCGGGATTGGCCTGTTATCCTGGACTCGGGTTCAACGATGAATACAACGGGTCCTTTCTCATGGTTGACTTCAAGGGGGCCAAGCGAACGAGTGGCATTCACCGGATTCAAATGAAACCGGTTGGCGCGGGATACGAAGTGGCATCGGTAGAGCCTTTCCTTTGGCAAGCCGCCGCCACCGATGTTTGTTTTGGATATGACGGGGCGGTCTATTTCACCGACTGGGTGAGCGGATGGGAAGCGCCAGGAAAAGGACGCCTTTATCGGGTGGTCGATGAAATCCGGCACCAGGATCCCCGGTTGATTGCGATGAAGTCGCTGATGGCAGCGGGATTTGAGTCGGAAACGTCGGGTTCCCTTCGGGCGTTGCTGGGCCATCCTGACATGAGGGTTCGACTCGAGGCGCAGTTTGAACTGGCGGAACGAGGGGGAGACTCGATTGAGGTGTTTGCCGAGGTGTTCAAGCGCGATGCATCGATCTTGCCTCAGTTGCATGCGGTTTGGGGAATCGCTCAGACGATTGATCGGATCGGGGTGGGTCGAGATCAGCACGGTTTGTATCGCCAGGTGGGACCGCTCCTGGAGGTTTACCCGCGAGCGGAAGACGAAGTTCGAGCCCAGATTTGCAAAGTCCTGGGTGAGCTCCGGGTGGACGCCGCGTTTTCACTCCTCCTGTCCGCACTTCGGGACGAAAGTCCGCGAGTGCAGTATTTCGCAGCCCTCAGTTTGGGGAAACTAGGCCATGTCGAGGCGGTGCCCCAACTCTTCCAGCTTGCCGGCCAGAACAACGACCAGGATGTCTATTTGCGTCATGCGATCGTCATGGCTCTCGTGGGGATCGACGATCTTCCCCAGATTGAGCGAGGGGTGAGGTCGGAACAGTTAGCGGTCCAGAGAGTCAGCCTCTTGGCCTTAAGGCGACTCAAACGGGGTGAGGTGTCGACGTTTCTCGAACATCCCAATTTAGAACTGGTGAGGGAAGCCGCTTTGGCTGTGAATGATGTTCCGATTGAAAGTGGCACAGGGGCTCTGGCGAAATTGATTTCCCGTCCCGGATTGGATGCGCCCACTCTCCGTCGGGTGATCAACGCGAATTTTCGACTGGGAACATTTGAAAGTGCCCAGGCTTTGGTTCGATTTGCAATCGAGGGAGAAGCCGGCCTCCCTCTTCGAACCGAAGCGTTGGAGGCACTCGCGCAATGGGCGACGCCCTCAGGCCGAGATCGGGTCACGGGAAACTGGCGACCACTGCTTGGGCTGGGTCGGGACCGGGAAACCGCCGCCCTTGCCGTGCGCCCCTTTGTTGACGTCCTTTTGAAGCATGTCGAGCCCCGCCTTCGACTCGAAGGGATTCGACTGGTCCGTGGGCTCTCCCTGTCCGAGTCAGCGGATCTCGTCGCCGAGATCGCCAACTCGGAAGACGGGAGCGATGACGTTCGAATTGAAGCCATTCGTGCCTTGAGTGGTCTTGATTCGGATCGATTTCGCAGCAGCCTTGAGCGGGCCTTGTTTTCCGATCGGGAATCGATTCGAGCCGCTGCACTGGAGCTCGCTGGCGAGGCTGAGGGAGTCGATTTGTTTGACGCGATTCAAACGTCACTTTCCAGTGGGACGCTTCCGGTCCAGCGAGCGGCATTGGTTGCCATACGTTCGATGACGGACTCGCGGATTCCCCCATTGCTGCTTGGTATGATGGGGAAACTTGATCAAGGGGAACTCCCTCGGGAGCTTCTCCTAGAACTGGTGACAGCGGTGGAGGGATCGGGTCTTTCTCGACTGGAGAATCGATTGGTTCGTTATCGGGAAACCCTACCTGAGGGGGCGACGGCGGCTCGGCATCCAGAGTTGCTATACGGGGGGGACGCGGACAGAGGTCGGTCCATCTTCTTTGAGAAACTGGAAGTTTCCTGCCTTCGCTGCCACAAAGTCAATGGGGAGGGAGGAGAGGCCGGACCGAATCTCAGCGGGATCGGGGCCGCGAGAACCCGGGAGTATTTGTTGGAGTCGGTGCTTTATCCCAGCCAGGCAGTGGCCGAAGGATTTGAGACGATTGTTCTGGATTTGGGCGATGGCGTCAGTGTCGGTGGGATTTTGAAGGAGGACTCCGCGGAGCGAGTCGTTCTCATCAGTCCCGAGGAGGGGGAAATGGAGTTCTCGCCTGCCGAAATCAAGGGACGCTCGAAGGGACCTTCTGCAATGCCCGAATACATCAAGGATCTGTTGTCCCCATGGGAACTCCGGGATCTGGTTGAGTATTTGGCCTCTTTGAATGGCGACTCGTAGGGGAATGAGCGATCGGGGGCGGTCGAGCTTGAAGGGTCAGGCATGCCAGGCGGGCATCATACGTTGAATTTGAAGAGCATGACGTCGCCATCCTGTACGACGTAGTCTTTGCCTTCCATTCGATAAAGGCCGTTTTCCCGTGCCGACGCGATCGATCCGCAACGAATGAGATCTCCGTAGGCGACGGTTTCGGCCTTGATGAAGCCACGCTCAAAGTCGGTATGGATCACCCCGGCGGCCTGCGGGGCTGTGTCCCCTTTCGTGATCGTCCAAGCGCGGACCTCTTTTTCGCCGGCGGTGAAAAAGGTTCGCAGTCCCAAGAGGTCGTAGGTGCTCTGAATCAGACGGCCGACTCCCGATTCCCCGACTCCGAGTTCCTTGAGGAACTCGTCTGCTTCCTCGCCTTCAAGATCGACGAGATCACTCTCAATTTGGGCGCTGATGTAGACGGTCTGGCAGGCATGGTGTTGGCTGGCATACGCCTGTACTTGTTGGACGAAGGGGTTCTCGTCGGCCTTCGCCAGGTCGTTCTCCTTGACGTTGGCTGCAAAGATCGTGGGCTTGTTGGAGAGGAGGAAAAACGGATGGGCGATGGCCCGTTCCTCGGGGCTCAGATCAAGGGTGATGGCGGGCTTGCCATCGTCTAGGTGAGGTTTGAGTTTGCCGAGAACTTCAGATTCGGCCAGCGCCGTTTTGTCCCCTCGCTTGGCATCTTTGGCCCGTCGGGCCAAACTGTTTTCGACCGATTCGAGGTCGGCCACAACCAGTTCGGTCATGATCGTCTCGATGTCTCGAATCGGATCGATCGATCCAGCGACGTGATGGATATCGGTGTCCTCGAAACAACGAACCACCTGGACGATGGCATCGACCTCGCGAATGTGGCTGAGGAATTTGTTTCCCAGTCCCTCTCCTTGGGCGGCCCCTTCGACGAGTCCGGCGATATCGACGAATTCAATGCTTGTGGGAATGATCGTGTTGGTTTTGGCAATCTCTGCCAGCGGGTCGAGTCGGGAGTCGGGAACGGTCACCACGCCCACGTTGGGATCGATGGTGCAGAAGGGGTAGTTGGCCGATTCTGCCTTCCGGGTCTTGGTGACCGCATTGAACAAGGTCGACTTGCCGACGTTGGGAAGCCCGACGATTCCTGCTTTTAGCATAATTCTTTTGCCAATTGAAACGACCTCGCCAGTCGAGGCCCTTGGTTTCCCCGATCCGAATGATGGCGCTCGGACTCTGGGCAGAGAACACTTACGTGTGAATGCCTCTCGATTTCAATGGAATTCATCAGTTTTTGGGATGCCGTCACCGGAATCAGTCCGATGGCGTGTCGAGGGAGCCCGCGGATCCGAATCTTACTGGCCGTGGGACGGACCCCGGTCAGGGAGATTCGGGTCGGTGGTAGCCACGTTTTCAGCGGGGTTGGGAACGGATCTCGACGTCGCGCACTGCGCTCGCTATGCTCTGTTCTCTTGATGGGAAATCTTCCAAGATCGGTGGAATCGTTCCTGGCAACGCTGATTCGCATTCCCAGTGTGAATCCAGAGTATGCGGGGGATCGGCCTGACCTCGCCGGGGAGGGTCGGATGGTCGACTATTTGGCGGCCCTCGCGGCCCGGGCGGGGCTTCGAATCAAACGCCAACGAGTCGCACGGGGCCGCGAGAACCTCATCGTGACCCTCCCGAGCCGTGGTCGACGAAGGCACCGTCTTCTCTTTGCGCCGCACCTCGATACGATTGGAGCCGACGCGTCGATGCTGAGGGGCGTGCGAAAGGGAGACCGACTCTTTGGAAGAGGTGCTTGTGACACCAAGGGATGTGTGGCTGCCATGTTTTTTGTGCTCCTCCAGTTGGCGAAGGATCCGGATCGTCCGAAGGGGTTGGAGGTGACCTTTGTCGGCCTGGCCGATGAGGAACATGCTCAATTAGGGTCGCGGGCGTTTGCCGGGACCTGTCCTTCGTTTGATCTCGCCCTTGTCGGGGAACCGACCCGGCTTCAGGTGGTGAGTGCTCACAAGGGAGATTTTTGGTTTGAGTTGGAAACGAAGGGGCGGGCGGCCCACGGATCGAGGCCGGAACTCGGCCGAAATGCCGTAAAGCGAATGGCGGATTTGGTGGTCGCCCTTGAGACGACCTATGCGGATGCTCTTCGAGAGCATCGACATCCCTTGCTGGGTCATGCCACCATTAATGTTGGTGTGATATCGGGGGGAGCTCAACCCAACGTGGTTCCCGACCGATGCCGGATTCATGTCGATCGGCGGACCTTACCCGGAGAATCCCTTCGGGGCGTTGAGCGAGAGATTCGAGCCGTGGCCCGGAAACTGGGGTTTTCGGTGGGGATTCGGGATCTGCGTCAGCGGCCCACGCCAGCCTTGGAGACCCATCCCGAACTTCCTATCGTACAGCAGTTTTTGCGGGCGACCGGACAGCGTGAAACCCGGGGGGTGGATTTCTTTTGTGATGCGGCCATCATTGCTCAAGCCGGGGTGCCATGTTTGGTGTTTGGTCCGGGCGATATCGCTCAAGCCCACACGGCGAACGAGTGGATCTCCCTGACGTCCCTTCGCCGTGGAACCCGTTTGCTGGATCGGTTTTTGAGGTCGTTCTCATGAACGATTGCCGTCCTCGGATTTCGATCATTGTGGCGGCGCGGCCTGATCAGCAACGCGTGACAGCGTTGACCGCTCTTCGTGAGCTCGATTCAAGGCATCCTCCCTATGAGGTTTGGCTGGCTCGCGGGCTGCAGCCCAGTCGGCAGCGGAACCAGGCAGCCCAAAACGCCGAGGGTGAGATTCTTTACTTTCTCGACGATGACTCGTTGGTTTCGGAGGAGAATTTGGCCATTCTTAACGAAGCCTTTCAGGACGACGAACTGGCGGTTTTGGGAGGGCCGAACCTTTGTCCGGGAGACGGCTCTTTTTGGCAAACGGTCTTTGCCGCCGTGATGAGTAGTCGTTTCGCGTTTGGACCCAGTTCAGCCCGCTATCGTGCCGCGGGATCGCGTCGAGCGAGTTCAGAGAAGGAACTGATTCTATGCAATCTGGCCATACGAGCGAAGGCCTACACCGAAGGGGGGGGGTTGGATGAAGCCCTCTATCCCAACGAGGAGAATGCCCTGATGGACCAATTGTCGCGCGCGGGCCGCCGGATGGTCTATGATCCGGACTTGGTGGTCTATCGTTATCCTCGACGCAGCATTGCCGGATTTGTCAGAATGATTGCCCGCTACGGCCGGGGACGTGGCGAACAGGTAAGGCGTTATCCTTCAATGGGTTCACTCCCGAACTTTGTCCCCAGCGCCTTTCTTGGATTTGTTCTCCTTTGGTTGGTGTCCCCTTTGTTGCCGCCGACCCTTCAAGCCATGGTATGGGGTGTGGCCTTCGTTTACGCCATTCTGGCCGTCTTCTGTGCAATGGGGCTAGCCCTCCGCCACCGAGTCAGCGTGGCGCTGGGAGCACTCCCTCTGCTTCCTCTCGTTCATGCCGTTTATGGGGCGGGACTCCTGATTGGAGTCGTGCGTGCGAACCCGGTGCGATCCCCTGAGGAGCGGACGGCGGACGTGGACCTAGAACGAGTGTTTGTTTCCAAGGGAGCAGAAGGCTCATGAGCTTTGCCCGCCAAGGCTCGTGGATGGTCTGTTGCACCACGCTGGCCGGGATCTTCATGTTTGGGGTTCATTGCTTTCCCCTTTGGCATGGAGCCGCATCCTACAGTGCCTTTTTTCTTTTCGTCAGCGTGATCAATCTCTCCAACCTCCCAACGCTGGGGATTCAGACGGTGTTCGCATACGAAACCGCGAGACGGGGACCGTCTGCTGACTTGGGGGAAGTGGCGGGGAATTTGGTCGGGATCCTGGTGGTCATGACGTTGGGATGGGTGGGGCTTTTTTTGAGTCTGCTGGCCGGCGAGGCGTGGATCAAGACGACGCTCAAGCTCGCCGATTTGAAGGCGCTTTGGGTGACGATGATCGCCGTCCTTCTCTATTTTTGGCTGCCCGCCCTGATGGGCGTGATGCAAGGACGGCAACGATTTGGGATCCTGGGCGGGACGGTGCTGGCCAATGGAATGGGGCGCTTTCTCGGGGTGGGGATCATGTTGGCATGGTTCGGTGGGAATCTCCCGATCATGATGATAGGGCCCATCTTGGGGGTGGGGCTGGCTGTGGGACTCGGTACTTGGTCGGTAAGAGATTTATGGGGGGTGGGTGTTCGGAACATTGCGTGGCGGAGGTGGCTCTGGCGCGCGCTTCCTTTTTCAATGGGGCCCGGCATCGTGCAGTTTATGTTGACGGCTGATTATTTTGTGGCCCGAAGCACATTTGATATTGAACAGAGCGGGCTTTACGGCGCGACGGGACTCGCTGGAAGGGCGGGGGTCATGTTCGTCGGGCCGATAGCCGGCGTCATGTTTCCAAAGTTGGTTCGGGAAGGTGGAACCCGTCGTGGCGCGGGCCTGATTGCCAAGACCGCCATTGCGACCACCTTGATCGTGGGGTTGGGAATCGGGTTGAGCGGTATCGGTTTCTACAGCCTCCCCTGGGGTCTCCAGTGGATTGAGAGTGCGCAATGGATTCCCCAGGCGGGTCGGGAACTGGTGGCTTCCAGGGAAACTCGTTTGCTTGAGATCGCCTCGCTGGTGCCTCTCTTCTTAATGGCCATGGGCCCGCTTGCGGTGGCGAATGTGTTCATTAATCACTTGGTGGCGGGCGAGCATTTTCGAAGAATTGGCTGGTTAGCCGGGTGGTGCGCCTTCTACGGTGTGGGGCTGGTGACATTGCCATTTACGATGAAGGGCCTGATCGCTTGGCTGGGTTTCGGTAATGGAGTGCTGTTGTTGGGGGCCGCGTTGTTAAGCCGGCAATCGGTGGAGCACGATTGATATCAGGCGAACGCCATGGAAAAAGCCCTGCGTGTCTTGATTATCGAGGATTCTGAGTTTGACGCTCGGGTGATGACGAGCGTCCTTCAGCAGGGGGGATACGAGATCAAAAGCCAGCGGGTCGAAAGCCCGGGGGCGCTCCGTGATGCGTTAGGTAATCATGATTGGGATATCATTCTCTCGGATTACAATCTGCCCGATTTCCAGGCTCCGGATGCCCTTCGGATTCTCAAGTCCTCAGGAAAGGATTTCCCGTTTATCATCATCTCGGGGGGGATTGGGGAGGACGTCGCCGTTGCGGCGATGAAAGCGGGGGCCCACGATTATCTGATGAAAGGGCAACTGGCTCGACTCGTGGTGGCGGTCGAGCGAGAAATGAGGGAGGCACAGACTCGTCGTGAGCGGACTCATGTGGAAGCCGCTCTGAGAGAAAGTGAGTTGCGGAACCGTCTGCTTTGGGAAAACTCCAGTGACGCCGTTCTTCTGATGGATGCTGTGGGGATGGTTCATTTTGCCAATCCCGCGACTCAGTCAATTTTTGGATATCCAAGCGAGGAACTGATTGGGCAAAACATGAATCGTCTTTTCGGAGAATCGGGACGACATGTTTTCGAGTCCAATATGGTGGCAAGTGGCGAACGGGAGGAGCGGCGGCTTTTTGAGGCGAGTGGCATGACACGGGATGGCCGGTCCCTGCCCTTGGAAACGGCATTGAGCAGTCTTGAACTCCAGGGTCGGCGGATGTACGTCGCATTCATCCGAGATATCACCGCGCGAAAGCAGGCGGAGCAAGAACTGCGAGAACATGAGGAGCAATTTCGAGTGGCCCGTGACATCCAACAATGGATGTTCCCCAAGGAAGCGCCGCGGGTGCCAGGGTTTGATATTGCCGGTGCCAGTTTCCCGGCGGCGGCGGCGGGCGGGGATTACTTTGACTACCTTCCGCTCTTGGGTGACCGGTTTGGGGCCGTGGTCGCTGATGTGACGGGGCATGGGATCGGACCGGCTCTCCTGATGGCCGAGGCACGGGCCTACCTCCGCATTCTGGCCAAACGCCGGGAGAATCTTGGCGACCTGCTTTCTCGTGCCAACTTGGTTTTGGCAGAGGATTTGAGTTTGGAGCGCTATATCACCATGATTCTGGTCGGTCTGGATCCCGAAAAGAAGAAACTGAGTTGGGCCAACGCCGGGCATCCATCCGGCTTGGTGATTGGAGCCGACGGAGCCTGCCGAGCCCAATTGAAGCGCACGGGCCCGCCGCTCGGGGTCCGGATTGACACTCATTACACGGTCGAAACGGATCTTCAGTTGCTGGAAGGAGATATTGTCGTGCTCCTGACCGACGGGTTTGAAGAAGCCATGAACGAGAATGACGAATTTTTTGGCATCGACCGAATCTTGTTCCATATACACCAGCATCGAAACGAGAACGGCAATCAGATTTTGTCGTCGCTCAGGGATGCGGTTCGGGACTTCAGTGCGGGAGAGGACCAAGAGGACGACCTGACCGGGATCGTCGTTAAGGTTAAGGTCGGGTCGTGACGTCGTTGGTGCTGAGGCGCAGGGGCAGGTAGGACGAAGGAATGGGGCGGTCGGCCTGGTAGATTCCCTCTCCGAGATTCTCTAGTGGATCTTTACTTTGTTGGTGTTGCCATAGCTTTACCCCGAGACTGCCGATTGCAATCAGGGCAAAGAAAAGAAAGATCGGGAGGGCGACTTTCCAGTTGATTC
>MDTE01017594.1_pt1 | contig 16162 bp, 11 predicted proteins | sample 811231 | NCBI WGS metagenome assembly MDTE01 (sample SAMN05326651, study PRJNA326480) | marine metagenome | isolation source: seawater | place: Indian Ocean: Red Sea | collected 2010
AAATATTCACGGAGTTCATCTCCAATGTCTCTTCTTGAAAGGCCATACTCTATATTTGCTTTAATAAATCCAATTTTACTTCCTGCATCGTATCTTTTTCCTTCGAATTCATATCCATATACTTGTTTTGAATCTAGCAACATTTTGATTGCATCTGTTAGCTGAACTTCTCCTTTGGTATCTGGTCTTACTTTATTAATACATTCAAAAATATCAGGATTAAAAATATATCGGCCTATAATAGCTAAATCTGAAGGAGCTTCGTCAAATTTTGGCTTTTCTACAACATCCTTTATAAGTAAAAGTCTCTTTTCTTTTAAAGTTGTTTCCTCACCCTCTATTACTCCGTACTTGCTGATATCTGGACCTGCTACTTTCATAATTGAAATTACAGGAGCATCGTCTAAAGAAATAGAAACGTCCATCATTTGTTTAATTACAGGAACTTTGCTTCGAATTAAATCGTCGCTTAAAACCACAGCAAAAGATTCTTCTCCTATCAATTTTTCTGCACATAAAAGCGCATGTCCTAAACCTAAGGGATGATCTTGTCGTACAGAAACTATTCGAATTTTCTGAGTCAGTTCTTCTAAAGATGATAAAACTTCATATTGATTATTCTTCATTAATCGATCTTTTAATTCATAAGCAATGTCAAAATGATCAACTATGGACTCTTTTCCACGAGAAGTAATAAAAATAGCTTCCTCGGCACCAGAAGCAACTGCTTCCTCTAAAGCCAATTGAATTTGCGGAATGTCAACTACAGGCAGCATTTCTTTAGGAATAATCTTGGTAGCTGGAAGAAAACGTGACCCAAGTCCTGCAACTGGAAAAATCACTTTTTTTATTTTTGACAAAATCAGCACCTATTTTTTAAAAATTAAATGGTCGAAAGAAGATTTTCAAATTTATCTTCATCCAAAATTTCTACACCTAACTTTAAGGCGTCATTATATTTTTTTCCAGGATCATCCCCTAAAACCAAGTAATCTGTTTTACTAGAGATCGAACCAACTAGTCGACCTCCAAATTCTTCAATTATTTTTTTTGCCTCTGATCTCTTTAATTTCTTCAAAGTACCTGTAATAACAAATGACCTATTTAAAAATCGATTATTGTTTCTATCATCTTTATCATTGCGTTCAATATCAAAAGATATTCCTACCTCCATTAAATTTTCAACGTACTTTAATGAATCAGATTTTGAAAAAAAATCAACTATGCTTTCTGCAACAATCTCTCCTATTTCATCAATTTGAATTAGGGATTCCTTTTTTACACTTATAATCTCATTAACAGTGTTGAAATTTAAAGCAATAATTTTAGAAACTCTTTCTCCAACAAATCTAATTCCTAATGAATAAATAAAACGATCAAGGGTAGTTTTTTTTGATTTTTCTATAGAATCAATTAAATTTTTTGCTGATTTGTTTCCCATACGATCTAATAAAAGAAGTTTTTCAAATCTCAATCTGTAAAGGTCTGCAGGCTCATTCACATACTTTGATTTTACTAATTTTTCAATCATCTTTTCGCCAAGTCCATCAATATCCATGGCAGTATTAGACGCAAAATGTTTAATTCTTTCACAGACTACGGCTGGACATATAAAATTAGTGCATCGTATTACCGCCTCGTCCTTATTTTGATAAAGACGTGTTTCACAAATAGGACAATTTTCGGGAAAACTCTTTCTAAAAGCGTTTTTTGGTCTTTTAGAATTAATTACTGAAGAAATTTTTGGAATCACATCCCCTGCTCTTTCAATGTTAACAGTATCTCCAACGAAAATATCTTTTCTGAAAATTTCTTCCTGATTATGTAAAGTTGCGCGAGAAACTTCGACACCCCCTATTTTTACAGGATCCAAAATTGCTACTGGAGTAACAGCGCCAGTTCTTCCAACCTGAAAGATAATATCTTTGACAACTGTAATCGAAGTTTCTGAAGGGAATTTATAAGCTACTGCCCAACGTGGTGCTCGAGAGGTATTTCCTAAACGTTTCTGATAGGAGATGGAATCGACCTTTATAACCATACCATCTAGTTCATAATCAAAGTCTATTCGTTTTTCTAAAGTTTTTTGATACGCAGTATAAATTTGATCAGTACTCAAACAAAACGAATAAAAAGGGGAAACAGGCAATCCCCATTTAGGCAGAATCTCTAAAATCTCTGTCTGGCTATTAAAATTATAACCTTCACAATTACCTAAAGCATAAAAGAAAATATCTAAAGGTCGTGATGAAGTTACGGATGAATCAAGTTGTCTTAATGAACCTGCAGCCGCATTTCTAGGATTTGCAAAGATAGAATTTCCTTCTTCTTCCCTTTTTCTATTAAGTTCTTGAAAAGAAGAAATCGGAAAAACTACTTCTCCCCTAATTGAAAGGAATCTCGGATAATCAGGGATTTCTTTACCACTCAACAACTGAAGTGGAAGCGAACGAATTGTTCGAAGATTTTCTGTTACATCTTCTCCATTTGTACCATCTCCCCTAGTTCCTCCTGATGTAAATGCTCCATCTTCGTATATAATCTCAACAGCAACTCCATCTAATTTAGGTTCTACAATATAATTAATTTTCTGTGTTTCATTTCTGTTTTTTAAAAAACGTAGAATTTTTTCTTCATAATCCACAAGTTCATCTGTATTGAAAATATTATCCAAACTCATCATAGGAGGTTCGTGTTTAAAAGTATCAAAACTTTTTAACGGTTCATCTCCTACACGTTTTGTTGGCGAATTTTGATGCGAAAGACTAGGATATTTTTCTTCTAATTGTTGCAATTCACGAAAAAGTTGATCATACACATTATCTGAAATTTCAGGCTTATCTAAAACATAATAATTATAATTATGTTTAAAAATTTCTTCTGAAATATTCTTAACTCTATTCCATATTTCTTCAGGGATTTTGGAATTATTCATAATTTATCACAGAGATTAGAACTTCTAAAAAGATTTAAGTTTTTCTCGAGCCTTCTTAGAAGCATCGGTATTGGGAAAAATCCCTATAAGTCTTGATAATAACTCTTTTGCACTCGCCTTGTCACCAAAATTCAAATAAGACATAGCTTCATAAAAAATAGAATCGGGTACTCTATTCCCTTTTGGATAGTCAACTTGTAACTTACTAAAAGCCAGAATAGCCTGTTCAAAATTTTTTTCAAGATAAAAAGTCTTTGCTATCCAAAATTGGGCATCATCAGAAAGAATATCATTTGGATATTTATTTAAAAAACTTTCAAAAAGTACTCTTGAGCTCTTCAAACTCTTTCCATATCGATAGAATTGAAGAGCATTTTTAAAATCGATTTCTGCCTTAGTAAGTTTTCTTTCAAACTTTGGAGTTTTTAAATTGTTATTTTTTGAAATCAGATTCGATTTACCCGTAACTATTTTCGAATTTCCTACAGGTCTAAGCTTTCTATCGATAGGTTGGCCAACTATAAATTTCTGTAATTTACTTTTTTTTGTTAAGGGTGATTTTAAATTAATAGATTCCTTCTGTTTCTTATCCACTAAAATTTTACTTATCTTCTTTTTTATTCCTTCTATTTCACTTAATAAAATTTTATTTTGTTTCTTAAGAAGTAAAATTTCGTCTAACTGTTTTTTTTCTCTTTTTTTTGTTTCTTTTTTGTATTGAACTAAATCTTTCTTATAGGAATTGAAAGATTCAGACAGTCTATTTCTTTCTTTGGCTTGTTTTTTAATCAATTCACCAAAATTTTTCTTTAATTGTAAAATTTCTTTGCTTTCAGAAGAATATTTTTTTTCAGGAAGAATTAATTTTGACAGTGAAGAATCAATCGGAACAATTTTTTTCTTTGAAATTATTTTTCTCTTTACAAATTTTGAATGTTTTCGGTTTTTTTGTTTTGGAATTTTTGTTTCTACAGAATTAATCGGATTTAGCTGGAAACCAGGCTCATCGCATCCCGTAATGAGGAAGCAAAGAGGAAATAAAACTAAAATCATTTTTAAATGTTTATATAAAGAGAAATTCATAATAAAAAACTCCCCAGACTGAATCTGAGGAGTCCTTACTCAACTATAAGACATTGAACATTTTTAATTTAAACCAGCAGGTATTCCGCCAATAACATTAAACTTCGCACGGCGATTCTTCGACCAAGCAGATTCATCGTGCCCAGAGTCTGCAGGACGTTCCTCTCCGTAACTAACAGTATCAATCCTTGACGCATCTATACCAAGTGAAATTAAGTAATCTTTTGTAGCCTGGGAACGTCTATGACCGAGCGCTATATTATACTCAACTGTTCCTCTTTCGTCACAATGTCCTTCAATCTGTATAAGAACGCTAGGGTAACTCATCATAAAACGTGCATTCTTATCTAGAATCGTACGCATATCTGGCCTTATATCAGACTTATCAAAATCAAAATAGATAGGGGAATCCTCTAAACTTGCTAGTCTTTTCTTGAAATTTGAACGTCTTGCTTCACGCTCGTTCTCAGGCATACTACTTCCACCCTCAGATCCTCTCATTTTTGACTTCATTGATGAAGCAGAACTCGATCCATCAGAAGATTTCTTTGCGAGATCTTCAGAAGCACACCCCACAAAAAACAAGAACGCAACTAAGACTAAAACAAATTGAAACCTTGAAACATTAGAAATATAGTACATAAAACCCCCTTGCAGTCCCCCAATTAATATGTAACTACATAAGAAAGTTAAAATAAAAAACGCAATATGAAAATAATTATATGATTATAAATTACTTAGAGCAACCCTTTTTAAAAAGTACATTAATGTAATTATAAAAAAATATTTTTTTATCGAGATAATGGTGCCCAATCTGGTTCTTGACCAGGCTGAAGTTTCCTTAATTGTGTCCCTGATTCAGTCATAATATAAACATATTTTCTTCCGCTACGATCAGACGAAAAAGAAATATGCCTACCATCAGGAGACCATGTTGGAGATTCATTTCTTCCCTGACTTCCTGTTAATATTCTTTTACTTGAACCATCTGTATTCATAGTTATGATATCAATCTCTTTGCCCCTTTTAATTCTTCCCGTGTAAGCAATTTTATCACCTCTAGGACTCCATACTGGTTCTGTATTATATTTTCCTTTAAAAGTGATTCGATTTACATTTGATCCGTCAGAATTCATTACATATATGTGAGGATTACCATGTCGACTACTGTTAAAAACTATTTTTCTTCCATCTGGAGAATAAGACGGAGAAACATCAATTCCCCAGCTATTTGTCAATTTTCTTTTAATTCTTCTAAGTAGATCATAACGAACTAATTCATAATTAGGATTTCTATTCCCAACCAATTCTGAATACACAAAATATCTACTAGTAGGATTTGCAGGTGAAAAAGAACCTCCGATCGCCTGAGCTTTTCTAGAACTAACCTGTAACTGCCTTCCACCATTGGTAGGAATTAAGAAAACTCCGGGGGGTTTCGTTTTAAAGGATGAAAAAGCTAACCATCTGCCATCAGGAGACCATGATGGAGCATTATTTCCCATACGATTTCTAGTAACTCTCCTCAAATTAGTACCATCCCAATCCATGATATATATAATACCTCTATCTTTAATCGATCTTCTTGATACAAATGCAATTTCTGTATTAAATATCCCTTTATCCCCTGTGAACCTTTCGTAAACTTCATTTGCAAAACGATGTGCTATAGAACGCCAATTACTCAGGCTGTCTCTATACCACTTTTTTAAAATTCTTCTTTTTCGAAGAATATCGAAAAGGCTGAGATCAACTTTTATTCTTTTCCCATGGATTGAGACAGAACCTTTTACTAAAGATTGTACTCTAATAATATTCGTCCAGTTTTGGAATTTTAAACATTTTACGTCTAAACATTGTTTGATAGGACTTTCCAGATAACCGTTACGATCAGGAATATAAAACAGGCCGGTTCTTTCTAAATCATCTTGAATTAGTTTTGCTATCCTTAATCCAACTAAATTTTTTCTATAATTCAAAGGTTTTAATTCAGAAATTGCAATTCGAACTTTACGAACCTTAGAAGAAAAAATATCTAAATATACTCTTTTTTTTGCGTGAGATTCAGGAGTAGAAATAGATATAGAAAAAAAGAATATAAAACAAAAAAAGAAAGAAAATTTCATACTTTTTCCTTGCTCAATGAGAAACTAATTACAAAAACCTCTTCCGCAAAATCGGAACCCAATCTTCAGCATTTTATCTTTCAAAGTTTCTTGAAACTCCGGAACTAGAGGATCAAAAGCACGAAGAATAGCATTTTTTGCCGATAGATCATACGTTTTGTTCCCACTATATTTTTCAATCCTTAAATTGCGAAATTTTCCGTTTCTGTATATATCTACAGCAAACGTTACCCTCAATGAAGAGATTCCTTCAATTGGTGGAAATTCAGCAAAATTACTTATTCGAGTTGTTAAAGTTCCATAAAATTTCTCTAAGGCAGAATTAACATTTCCAATTCCACCTGTTCTAGGACGTTTACTACCGCCACCTTGTCCATCACCTCCACCATCACCTCTATAACCCACTTTTGGTTTTATTTTTTTAGGTTCTCCCTCCAGAACTTTTTCTCCATCTCCTAGCTTTGCAATTTTAAATTTTTTCCTGTTTTTTTTCTCATTCTTTATTTTTTTTTGATGTCTTTTTAAAAAATCTTGATAACTTTTTCGACCAGCCATATTTTTCTTTTTAATTCTTCTACGTTTCTTTTTTCTTTTTCTAATTCGTTTACGCTTTTCTGATTGAGCTTGAATCTTTTTTTTTGATTTCTTCTTTTTCTTAGTTTCTATCTTAGTTTTTTGAGCTTTCTTTTTTTTAGCAGGAGCAATAATTCTTATTTTCTCTTTGTTTTTTACAATCCGCTTACGAGGAGATATCGATTTTCTCTTGGGAATGATTTTTTTTTCTAAAGATTTTTCTGGCTCAATTTTTTTTCTTGCTCGTGTAATTATATCTCCTGACTTGCCTTTTGCAGAACCCCCAGGAATTTCATCTGCACCAATAAGGCTAACCGCAGTTCCACTGCCATAAAAACGAGATTCTGTTTCGGTACTAAATATAAATACCCATAAAAAAATAAAGATATGTAATAAAAAAGAGGATACGCAAGAAATTTTAAATGAAACTTTTTTATAAAGCTGATTGTCATCTAAAGGACGAGATCTTTCCCTTCTTGATTGGATGGACAAATCAGTAAGGTTTTCTTTTTGAGGGTCTTTATTTGGAAGGATTTTATTCATATCAGACCTAGTTCAACAACAAAGAAGATATGTGTTATTTGGATATATTCCTTTTTATAGGCTCTGTTACCATGCTTATTTTTTTAATTCCTGAAGAGCGAATCAAATCCATTACGCGCATGACATTTCCATACGGAATCAAACTATCCGCCTTTAAAAATATTTCTTTTTTTCTTCTGTTTGAGAATAAAATTTTCAATTTGTTTTCAAGATTTAATTGCTGAATCTCACTATCGTTGAGGTAAATTGCACCTCGTTTATCAACAGAAACAATAACAGCCGTTTCAGTTATATTCGCTTTTTGCCCAGTTTTCACTTTAGGTAAATTTAAATTAATAGATTGATTCTTTGTTTCTAAAAGAGGAGCAGTAACCATAAAAATGATTAGTAGCACCAACATAACATCAACTAGAGGGGTTACATTAATGTCAGACAAAGTAGAACTTTTATTTAAATTAAAAGCCAATTGATTTCCTTTTTATTGAAAAAGGCTATAAATGTCGTTGAACAAGATTTAAAAAATCCGCAATAAAATTTTCAATTTCATTGGCAATCACTTTAATTCGATTTTGATAATGATTGTATGCAATCACGGCTGGAATAGCTGCAGCCAATCCCAATGCGGTTGCAATAAGTGCTTCACTGATTCCAGGAGCTACAACCGCTAATCCAGCAGAACCTTGAACGCCAATATCTCGAAATGCATTCATAATCCCCCATACGGTTCCAAACAAACCAATAAACGGTGTAGCACTGGCAGTAGTTGCTAGAAAAGTAAGTAATCTTTCAAGGATTCCTATCTGTTGATTTGCAGAACGGTGAAGTGCTCGCTCTACACTCTCGATCCCTTTTAGTTCTAGGGTTGCACCATTAGGAGTATCATTCGCCTCATCTTTTTTATTAGAATCTATTAATTGTTTAGTCTGACGAAAACCCGCTATAAAAACTTCTCCTAAGGGATTTTCTGAATAATCTTTAAAAGAATCGTAAAGCTGGTTTAAAGATTGCGACTTCCAAAAAAGATCTAAAAAATCAGATGATAGTGATTTCGCCTTTCTAAGTTCAAAGTATTTCCAAATTATAATTGCCCAAGATGAGAGAGAAAAAAATAAAAGTACGAGTAGAACAAAAAAAACAACGCCCCCAGAACCAATTGCATGGGTCAAAAGATCGATTCCATCGCCGCTAGAACCTTCAACAGTATTATTTGTAACTGTAGACGCGTAAAGAAAATTCATTAGACTTTAAGACTTCCTCTAAGGCAGAGAACCCAAGTATTACTCGATTTTTAGAATTCAGTCAATACAAGCGATTAATGAAAAAAAATTGACAGAAAAGATACTCTAAAGAGATAATGGGATTTGCATTCTAGGAGGGGTTAAAAAATATGAGCGCAAAGATAAAAAAAGATTTGATTGATTTTATAGATCTCATCTCAAATGAAGTTTGGGAGCTATCTTTAGAACTACATAAAAATCCTGAATTAAGTCTTGAAGAATATAATTCGAGCAAACTCTTATGTGATTATCTATGTAAAAATGGTTTTAATGTGAAAAAAGGATTGGCTAACTTGCCTACTTCTTTTTTGGCTGAAAATAAGAGTAGAACAAAACGAAAAATTGGTTTTATTTCAGAATATGACGCCCTACCTGAAATTGGCCATGCATGTGGACATAATATCATTGCAATGGCAAGCATCGCAGCAGGAGTGGCACTAAATAAAATTGTTGGAGGTAAATTCTGTCAGATAAAAATATTTGGAACTCCCGGGGAAGAAAGAGGAGGAGGAAAAATTTTAATTGCAAAAGAAGATTATTTTAAGGGGATGGATGCAATAATGATGATACATCCCTCAAATGAAACAAGAACAGATGTTAGTTTCCTAGCCTTGGCGGAATTTCAAATAGAATTTGTAGGCAAAAGTGCACATGCTTCTGCATCACCTGAAGACGGATTAAACGCATTAGATGCACTTATTGCGACGTTTAATTCAATTAGCGCACTTAGACAACACTTACCCAAAGGGGATAAGGTTCATGGAATTATTTTAAATGGAGGAACTGCGCCTAATATTATTCCTGAAAAAACGTCTGCAATGTTTTACTTAAGAAGTCTCACAAATCAAGGACTTAAAAAAATAACTAAACGTTTTATAGACTGTGTAAATGGTGCTGCAAAAGCAACAGGAACAAAATCGAAAATACATAAAAATCCTATTAATTATGCGCCTCTCAAAAAAAATAAAACTCTTTGTTCGGTTTTTCGCGAAAATCTTTCTTCACTTGGACTTAAAGAATCCAAGAGGTTACCTCCTATTAAAATGGGTTCATCAGATATAGGAAATATTAGTGAAATCACTCCGACTATACATCCACAAATACAAATAGTAGATAAACATGTGAACGCTCATACAGAAGAATTTGCTTCCGCCGCAAAAAGCAACTCTGGGAAAAAGGCATTGTTTTTAGGCGCGAAAGCAATGGCAATGACAGCTTTAGATATTTCAACAAACTATTCTTTGTTAAAAAAAATCAAAACAGAATTTAAATCGTGAGAAAAAAAATGCACTTAATTTTTTCAAATTTGAATAAATTCACTATTTTTTTATTCTTTATGACTTTTCTTTGCGTACACAATACATATGCAAATCTAAGAGAAAATACTGATTCTCAACCTCAGTTTTTGTCAAATAAAATTCTTCTGAATCTAAAAAGCAAAAAATACAATGAAATTGTGCAAATACTTAAAGGAAAAAATAATTTAAACGAACGAGAAAATTTTTTAATGGGATTCACATTATTTAAGACTAAAAATTACAAAGATGCTATTAAATACCTAAAAAAAGTAGAAAAAAAAGGGAATTTACTTAAACCTTATGCAATGTTCTTTTTTGGAAAATGTTTAAAAAAAATAAAAAAGAATCATTCTGCTATAAAAATCTATCAAAAAATTACTAAAAAACATCCTGATTTTATCTTTTCCAAAAAAATTTATTCTGAATTGATCTCACTTTTTATTCAAGAAAAGCGATATGATCATGTTATTAAAATTATTGATGGTCTCGACAAAAATAAGATTTCCAGCAAATTACTCTCTATTAAAGCAGACGTCCAAAAAAAAAGAGGTAATATTGAAAAATCTTTAGAAACATGGCGAAAAATTTGGCTATTTTTCCCTCAAAAAATTGAAGCAAAAAGAGCTTACAAAATTTTAAGAGAAAACAAATCTTTTACAAAAGACCCTTTTACAGAACTACAACTTTTTCAACGAGCAAAAACTTTACGTCGCAAATATTTTTTCAAAGAATCACTTAATCAATTCAATGAAATAATCAAAATTTTTCCAAAAACAAAATTGCTCAAAAGAATTCAGTATTATAAGGCTTTTAATCTTTATTCTCTGAGAAGAACAAGTGATGCCAGACTATCTTTTCAAAAAATTATAAACTCACAAAAAATTTCCACTTTTCAGAAATCAAAAGTTCGTTTTTTTCTGTCAAGAAATTATTTAAGAGAAAGAAACAGAAAGGCTTTTGAAAATGAAGCTGGGCTTATCTTGAAAGAAACACCAAAAAATTTGTGGGCAAAAAGAACTTTATTTTTACTCGCCAGAGTCCATCAGGATGAATTTCAAGATAAAGAAGCAAAATATTTTTATAAAAAATTATTATTAAAGTTTCCAGATTCAAAATTTATTGAAAGGTCAAAATGGCAATTAGCCTGGTTAAATTTTCGTGCAAAAAAATATTTGAAAGCATTGAAGGGATTTCAGGAAGTAATTGCCATATCTAATAGAAAGGAGTTAATTTCTTCTTCATTCTTTTGGGCTGGCGTCTCATCAGAAAAAAAAAATAATTTCAAATTAGCGATTAAATTTTTTAAAAAATGTTTTAAAAAATATAGAAGAGATTACTACGGACATCTTTGCTTAAATCGTCTTACTAAATTACAAAAGAAAAATTATTCTAAAATATTAATTTTAAATTCTTTCAAAGAGAATAATTCAGCTCGCTGGGTTAAAGAACCTCTGAAATTAATTAAAAATAAATCATTCTATATTGCAAGAATTTTCTCATCTATTGGTCTTCATGAGTTTGCTGCAGAAGAATACAAAAGAAGCGGGAAACACCAATACTTCAAATATCAAGCTGCAAGATCTTATTACTTGTCAGATAAAAAGAGTAAAGCTTTGAGAATCATTTTCCGGTCTTTCAATAAAATACATTATTCTGGTGGAACAAATATTCCAAATGAATTTTGGAATATTGCGTACCCGATTGAAAAGATAAAAAACAAACCAAAAAACACTAATGTATACTTATTACATGCAATTATTAAGGCCGAAAGTCTTTTTGATCAGTATGCAATATCTCATGCTGGTGCAATTGGAATGATGCAACTTATGCCTAAAACTGCAAAAAGAGTATCAAATAAATACGGAATAAAACTTAGATCAAAATTCGATTTATTTGATTCAAATATAAATAAACAAATAGGAGCACACCACATGCAAGATTTGTTAAAAAGTTTCAATGGGGAAATTGTTCCTGTTATAGCTAGCTATAATGCTGGAAGATCAGCAGTTTCAAGATGGTGGAAAAACAAAAAAAATGAATCTATCGACGTTTTTATAGAGCAAATACCGTATCTGGAGACTCGAAAATATGTAAAAAAAGTTTTAGGTTACTATAGAGAATATAAAAAAATATATTTAAAGAAGAAAAAGCCCAAAAATAATGTTGAAATCAAATAAAAAAATTTATGCAATAGGACTAATGTCCGGAACATCAACAGATGGAGTTGATGTAGCGTGCATTGAATTAAATTCTAAAAAAGAAATAACGTTATTAGCATTTGAATCGTATTCATATCCTGATGAACTCAAAAAAAGGCTACTGAATATTGGCAATAGTGGCGAAACAACCGCTGCAGAAATTAGTTCTCTCAATGTAAAAGTTGGTACATGCTTTGCTAATTCAGTACTGAATCTAATTTCAAAGTATCATTTAGAAAAACTAAACTTAGATTTTATAGGAAGTCATGGACAAACAATAAGTCATACTCCAAAAGGAGGAGTTTATAATAATCGGATTCTATCACCCTCTACACTTCAGATAGGAGATCCCTCTATAATATCCGAATTGACTGGATTAACAGTGATATCCAATATGAGAACAAGAGATGTAGCAGTTGGTGGTACAGGTGCACCTTTAACTCCATGGGCTCATCAAAAGCTTTTTGAAAATAAAAATTATCCTTCAGCTTTTTTAAATTTGGGTGGAATTGCAAATATAACATTTATTCCAAAAGCAAAAGACAATGGTCTTTTTGGATTTGATTGCGGTCCAGCAAACATGATAATTGATAGGTTAGTTTCTTCCTATACAAAAAACAAAAAAGAGTTTGATGACCAAGGGAAAATAGCAAGCAAGGGAAAGATACATAAAAAAGAATTAGATTGGCTAATGAAAAATCCTTATCTTTCTAAGCCTCCTCCAAAAAGTACAGGCAGAGAAGATTTTGGGGAAGAGTTTTCTGAAAAAGTAATGCTTCGTTTCGAATCAAAGAAAATGAGTGTTTATGATGCTTTAGCTACCACCACTGCGTATACTGCAGAATCAATATGTCATTCTATAGAAAAATTTTTTCCTAAGAATAAACCTATTTATGAATTAATCGTTGGGGGAGGTGGAGCAAAAAACAAGACTCTCATGTCATTATTAGAAACAAAATTAAATCCAATTCCTATCGTTATATCAGACAATAAGGGATTTCCTCATGAAGCCGTTGAAGCTGTTTGTTTTGCATTATTGGCATGGGCAACGATATCTAATATGCCGTCAAACATTTTAGCCTCCACTGGGGCAAAATCAGAGGTAGTTCTCGGAAATATAACTCCTGGGTCAAACTTTAATCAACTTTATAGATTTAAACATTAAAATATTTCATCTTAAATTTGGATTTAAATCTTGAAAGAAAAAACAAATCAACTTACTAAAGAAACTATCGAACTAACAAAAGCTTTAGTTGAAATTCCAAGTGAAAATCCTTCCGGTAACGAAATTTTAATAGGGAAGTATCTAGAATCATTTTTAAAAGCAAATAACATCCCTTTTGAAAAAAGTTCGGTAGAACCAAAAAGAAAAAACTTGATTATAGAGATAGGCAATAGAAAAAATAAATCCCTTACTTTTGTTAATCATATGGACACAGTGCCTGCAGGAGAAGGATGGAAAACAGATCCTTTTTCAGTAAAAATAACAAAAGGTAAACTGTTTGGAAGGGGTTCATGCGACATGAAGGGTGGTATTGCTTCTTCCTTAATTGCCTTAAAAGAAATAAAAAAGAAAATCGACGCAGGGAAAAAAATTAAAAGATTTCTTAAATATTTTTTGGTAGTGGATGAAGAAAGCGCCTGGATGAAAGGAGTATCACACGAAATTCACACAGGAAAAATAACCAAAGAAGATTTAGTGATCTCATGTGAACCTACTTCCTTAAATCTTGTAATAGCTCAGAAAGGTGCTATGTGGTATGAGATTGAAATAAAAGGAAAAAATGCACATGCAGCATCACCACATATGGGTATTAATGCAATTCATGCTTCGTGTTTTGTAATAGAAAGTCTTTATGAAGAATTTAGAAAGAAAAAATTAGCAAATCCGCTCCTAGGCAAAACAACTTTTGTCCCAAGTATTATTAAAGGGGGCAGAAAAACAAATATGGTTGCAGATCAGTGCAAATTTCAGATTGATGTCCGTTTTATTCCACCACTCACTATCAAAAGAATTGAAACCCTCATAAGAAAAACTGTTGATAAATCTTGTCGAAAATTTCCTGGAACAAAAGGTATTGTTAAATCTATATGCATTGATCGACCACCTATAATTTCTAACGAAAAAAGTAATGGTTGCGTGCTTATAAAAGATGTACTTGAAAAAAAATTGAGTGCTAAAACAAATATATTAGGAGTTAGTTATTATTCCGATTCGGGAGTTGTAGCTTCTAGCACAAAAAATAAACAGTGTTTTCTTTTAGGGCCGGGGAACATCGAACAGGCTCACAGTCCGAACGAGTTTGTAGATATAAAAGAACTTACTAAAGCTACAGAAATATATCTGGATATAATTGACAAATATCTTTCATGATTAGTTTTTAAAAAACTTCTTCTTTTTTCTCATTTGATTTTGCTATTTTTAAAATACCTTCAATTTCATGCACTTTAACTATGTCACCCAACTCTCCATAAATCTCTCTTGCCTCACTTAGTTTATTACAAGATGAAACCCATTCATTTTTTTCGAAAAAGATTCGTCCTAAGTTTGTTGAATTTTGAGCTATACCAAGCAAATTATTACTTTCGCGACTTACTTCTATTGCTTTCTCACAAAAATGTTGTGCCTCATCTAGATTATGTTGGAAGTAATAAATATTTGAAATACTCGCAAGATTACTTGCTTGACCTTTTGCATTACAAATCTCTTCATAAATTTCTAAAGCTTTTTTATGGTATAGGAGTGCTTTGGAAAATTGATCTTTCGCAGTAAAAGCCAATCCTATATGTCCTTGAACAAGCGCCTCTTGTTCTTTGTTCCTTATAAGTTGACTAATTCTTAATGCTTCTTCTAGACTCTTCAAAGATGATTCTATTGATCCTGATTTTGTTTGAGAAGAAGCTAAAGCAATTAATGATTGGATACGGATTAATTCCTTCCCTTTTCCTTGGGAAAGTTGAATAGATTCAGTTAAATGATACCGTGCTCCATCTTTATCCCCAATACTATTTAAAATTTTTCCTACTCTTAAATGAAGGTTAGGCAACAAAGAAGTCTCTATGCTTGAATCCACGTTATCTAAAATTTCCATATACGATTTTAAAGCTTTATTCAATTCTCCTTTTTGAAGATAAAAATATCCAAGATTCGATGAAACAATCTCTTTCAAAATCGTGTCATCCCCACATTCCCGGAGAGCCTCTAAACTATAAGTAATTGAAGATTCCAGATTATTTCTTGCGAAACTTGCGACTGCTAAAGCATTTAAAACAAACCCTAGTTGTTCTGTTTGGAGTAAAGTTTCTTTAAGTATAGTGGTTGCTTTATTGTACTTCTCCCTATACATACATATTATTGCGTAACGGAGGGCTATATCTGACGATATTTTTTCAGTATCTTGCGTAAATTCAATAATTCTTTCCTCAATTTTTTGCAGAAAAGAAAGTTCTTTTTCCGAAAGTTGTTTACTAGGTTTCTCTACTGACAAATAAAGATCTTCACAAATTTTTTCTAAAAAATTCCGTATTTCATCCGTATCATCAAATTTAACTTTAGATGTAATTAATTCCTCATTAACACTAATATCCAATTCTGAAATAGGGTCTAATTTATGATCTTCATTACTAGAATCTTTGTCGTCATTCATTTCATATTCATTAGAAAAATCTATTTCTAATTTTTCCCTTTTTCGCTCGATTTCTCCAATATTATCATTGGCGTCTTCAATATTTTCTATGAGCACATCAAATATCTCATCACTGTTTTCAAGTTTATCCTTTATAATTTTTTCGTCATCATTTGGCTCTTCTACTTCAGAAACTTCCGAAGATTTTTTAGAGAAAGAAAAAAAAGTTTTTCCGTCTCCATTATCTAGTTGAATATCCTTTTTAGAGACCACTTCATTTTTAATTAATTCATCATTCATTGGAGAGTCGTCAGCTTTTCTTAAGTTTTTAGATTCTTCTGGGAAGAAAGGAAGTTCAATTTGAGACAAATCTTCAAATGTTTTTTCGGTATTTATAGATTCTTCTCTCTCTATACCAATCTTTTCTGCTAACTCACCTTCCATTTCAGAAATAGATTCTTCTCTCTCTATACCAATCTTTTCTGCTAATTCACCTTCCATTT
>MDTE01140515.1_pt1 | contig 16157 bp, 4 predicted proteins | sample 811231 | NCBI WGS metagenome assembly MDTE01 (sample SAMN05326651, study PRJNA326480) | marine metagenome | isolation source: seawater | place: Indian Ocean: Red Sea | collected 2010
ATTGAACTAGAAAATGGGCAATATGCACTGTATCCAAACAACAGAATGCGTATTTTTGACAATAGTTTGACTCCTGTTGAACCAAAAATGCCCGATTTTAAGGTTTCAACGCAATATTATCAGGTCGAAAACGGTTTTGAACGTCTTGGAATGGGCAGAGAGGACGAATATTTCTGGAAAACCGCAAAAGAACGGGATATTATGCAAGAATTGGATGAACATTTGGGTGCAAATCCCGAAGATATGTACAAATCGCAAGAAGGTCGATATTTAGACCCTCAATAAGTAAAATTTACCCCGTTTCTCTCGTCTAAATCTCTCAATTTCTGTGCTAAATAGGTTGATAATACCTATCTGTTGTATTCTTATGCCTGTAGAAAGGATAAGTAAGGGTTTTAAAGACTTAAGTTTGTCATTTAAACGAAATCCTCTCACAAATGACCTGATTGTACTCAAAAATGACACTGCAATTGCCAGGTCATTGCGTAATCTGGTCATGACTTTTACTGGAGAGAGGTTTTTTAATCTTGGTATTGGTTCTAGAGTCTCTAGATTACTATTTGACAACGTAACTCCACTAACAGCAGATGCAATAAAGGATGAAATCGATAGAACTATTAGAACTCAAGAACCTAGAGTTGAATTGAAAGAGGTTATTTGTCTACCAGACTATGCTGGCAATGGTTACGATATAACTATTAAATATCAAGTCATTGGGATAGAACCAAATCTTTCTGAGTTATCGTTCGTACTACAATCAACAAGATAAATGGCTATTACAAATTTTACAACTCTAGATTTTGAGCAGGTAAAAACTAGTATTAGGGAATACCTTCAATCTAACAGTAATTTTACTGATTATGACTTCGAGGGATCTACTCTTGCTGTTGTAATTGATATTCTTGCCTATAATACTTACATTTCAGCATATAATGCTAATATGCTGAGTAATGAGGTATTCATTGATAGTGCCACTCTACGTGAAAACGTCGTTTCTCTTGCAAGAAATATTGGATACGTACCAAGATCCAAAAAATCGGCAGAAGCAATGATTGGTTTTTCTGTTGATACTGCTAATTTCCCAACAAAACCAAGATCTCTAACTTTAAAGAAAGGAAGTGTTGCAATTAATGCAAATTCCTTCGGATCAAGAAACTTAACCTTCTGTATTCCAGAAGATGTTACGGTAGTTGTTGCAGATGACGAAGCAAAATTCAATAATTTAAAAATATACGAAGGTACACTCATTAATGAAAAGTTTACTGTAGATACTGATGATGTAGTCCAGAGATTTATCCTCGGTAACTCAGGAATTGATTATTCGACGATCAGAGTTACTGTAAAAGATAACGCATTTGAAGATGATAAGATTGTTTATACTATGGCAGATAGTATAACACAAATTTCTGGCACATCGAAGGTATTTTTCATTCAAGAAATCGAAGATGAGAGATATGAGTTGATTTTTGGTGATGGTATATTTGGAAATAAATTAGAAAACAATAATGTTATTGAAGTTAGTTACATTACTACGAATGGTTTAGATGGAAACGATGCTTCTGCCTTCAGATTCATTGGAAATATTCAAGATAATGATGGTAGAGTCATTTCAAGAGATATTTCTAGATTAACAACTCTATCACCATCAAAAAATGGTTCTTCAATTGAATCTGTAGAATCAATCAAGAATTATGCTACTAGATTGTATGCTGCTCAAAATAGAGCAGTTACTAGTAATGATTATGAAGCAATTATTCGCAATATTTACCCAGATACCGATTCTATCAGTGCATTTGGTGGTGAAGAGTTAGATCCTCCAAGATTTGGACGTGTTTTTATTACAATTAAACCAAAAACTGGTCAATTTGTTTCCAATAGTCTAAAAGATAGTATTAAAAGGGAACTTACTAAGTATTCTGTGGCAGGAATTGTCCCAGAAATTATAGATACAAATTATCTGTATATCGAATGCAAATCAACAGTCTATTTTAATGCAAATAAGGTTGCAGATGAAGAAACTGTTCTAACAAATGTAACAAATAAGTTAGAAAAGTTTGCTTCAAGTGAGCAGATGAATATGTATGGTTCTAGATTTAGATATACTCAATTCACGTCACTAATTGATAGTGCAGATAAGTCTATTACTTCAAATATTACTGAAATTGCTATTCGTAGAGATATGAAAGCAATTGTTAATAGACTTGCGGAATATGAGGTCTGTTTTGGTAATGGATTTAAAGTTAATATGGGTGGATACAATATTAAGTCAACAGGTTTCACTGTTAGTGGTATTAGTAAAAAAGTTTACCTCTCTGATATCCCAAATGCTGATGGATTGACTGGTGAATTGGTTTTAATTAGTGTTCCTTCAGAAATAGAACAATATAGTACTGGAATTGAAAATTCTGCAGATAAAACTGAGTCTACGATTGTCAGAAGAAACGTCGGTAAGGTTGATTATGTCAAAGGTGAAATTAATATAAGTGCAATAAATATAACATCAACCGATTTTCCACAAAATACAACTATTCAGATTTCTACATGTCCAGCATCTAATGATGTTATTGGTTTGCAAGAATTATTTTTACAATTTGATGTGACTACTTCAAAATTGAGTGTAATTTCAGACACAATTCTCTCTGGCGCAGATCCAACAGGTACAAATTACATAGTCACACCAAACTATAGTGAAAGTAGTATTATAAGAAACATAGTTGGAACCTAATTTTTTAATCTCTTTAACTCAGTCGTAACTAAAGAAAATGGTCAATAATAGAGTCAATCTGTCTCAAGTACTGGAAAATCAAGTTCCAGATTTCATTAACGACGAATTCCCACTGTTTAGAGAATTTCTAAGAACATATCAGGAGTCTAATGAAATTCCTGGTGGTCCTTCAGATCTCTTATCAAATATTGACCAATACGTAAAACTTGATACTCTTTTACTGCAGAATAGTGAGACTAGTTTAACGGAAGATGTAGATTACGATACTACTACTATTACAGTAGAGTCTACTGCAGGATTTCCTAATGCCTTCGGTTTACTTGAGATTGATGGTGAAATTATTATCTACAAATCAAAGACTGATACAGAATTTGTAGATTGTGTTAGAGGGTTTAGTGGAATGACCAGTCTCGGTGACGAGATGGTTTTTTCAGATTCTCAAATCAATCGGTATTTTTCTGGTCAAAGTGTAAATAATCTCAGTGTATTATTTTTAACTGAGTTTTTAGAAAAATTAAAAACTCAAATTGCACCTGGTTTTGAACGTAGAAAATTAAACGAAAATGTAAAATCTAGGTTATTCTTTAAGCAATCTAGTGATTTCTACAAATCAAAAGGCACTGATGAAGGATTTAAGATTCTTTTCAAAGCACTTTATGGAAAGGATGTAGAAGTAATTCGTCCTTCTCAATTTGTATTTGAAGCTTCGGCATCATCAAATAGAAAAACTAGAGATTTAGTTCTCTATATTTCCGATCAAAAAACAGATTACACTGATGTAATACTTCATAGAACCTTAAAGCAGAACGAGAAAGATAGTACAGTTACTGATGGTGAAGATGTTACAGCATACGGTACAATAACAAATGTTGAAAGGATTGAAAGAGGTAGTGTATTTTATTATCTTGTCAGCCTAGACAGTGATTATGATAAAGATATTAGTGTATCTGGAACAGTCTTTGGAACATTTGTTCCAACTCCCACTACTAGAGTTGTAGAAGATTACAAAAAAGACCCTGCAACTGGAGAATATCCAGAGTTTTTATATACCGATTCTACACTCTCTTTTTATTCGAGTGATGAATTTGATGCATATCTAGATAATGGAATTGTTAAAACTGCTTCATATGATAGTAAAACTGTCAATGAGTTTGAAGATGTTGATGCAGAATTTGAAATTCCTAAAGGAACTTTAATTTCATCTAAGAGATATGGTTATATTGAGTTAGAAGACGAAACACTTTATTTTAGAATTACGTCTGTATTATCAGGAATTACACCTGGAGAAGATTCATATTTTTCTGAGAATGACCCCATCAAACTAGATACTCTAGGTTTGTTAGAAGGTGATTCCAGATTTAACAGGTGGTCTTTTAATACGACGGCTTGTTATAATATTGAAAATTTAGTTTTACTAAGTGCAAATAATAGGCAGTATCATTTTGAAGTTCAAACCGACTTTGATTTAAACTCAAAGGATAATTATACTCTTATTTCATCATTAGGTGAAACATATGACATTATCATTTCAACTAGAAATAGTGCAACTGAATACATTTTTACGTCAAATGTTCTAATCAAAGAGGGTGGTCTTCGTACATTTAAAATTGAGAGAAAATTAAATAAAGCAAACTTTAAGTTTTTCCCAGAAGCATCAAACTATATTACTGACGTACAAAATATTTACAGAAGAGAAAATTTAAATCAAGATATTTTTATTACATCATCTGGTCTTCCAAGTTATTATAACGAACAGATTAATGTTAACGATAAGAGAATTACTTTTTCAGTTTCTCTACCCCAAGATGCTAACAATAAAGAAATTAAAGTTGGACAGGATGGTACACCTACTAATCCTGAAGTAGTTCACTCTTTCTACAATGGTGATTCAATCATTTATAGAGAAGAAGATGAAGATAATAGACTTAGTATTCCGAATGGAAGATATTATGTCACTGTAGTAGATGATAAGACAATTAAACTATCTACAAGTCTTAATAGAGTATTTACTAAAGATTATATTACAATTGAAGGAACAGTTACAGATAATACATTCTTCTATTCAGATTTTCCTGATATTGAAAGATCACTAACCTTAGAAAACGCATTTGAATTAAATTCAAAGAGATTAGTAAAGAAAATTTCACCACCAATTGATCAGATTGAACCCGTAAGTACAGTTTCTGGAACTATTGGCATTCTTCGTAATGGTGTAGAAATTCAATCTTACAAGTCAAAAGATAGTATTTACTACGGTTCTATCAATAGAATAGATGTTCTTTCTGGTGGTGAAGGATACGACCTTATAAATCCACCAACTTTAGAAGTTGATGATTCTGATGGATCTGGTTGTGCTGGTAATTTTGTTATAACTGGTTCTATTGAGGATGTTAGAGTTGTTAATGGTGGATTTAATTACATCACAGATCCTAAGATTACAGTTACAGGTGGTAATGGTAGTGGTTGTAATGCGATTCCTATTATGGAAACGTATACTCATTTTATTAAGATAAATGCAAGTGATACTGATATCGTAGATACATCAGCAAATACAATCACTTATACTGCTAAACACTATTTTTCGACTGGTGAAAAAGTACTTTACAACACTCAAGCATACACTGAAATTGGTGGACTAAAGACAAAATCCGTATATTATGTAAGAAAATTAACTGATACGGAGTTTCAACTACACTTGTCCGAAAGTGATGCTCTAAATGGTCAGAATCCAATTAATTTTACGAGTGTTGGTGTTGGTGACCATTTAATTACTGCTATTCAGAAAAAGAAAAGACTCAATGATATTAGAGTAACTTACTCTGCAGACGATTATACTCATCGTAAAGTTTCATACGATACAGCACTTGATGCAAACCCAGTTGATTTTTACACTAATGAAATTAACATAATCAATCATGGTTTCAAGAGTGGTGAAATTGTCGTTTATGATTCTTCAACTACAGAAATTACTGGTCTAACCAGCAATACAAAGTATTATGTGACGAAGGTAACTGATGATAAGTTTAAACTTTCTGAAGTTGGAATTGGAACTATTTCTGAAGAATTCTATTATGAAAATAAGAGATATAAAGATTTAACAACATCTGGTGTTGGAAAACAGTTCTTTAGATATCCAACCATTAAGGTTACAGTTGATAAGGCAATTAAGGATCCTTATGTGATTGATCCTGAAGTAGTTACAATTGCTAGAGGTGAGATTAAGGAAGTTTTCCTAGAAAACAAGGGTGTTGGATATGGTTGTACTGATATTTTCAATTACGAGAGACAACCAAATATCAATGCAGAACCAGGAAAACTTGCAACTGCTAAACCATTTATCGTTAATGGTAAAATTGAAAATGTAATTATTCAAAATTCTGGTCAAAAATATGTTTCTACACCTGATATTGAAATTTTAACTGACGGAAAAAGTGGATTTGGTGCAGTTTTAGAACCTGTTATTACTAACGGTAGACTTTCTGATATCATCGTTAGAGATAAAGGTGCTGATTACAACGAATCTACAGAAATTATCATTGTTTCTGCTGGTAAAAATGCTAAATTTAATGCAAAAATTGATTCTTGGAATGTAAATGTTGTTGAGAGAGCATTAAACAGCAATCAAATTTATAATGATGATGGATTTATCTATCAAGATTCTGCAACTCCAGAGTTTTATGCAGAGGAAAATGGTCTTCTTCAGTATACTCATTGCTATGCTCCAAGAAAACTAAGGCAATCACTATACAATAAGAGAGTTGTTAATGGAAGAGCAACCTTTAATCCAGATCTTCAATTCGATACTCTAGGAAGAGAGAAAGATTCATCTTTCCACTCACCAATTCTGGGATATGCATATGATGGAAATCCAATTTACGGTCCATACGGATTCAGCAATATTGATGGAACTGGTGGTATTAAGAGAATGGTTAGTGGTTATAAAAAGAGAACTCTTCCCAACAGACCACCTCTCAGTGTTTATCCCCTAGGTTTCTTCGTAAATGATTATGAGTGGTTTAGTGATGGGCATTTAGATATTCATAATGGAAGATATTGCATTACTCCAGAGTATCCAAATGGGGTGTATGCATATTTTACAACTATTGGCAACAATGACTCTGCTTTCCAAAACTTTAAAGTACCAGCATTTCCATATGTAATTGGTGATTCGTATAAGTCAAAACCAATTGATTTTAACTTTGATCCATTCATTAATCAAATATCTTTCTTTGAAGAAGTTGAAGAAGGAGAAACGGGTGAATTTACATCAGAAAATTATAGAGATTACAAATTATACAGAAACGTAACTCCATATAATACAGAAACACCTTATGGTGAATATAGTTACTTATTTAATCCATCTGACGTATTTACTGTTTCATCAAAAATTTCTAGAGTTTCTAAAGGTGAAGTAGATAAAATTGAAATCTTCTCTGGTGGTAAAAATTATCAAATCGGAGATAGAATTATTTTTGCAGATAGTGGGGCTGGAACTAAGAGACCTCTTGGGGAAGTTGTAAGTGTTGCTGGTACTGATGTAACTACAGTTTCTGCGGCAACTTCTACAATTGTTGATGTTGAATTATCATCATTCTTTACAGTTAGAGGAAGACTAGGCATTGCTTCCGTACCACACAATTTAGAAAGTGGTCTTGTCAAACTTAGCAATCTCGATACTGAAGAAGAAGATAATCTTAATATCACGGTGTATGATCGTGATTTAGATATTACTAGTGCGATTGATACACCAAGTCAAACTGGTGTGGTCACATATTTTAATGTTACTGGTTTAGATTCTAAGCAATCATTTATTCCATTAGTACCTGATGACATTTTCGTAATTAAAAATGGTAGTTTTAGAGAAGAAGTAAAACTACTAAACATAGATTTTGAGAATTCTAGATTAAGAGTACAAAGAGAAGTAAATGGAACTATTGGTACAAGTTATGCAGTAGGAACTGCATTATCAGAAAATCCAAGAAAGTTTATTTGTCAACCAGATTTTGATGATGTCAACAGATTATCTAGATTTAATCAAACACTCTATTTTGATCCTAGAGAGTCTGTTGGTGTAGGTATTGGAACGACTTTAACCATTAACAATCCTGGAGTAGGAAATACGCAAGTATTCGTTCCTGGAGATAGAATTTATCTGCCAAATAACAATCTAGCAGTTAATACTCCAATCAAATATACAAATAATGGTGGTCCAATTTCTGTCGAATCTTTTGGTGATACATTTGAATTAGTTGCTGATCAAGTATATTATGCTTATCCATTCAGAAACGGAATGGTAGGCATTTCATCTAGAAAAGTTGGTGTTGGATCAACTGGAGCAGTTGGTGTAGGTAGTGTCACTGAACTATTAACATTCAATAACTTTGGTTCTGGAGACAATCATAGTTTTGAAGAAGTTAGAACAGATGTTCTTGATGTAAATGTAACAACGGTCGATGTTACTGTAACTACATCAGAAGCACATGGACTTCAATATGATGATGTTATTGATATGAAGTGTGTTCCTAATATTGAAAAGCAAATTCCAGTATTTTATAATCAAGAAAATAGAAAATTTGCTTTTGGTAAGTTTGATTTTGTCAATGCTGACATTGATCTTACTGAGAATACATTCAAACTATCATCTCATGGACTTAAGAATAACCAGAAGTTGATTTTAGAAGCAGTTGCACCTCCAGGAGGTTTGATTTCTAATGAAGTATATTATGTTGAAGTTGTTGATTTAGATACAATTAAACTTCTCGATAAGAATAACAGAGAAAGAGTAACTATTACAACTCAGTCTTCAGGAAGATTCTTAGTAATTAATCCTAGTTTGACTTTAGTTAAGAATAAAACATTGAATTTTGATGTTTCTGACTTTAGTCTTTCATATGTCAGAAATAATATCAGATTCTCTGCATTTGATCTAAAATTTTATTATGATAAAGAATTGCGACATGAGTTTATTACATCACAAAAAGATAAAGAACTCAGTGTAGTTAAAGATGGAAAACTTGGTGTAGATATTGATGCAAGTGTAAAATTAATTTGCGATGATAAAATTCCTTCTAAACTATATTATAACCTAGTACCTGTCAAAAATGAAAACCTTCCAGTTGCGTATTCACTAATTTCTTTAGATGCTGAAATTGATAATCAAATTGAATTTGTTGATAGCAACTTCTCTGGCAATTTCAAAGTAAGAGTTCCTTCTATCAAGAAGTTTACTTATAGACTTGCAAATCCTGTAGATACTACTACATATACTCACGAATCCACTGCTGATATCACATATTCTACGATATCAACCACTGCTAAGGGTCCAATTAATGATGTATCATTCATCTCTAAGGGTGCTAATTTAATTAAGATTCCTGTTATCGAATCAGTACAATCAAAAGAAGGTATTGATGCTATTTTATTCCCTAAATCTGAATCTATTGGTATTGCAAAGGATATTGAAATCGATAATATTGGTTTTGACTTCCCATCTGATGTAACTGTAAGACCTAGAGCATTTACTCCAACAGTATTTAAAATTGACCCTCTAACTTCTGTTGATAATATTGAAGTACTTACTGTCGGAAAGAACTATACAGTTCTTCCAGATCTTGTTCTAATTGATGGTTATACTAATAAAATTGCTGACGATGCCGAACTTCTATATGTCGAAGAAGATACTTTCAAAGTCAAGATTATTAAGAATACCAAAAACTTATATGATGTTGAACCAAGACTACTACCAGTCAATAATAGCAATGGATTCAAAATTCTTAAGATAGAATATGATAGTGGTGATAAAGAAGCAACTGTAACCCTTGATGTTGTTGGATTTAGTACATTATCTGCCTGGCCTTTTGGAGTGGGCAAGAAGTTCATGGTTGAAGGTGTTATTACCAAAAATCCAGACGGAAAAGATGAGGGTTACAATTCTGTAGATTATGATTATAAGAAACTATTTGTTGTAACTGAAGATGATCCAAATATTGGTGGTCAAAATCCATCATTTAAGTTTAAATTAACTGATTTTGTTGTTGATAACAATCCTGGTGTATATGATGACCTGTTCACTTCTGGTCGAGTTATTCCAGAATCATATTTCCCAACATTCAAGGTTAATAGAATTGCTAACAAGTATTTTGAGAATGAGATTGTTACAAATGGAACTCAAGAGGATCTTGTAGTTTCTTGGAGTGTTAAAAATGAAATTCTTAAGATTTTCACAGGATCTCCAGAACTCTATAAAATTGGTGATGTTATTGTTGGTAAAACTTCTGGTTCTAGTGGATCTCTAACCGAAGTTGTTGGTATTACATCACTTAACTATTCTGTCGATGCATCAAATGCTGAAAGATATAAGCCTTTTGATAGAAGAGGTTACTTAAATGAAGAAACTCAGAGACTTCATGACAGTGATTATTATCAGTATTTTGCATACTCAATTAAATCAGAAGTTGGAATTAGCAGTTGGAGAGAACCTGTACAATCTCTAGCACATCCAAGTGGTTTGAAGAGATTTAGTGAACTACAAGTTGTATCTGATGCCGAAAAACGTTCAGAGGATACCGTTGGACTAACTCAAACACAGACTGGATCAGGATTCTTAGGTATTGCTGATATTGATTCATATTACGATCTAAATTGTGTTCATGATATTGATCTTGCAACAGAAAATAATATTAAGGACTATCTTTCTGATGAGGTGAGATTTAATTCACTTGTTATGGTGGATTATTTTGAATCTATTGGTAACAGAGCATTAATTGTTGATGATATTAGTGACCAGTTTAATAGTAATCCTAGAGCAACTAAATTTGTCACAGTAGATACATTCTCACTGGACAAATTTACATCTAAAAAATATATTCTATTCACCTCGAATAAAAAATTCCCAGGTGAAAGACAAATGATCATCGTTAACGTCGTTCTTGACGGTGACTATGGTTATCTAAACCAATATGGTCGAGTAGAAACTAACAGTGTTCACGGTTACTTTGATGTTGGCGTATTTGAAAGAAATGGTCTACTGCTGTTCTATCCTGTAGAGTTTAGATTCACTGATTATAATATTAGTGGTACATCTTATGCAATTTCTGATACTATCAGTGGAATTGCTACTCAATATGTTGGTGATATTGCAGCAGTCGGTATTCAAACCGTAACTGTTCCAGAAAATACTAATTCTGCATATAAAATTGTCGGAATTGATTCATCATATACTTCCTCTAAGGTAATCGTAACCATTAAAGCATCAGATGAGTCATATTTCCAAATGGACGAATTTAACATCGTTCATGATGGAATCAATATCTACGAATCTGAATTTGCAACTCTAGAAACTAGTAACTATGATTCGGATGTTGCTGGTGGAATTGGAACGTATCAGTTTGACTATAATTCTGATACCATTGATATGAAACTGGTTCCAAATAGTGGTCTCTCTACAGATTACACAGTTTCTTCTACTGTCGTATCTATCTCCAATACAACCAGAACTGCTATCGGTGACAGTACTTACAATACTACTTTAACCACAGTAGGATTTGCTTCAACATCTGTAGGTTCTGCGACTACATCATTCTTAGTCATTGATTTCCCTGAAAGATATAAAGGATTTAATGCTTATGTAAGTATTGAAGACAAAACTAATGATGTAGTTCAGTTCTCAGAATTGGTATTCACTCATAATGAAATTGATGGTTATATTTCTGAATTTGGTAGAGTTTCTAATGATGAAGATATTGAAGATACTGGAATTGGAACATTCTATGTCTATCGTAACTCAACATCGAAGAAAGCAGAACTTCACTTTGAACCTATTGCAGTTAGTGGTCCAGTTCCAAATAAAGATATCGAAATTCGTGTCTTCTCAAATTCATTTGGTCTAGTTGATCTAGGTGTTTCTACTAGTTCTATAGATTATGATGGTGGTCGTTTTGTAACCCTATACGATGAGTATACAGGTACGGAAAATGACGTTAAGAGAAGTTTTGAACTAAGACACCAAGGTGATCTAATTTTCCAGAGAGTCTTTGATGCAACTTCTATAGGAACTGTAGTTTCTACCGAAGAAAATGTACTTGTACTACCAAATCATTTCTTCGTTACTGGAGAATTGCTGAAGTATTCTTTCCCAGAAGACAGTTCTGCTGTAGGAATTGCAACAACAACTGTCCCAGGTATCGGATCTACAGATAAACTACCTTCAGATCTTTATGCAGTTAAAGTAGATGATAGTAAGATTCAGTTTGCAACTACTGCCGAAAATGCTCTAAAATTCAATCCTATTACATTAACACTTAATGCAGCTGGTATTGGAACTCAGCATAAAATAACTGCAACAAATAAAGATACGAAGGGTATTTACACTATTGACAATATGGTTCAATCACCACTGGTTGATCTAGATATCGTCACCACACTTTCTGAAGATGTTGCACTAACTGATACTTTAATCAATACTGTGGGTATTGTATCATTCTTCTCTGGTGATATTGTTCGTGTCAATGATGAGGTAATGCTAATTGAGAACTTGGGTATTGGTACTCAAGACAAAATGAGAGTAAGAAGACCTTGGTTGGGAACTGAATTGGGTATTCACACAACTGGTGATACCATGACAAAACTGAAAGGAAACTATCAGATTGTCGGATCTACAATTAACTTTACTTCACCACCATTTGGTAAAGTACCTGTTACTCAACTTGAAAACCAATTTGGTGTTCCTTTTGTTGATCCTTCGGATAGAGATTACACTGGTATTACTACCAATTCATTCTTCCATGGAAGAACATTCATGAGAACGAGTGAAGTTGATGAGACTGCAGAGACTTACACCAAGAATTATCGTTTTGATGATCTCTCAACTAAGTTTACTGGTATCAGAACTGCATTTGAACTTACTGTTGGTGGTGGAACTAGTGTTGCAGGTATTTCTACTGACAATGCTATTATTTTGGTTAAGGATATATTCCAGCAACCAAAGAGAACGGGTGTCAATTCTATTGTTGGTAATTATGAATTTGAAGAAGTTAATGGTGGAACTAGAATTCTATTTGAACCCACAACAGTTACTCCTGGTGAAGATGTAAACAGTTCCAATCTACCAGTTGGTGGTGTAATTGTAACTATCGGTTCTACAAGTGGTCTTGGATATCAACCATGTGTTGCTGCAGGAGGAACCGCAACTGTTTCTGGTCTGGGTTCAATTACTGCTATTAGTATTGGTAACAGTGGTTCTGGTTATAGACCAGGTATTCAGACACATATTGGTGTTTTAGCAATCACTTCTTCATCAGTAACTAAGATTGGTTTCGCAACTGCTCTAAATGGTCACATTACTGGTGTTGCAATTACAAATCCAGGTACTGCTTATACAACATCCAGTCTACCTGAGATTAGATTTGATGCACCTCTAGGTTACACAAATGTTCCTCTAATTTACTCCGATGATTCTGTTCAAGGAATTGGAACAAAAGCATCTCTAGATATCTTTGTTAGTAGAGATAGTAGTATTGGTGAGTTCAAATTTAACAATAATGGTTATGCATATGGTCAAGGTGAAAAATTAACTGTCGCAATTGGTGGTTCTACTGGTATCCCAACTGATACTAGCAAAACATTTGAAGAATTCCAGATTACTGTAGATAGGACTCATACTGATGAGTTTGATGCTTGGTCTATTGGTCAACTTCAACAACTAGACAGTCTAGATGACAGATTTGATGGTGTAAGAAGAGTATTCCCAATTTCATTCCAAGGTGAAAGACTATCAATTAGAGCAAGACCTGGAAGCAACATTAATGTTGCAGCAACTCTCTTGATTTTCATTAATGATGTTCTGCAAATTCCCGATCAAGCATACACCGTAAAAGGTGGAAGTTTGATCATCTTCGCAGAACCAATTCCTAAAGATTATACTTCTAGAGTTATCTTCTATCGTGGAACTAGAGATGTTGACGTTGAAGAAGTTGATATTGTAGAACCAATTGAGGTTGGTGATCAGGTTAAATTAATGTCTGATATTCCATCACAGACGGAAAGTAAGAGAACAGTTGAAGAAATTCTATCTTCTGATATTCTTCTAACCAATCCATACACTGGTATTGGAAGACTTAACGATGAAACTGTTGAAAGACCAGTAATGGCATGTAAGCAAACTGAAGATAAGTTCATCAATGGTAGTTATGTTGGTAAGGATAGAAATCTATATGAACCAGATATCTTCCCTCAAACCAATCTAATTCAATCTGTTGGTATTGATACAACTATTGCTTGGGTAGAAAATGTCTCAACTTTCTTCGATAATGAAAATGAGAACATTATTGAGAAGAAGTTGGGTCAGATTCAAATTATTTCTCAAGAAACAACCGCACCCGCATTTGGCACTCCTGTAGTTTCTGCAAGTGGTTCAATTACAAGCATAACAATTAGTAATGCTGGGGCAGGTTATACGGGTATTCCTCAAATTGCTATCGGAGCACCTGGTGCTGGTGGTACAACTGCTATTGCAACTTGTACAATCTCTAATGGTTCTGTTGATTCTATTACAGTCACAAACACAGGTTCTGGGTATACAACTACTCAAAAACCAATGGTTATCATTGAACAACCAAAACCAAGAATTGAACCAATTAGGTTAGTAGAATATGATGGTGACTTTGGTTCTATTGTATCTGTAGCAAATACAGTTGTTGGTGTTGCATCAACTGCAATCAAGATGACATTATACGTACCACATGATTCTTATCTAAGAAACATTGGGGTTAAGAATGCTGGATTTGTTACTACTGGAATTAGTGGAATTATAACCGATCATTATTTCACAACTTCAAATACTAATATTGGTTCTGGAGTTACATCACTAGCAAGTGATGGTAGTGGAAGTATTATCGGATATAGTACAGTTAGAATGGATAATGTGTACCAAGCATATGATATTGATAGAACGACTGAAGATGTTGCTGGTATTGGCAATACTGACGTACTTGTAGTTACTGCATTAGTTTCGGATGAAATTACTCTTTCTAAAGAATCAGTAACTTTCGATAATAGTCTAGGTACTTTTGATGGTACAAACCTCACATTTGATAGAAGTAGTGGTGATAATGATTACTTCGGCAACTTCTCCTGGGGTAGAATTTCTTGGCACCCAACTAAGAGTAGAAAATCACCCCTCAACTTTGATTCATATCATGAAAATGGTTATGCTGGAATTATTACATCACCACAAGTCAGAAGAACCTTCCCACTCAGAACTAAACTATATACCCAATATACTGATTGATTAAAATGAGATTACCTGTGATAATTGTCAATAACTTTGGCAATTTTTCTGAAGATGAAACTAAAATTATGATCGATGATGCCTTGTTCTCAAGGAATGAGGCATTAAGATTTGATAGAGATTCATTTAAAACGAATACGAATGTAATTAGGGATCGTTCAAACAATTTTAAAAAAATATACGAAAAATTTGTAACTAAATCTAGAGAAATTTTTCAAAATGTCGAATTGACTGCTCAAAACAGTCAAGCATGTCATTGTTTTTGTCAAAATAATGAGTATTGGGATTTTAATCCTCATATTCATGAAAATTGTGATATCAATGCGGTGTATTATCTAAAAGTTCCAGAAAATTCTGGTCCAATCGTATTTACTGATGATATTCAAAATGGGCAGTGGGAGCAATATCAACCGAAAGAGGATGATTTGATTATTTTTCCAGGTGATTTATGGCATGATCCACTTTTTACTTCATCTAAAGAGTGGAGAATATCGGTAAATATGGAAATTCAATGCCACAATCCACCCAGGTGGTCTCAATATAAATAACTCATAAAGCTTTTATATAATAATGGCACTTCAAGGTATAGGAACAGGTTCTTCACCGAATGATGGTACTGGAGATAGTCTCATTGTAGGTGCTAAGAAAGTAAATGATAATTTTCAAGAAATTTATGATGCTCTAGGTGATGGAACTAGTTTGCTGACTGGTGATCCCGATATCGATGTTGGTTTTATTACTGCTACTGGAGCATCCTTTAGTGGTGGTGTAAGTATTGCTGGTACTCTTACTTACGAAGACGTAGAAAATATTGATTCTGTTGGTGTAGTTACTGCACGAACTGGTGTAAGAATTACTGATGGTGGTCTTACAGTTACTGCAGGTGTTTCTACATTCTCGGCAGATGTAAATATCGAAACCGACCTCGATGTAACGGTCCATGCAGGACTGGGAAGTTTAAGTGTTGCTGGTGTATCTACCTTTACAGGTAATATCGATGCAAACGGCACTCTGGACGTAGATGGTGATACTTTCTTAGATAAGGTTACGGTTTCTGAGAATGCATTCTTCTCAGCAAATATTGATGTTGAAGGAACTTCTGAACTAGATGATGTAAACGTATCTGGTGTTACTACATTTGTTTCA
>MDTE01016130.1_pt1 | contig 16153 bp, 9 predicted proteins | sample 811231 | NCBI WGS metagenome assembly MDTE01 (sample SAMN05326651, study PRJNA326480) | marine metagenome | isolation source: seawater | place: Indian Ocean: Red Sea | collected 2010
CGCCCCCCCCGCCGAACGACCCGTTCCGCGCGTTCATCATCCCCGGGAACCCCGTCGGGGAAGCGCCGAAGTGACCGCCGTTGGCGCCGTGAAACGAGTTACCGCGCATGGGGTTCGCGCTCGGGATGTTCAAACCGCCGCCGTCGGCGCCGGGCCCCAACCCGCTGCCGACGTACTCGTTTCGAGCCATCATCCGAAGCGCGCCGTCGCCGCCGTGCCACGACACGCCTCGGGCCTTCCCGCCGCCGCCGTGCCCGAACGCCGCGCCGCCGCTGTCGCGCTTGAGACCCCCGAGGTTGCTTCCCGCCCGGGTGCTCCCGCCAGCCGCTCCACCCATTGCGCCACCCATCGCGCCACCTCCTCCAAACGCGGCGCCGGCGTGCGCTGATCCCCCGAAGGATTGAGCGACGGGGGAAAAGTTCAGGGCGGCGTGCATGCTGCCCCCGTAGGAGCTGCCGCCGTGCATGCTGCCCCCGTAGGAGCTGCCGCCGTGCATGGACCCGCCGGGCGAGTCCGTGTCCAGTCCGTCGTTGAACGCCGACGTGCCAGGCTGGCCCATGTAGGTACCCGACGCGTGTATGCCAAACTGGCCCGGGGGCAGCGCGCCCTCCGCACTGAGCGTCTTGAGCGCGTTCTGCAGCCGGCCCTGCTTCGACTTGAGGCTCCTACGGGGCCACCGCGAGATGCCGAAGTGGCGGCAGATTCGCTTGAGCGTGGTCGAGCCGACGCCGAGGTCCTTCGCGGCTTCCTTGAGATGTTTCGAGAAGTGTTTCTGGAGCATTTCGAGCGTGATGCCCCACGGCGGCTTGGCGTCTCCCGCGCGCCCCGCGACGCCAAAGTTGGGCGCGTTGATGTCAGGCAACGACCCGCAGAAGGGGTCGAGGTTGCTGATGTCCGTCGGGATGGGCTGCCCGCCGGCGCCCGGATTCTCGGAATCGCCGGCGGAGCCGTACATCGAGACGGTTGAACTGCCGTGCAGGTGGTTCCAGATGGCGTCGACGCAGGGCTGCTGCTGCTCGGGCGTTTTCAGGTTGCCCGGAAAGTACAGCTCGAGCACAGCCTCCGTCTTCTCGCCGTCCTTCTTCTGGACCAGCACCCTGCACGCGCACATGCCGTGAAGCCCGAGGAGCGCGGTGGCGTGGTGCAGCGGCCACTCCACCTGCGACCCGTTCTGCACGTCGTCCACCCAGATGATGCCTCCCTTCTCCATCGCCCTCCCGACGGGCCCTTGCCCCCGCCGAAGCGTGATCTGCTCGGAGAGCTGGCGGTACGGCAGGGTCATCACGTCGCCCATGCAGAACGGCGCGCCGGACGCGATGAGGAACTCGCCGGTGGAGTCCGGCAGCCAACACTGCGCCAACAGCATGCCCAGGGATCGGCACATGTGCGCCAGCGCCTGCGAGTTGGACTCGCACAGCGAGTCCACCGTGTCCGCCACCACCTTCCTCATCGTGGCGGGCGAACCCAACGAGCTGGTGTCGCAGGTGTAGAACCCGTGCGACCGGATGGCGGCGGCGACCGTCTCGAACAACGTGCCGGGGAGCATCGTCTGACGGTCCATCACAATCTCCACGACCGCAAACGGAATCTCCTCCGAGACGGAGTTGGAGATGAAGAGGGGCACGACGAGGGTGGAGTTGACCTGGCACTCGATCGCGCACTGCAACCGCGGGTACTCCATCGGCCGGTAGCAGCACACGCTCGTGGTCCACTCGGTGCGCCCATACAGGAAGCACCGCCCGGGGAGGCCGAGCAATCCCTCGGAGGAGGACGGGGAGAGGCTGAAGAAGAACGACTCCGACACCTTATGGTACTGCCAGAACTTCTTGTCGTGCATCGAGCTGACGCGCGCCAACGCGCGGTGCGTGACGAGCGTGACGGCGCCCGAGGAGTTATCCACCTTCGGGACGAACATCTGCACCAGCGAACCGAGCTTCACGCACTGGCTCACGGACTCGAGCATCTTCTGAAGTCGCGTCAGGAGGACCCCGGCGTCCATCGAGATGTCCGGCACCTCGCCCATGTGCGCGTTACCCGCGCCGATCTGCTGCGATCGGACCATCTCCAGCGCGGTCGAGAGCTTCGCGAGGCCATCAAGCGCGGCTTCACCCCTGTCGTCCGCGCTTCCGACGTACCCACTGCCGCTGCCGCCGCTGCCCGCGCTCTTGCTCGCGCCCGGGCCGCTGCCGCCGTGCGAGCCGTTCGAGTCCCGATCCGCGCCGGGGGAGCCGCCGAAACCCGAGTCGCCGTGCGCGCCCATCGGCGTCTCCGGGCGGAGATCGGAAGAGGGGGGAGATTTTTTCTTTCCCGGCACCTCGACGGGCGCGGAGGACTGTATGTCCGCGCCGAGGGCCTCGTCAAGCACGTCCCAATTTCCCAGCCCGTTCCCGTCCTTTTTTCCTTTTTCAACCCCCCCCAGCGCGCTCACCCCGTCGCCGTCCGGGATGTTGGAGAGGAATTCATCCAGCCCGACCTCGTCGCCGAAGTTCCACATGTCCTCGCGGATGCTCCCGGCGTCCACCGCGGTCGCGTTTTTCGTCGCGCTGGGCATGACCTCGCGCGATGTTGACGACACCCGACCTCTCCCGAACCCTCCTCTGGGCGATTCTTCGATGCGACGTTGCCCGAACCGCCCGGAATGAGGCGCGTGCAAAAACGCCGCGAGCGCGCGAACGCGATGTTACGCGTGCGGCGAGGTGTGCGATCTGTATGTCGAGGCCGCGGAGGCGCGGTCCGATGACTTAGAGCACGGATACGTCGGCGCTCGTCGCTTTCTGGGCGCGCGCGCACCTCCGAAAAGGGGTTCATAACGTGAGAAAAAGGGAACAGCGAGAGGTTCACGAGAATCTGCAAGTCCTTTTTATCCGGTTTTTCGCAATTCGGCGCAAACGCCGAGCAACTGGCAGTGGCGAGCAGTTCGCAAAATCCGCACAAAGCGTCGCTCAGGGTTTCGGGCCAACATGCGTTTCTCATCGACACCTTTCCGGCAAGCCAATTCGAAGAATTCTGAATGCCTCCCCTCCGAAAACACGTGGTGATTTCGTGACACTGTGTTCGATACCAAAAAAATGAGGAAAAGAAAGAACAGAACGAGTGAACCACGGTTTGTCTACCGGTCACTTTACGATGAAAAAGTGGGTGAACGTAGTTCACACGCTCGATCAGGCGAACCCCGGCTGTGAGTTTTTAATACACGGCTGTCATCGGCAAATGGAAACAAATAAAAAATGTCAGACTGTTTGCAATGTGAGCATTTCAGACGACGAGAAGTTTCGCCGTTCCGCTGCCGTCACGGCCTGACGACCCTGACTCTCGGGTTCGCCAAGGGACGAATTTGTGTGGAAAATTCATTCAAACCGTTATCCGTGCACGCGGTCGGTTTCCACTTTCAGGTTCCGGTCGGCGCCCCCGCCGTCGTCGCTCGCCCGCACCACCCAAGAAAGAGGGCACCCGCTGCGCCGTCTCAACCATCCGGTTCTCGGACGACGACGACGCGCGCGCGTCGGTCGTGGGTGGTGACCATGGCGTCCGCGGCGGACCCGCTCCTGGTCCTGTATGGGTCCGAGACTGGGAACGCGCGCGACGTCGCGGAGCGCATCGCGCGCGAGGCGGCGAGGGGCGGCGACGACGCCGGGCCGGTGCACTGCCTGTCCATGGATCGCTTCGAGGTGACGCAGCTGCCCACCGCGCCGCTCGTGGTGTGCGTCTGCTCCACCACCGGGCAGGGCGACCCGCCCGCGAACATGCGCGACTTCTGGAGGTTCCTCCTGCGCAAGTCGCTGCCGGCGGACTCGCTGAACGCCGTGCGTTTCGTGGTGTTCGGCCTCGGCGATTCGCACTACCAAAAGTACAACGTCGCCGCCAAGAGGCTCCATCGCAGGTTGCTCGCGTTGGGCGCCCGCGAACTGCTCGACCTGGGCTTAGGGGACGATCAGCACCCGACGGGGTACGAGGCGACGCTGGATCCGTGGCTGGAGCGACTGTGGCGCGCGCTGGGCCGAACCGTGGGTCCCGCGACGAGCGCCCACCACCAGTCGGAGTCCCGCGCGTGCGCAGATCCGTGTCGCGTCGTCGTCCGCGTCGTCGAGGCGCCCGAGGGTGTAGGGCTGAACCCTAACCCTAACCCTAACCCTAACCCTAACCCCAACGACGATCGGCCCGTCTGTGACGTCGAGGCGAGGGTCCGCGAGCTGTGCGACGCCGCGCGCGAGCTGGATCGAGCGCTGGAGGCGGCCGCGGCTATCCCGCCGCGACTCCTTCGATCGTCGAGCGAGACGGCGAGTTCGTCGTCGTCATCCGCCCGAGCGTTCACCGAACGTCGTCCCGCGGTCGCCACCGTGCTCGTCAACGCCCCGCTCACCGCCCCGGACGCCGACGCGGAGGTTCGGCACGTCGAGATCGCCGCCGCCGACGTCCTCGGCGACGGCGAGCCACCGCACCGACCGGGAGATTGCCTCGCGGTGTCGCCGCTTCCCCTCGACGACGACGACGACCGCGCCGGCGAAACCCGCGCGGCGACGATCGAGGTGCTCCGCCGCGCGGGCATCGCGCCGGACGCGTGGGTGGTATGCGAAGGGGGGGCAGGGTCTCACGTTTACGTCGGGACGCCGGTCCGGGCGACGGCGCTGGTGGAGGGCGCCCTCGACCTTAACTCGGCGTCCCCGCGACGGTACTTCTTCGAAGCCGCGTCTGCATTCGCGACGCATCCGCGAGAGGCGGAGCGTCTGCGCCGTTTCGCGTCCAAAGACGGGCGCGACGAGCTGTGGTACTACAACGAGCGCGAGCGTCGGTGCGTGCGCGAGTTTCTCGACGATTTTCCATCCGTGCGCATGCCGCTCGGGTGGATGCTGACGACGGCGCCGCGGCTTCGGCCTCGGCTCTTCTCAATCGCTTCGTCGGCGTCGGCGACGCCGGACGCCGTCCACCTCACCGTCACCGCGGTGCGATGGAGGACCCACTACGGCCGTGCGCGACGCGGGCTGTGCTCCAACGCCATCGCCCGGGCGGCGCCCGGTACGAGCAAGCTGGCGTGCTGGCTCGTGAACGGCGCCATCGGGGGCGCGCCGCCGCGGGATGACGCGCCGCTCGTGCTGGTGTGCACGGGATCGGGCGTGGCGCCGCTGCGATCGCTGGTGCAGGACAGGGTCCACCGCGCGCGCCACGCCGGGGCGAGGATCGCGCCGACGCTCGTGTTTTTCGGGTGCAGGCGCGAGGCGGGCGATTTTTTGTACCGGGAGGAGTGGGAGGCGCTCGCGGCCGATCCGGTCGCGCTCGTCGGTCACCCGGAGCTGCGAACGTTCGCGAACGACGAAAAGTCCGACGGGTCGCCGCCGTCCGGCTTCGAGGTTTGCTCGCTGGAGGGCGGGTTCGTGCCGGCGTTCTCCCGGGACGGGGACGCGAAGGACTACGTGCAGCACAGGATCGCGTCGCACGCGATGAGGGTGTGGCGCATGCTTCGCGCCGGCGCGGCGGTGTACGTGGCGGGGAGCGCGGCGAAGATGCCGCAGGACGTGAGGGAGACGATGGAGAAGGTGGTGGAGGCGTGCGGGAGGGTGTCGATCGACGACGCGAGGGCGTACGTGCGCGGGATGGAGAACCGCGGACGGTACGTCGTGGAGGCGTGGTGAGGATCGCGTGGGTTCGTGAGGAGTAGCCTCGTGCGCGGCGCGTGGGCGCGTGCGATGCGACTGGACCATTTTTTTGTCAGGCTTTGCCTGAGAACCCCAACAATATGATCTCTTTTTGTAAGAGTACTTTCCGGTCACAACACACGTCGCGGCTGGCGCGCGTGAGAGCGAGATGGGGAAGCAGGAGCCGAAGAGTGAGCGCCCGCGGCCGCGCGTCCCGTCTCGTTTCGTCGATCGCCCCCCGCGCCGCGCGCCCCGCGACTCGCGTCCCGGCGCAAACCCGCGCGCCCGTCCCCGATCCCGGTCGAGCAAAGACTGACCCGCACCCGTCCGTCTTCCCACGTCGCCCCCCTCGCCGCAGACTCGCGCTTCACGCAGCAGCAGCTGCCCGCGTGGCGCCCCACGCTCACCCCCGCGGCGGTACGCACGCGCCCCGAGTCACCCGCGCGATCGATCCCCCCCGCGCGCGCCTAAGCCGGTCCCCGAACGGATCCATCGGCCGCCCCGGGCCGTCCCTCCGTTCGCCCGCTCGCATCCAAACGCGTCGCCCCGCCCCGCCCCTCCGCCTCCCGCGCGTTTCGCTCGCTCGCGCTGACGTCCCGCCGCCCCCACCCGACCCCGCGCGTTCGCAGGTGTCCGGGATGCTCTTTGTCGTCGCGGTGGTGTTCATCCCCCTCGGCGCGGTGTGCCTCGGGGCGTCCAACTCCGTCGACGAGGTGAGGCGCAGGTACGACGACGACCCGGCGTGTTTCGCGGGATTCTTCCCAACCGATGCCGAGGCGAACCGACGGCGCAGCGACGCGGGCGCGGGTGTGACGTGCGAACTGACGCTCACGCCGAAACGCACTTTGAAGGCGCCGGTGTACGTGTACTACGAGATGCGTAACGTGCTGCAGAACCACAGGAGGTTCGTCAAGAGCCGAAGCGACGACCAACTCGCAGGTCGGCCCCACGACGCTATTGGCTTTTGCGAACCCAAGGCGTACGTAGTCAACGACACCGACGGGACGAAGAGCGAGGTGAACCCGTGCGGTCTGATGGCGTGGTCGACGTTCAACGACACGTACGCGTTCGAGGTGGACGGCGTGGAGGTCCCGGTCAACGCCACCGGCATCGCGTGGCGGAGCGACGTCGTCGAAAAGTTTGCCGATTATAAACCGGCAAACGTCAACGACGACGTCGCGACGCGGGGCGGACGCGCCATCGGGCCGAGCGTTTCGCGCGACGAGCGTTTTATCGTGTGGATGCGAACCGCCGCGCTGCCCAAGTTTCGCAAGCTCTGGGGCCGGATAGAGCGCGACATACCCGCGGGCGCGACGGTTCGCGTGCGCGTTCACAACTTGTGGAACGCGTACGCGTTTGGAGGGTCCAAATCGCTCGTGCTGTCGACGACGTCGTTTCTGGGCGGGAAGAATGCGTTTTTGGGCGCGGCGTACCTGGCGGTGGGGACGTCGTGCGCGCTGGCGAGCGCGATGTTCCTGTACTTTCACTTCAAACCCCCGAGACGCGTCGGGGACATGTCGGAGCTGTCCTGGCAGAAGACGAGCGGGGTTAGCGCGCGGGTCAACGCGTACTGATTTTAATTTTTAACCTGCGGTACCTTGGTAACGTTAACATCATCATATCATGAACACGCGCGTCGAGATTCTGCAGGCGTTCATGGATTACCAGAACGGGACACTCGTGCGGCTCAAGGGAACGATGGTCGATTTCGAGGGTAAGGACGAGCTGTGAGCGTAAGTAGGAAGGCGTCGGCGGCGGCGAGGGACGACTCTGATGTGAACGGCGGTGCGAAGGCGAGAGACGTCGACGCGTCATCGTGAGCGGATGGTGCTTTGCTCTTTTATTAAAATGATTGTCGGGAAACCAATGGGGGCAAAAACCCGATGGCGCGATGAGAGCTCTGCCCATCGACGTTTGTGTGATCCTGGCGCTCTTTTTAACACGAGCCGAACATGCGTGTGGTTCGTCATCCAGTGATGCGCCTAAGCCGTGTCAATCGAGGCCGAGACACCGAAGCAAAAGAACAAGCAGACCTCACCCGCGACGCTGATTGCAAAACTGAATTGTTTCGTCGGGATCGTATACCCACCGGTTCCCTCGACCGACGCGGCGATGCCAAACTTACCAACAGCACCCCCTAACAGTTCCCTGTCGCCAGAGTAGCTCGAGAGCTTGCGTTTGTGAGCCTGATAAATGGCTTCCTGCTCGAGTTCGTCCCACTCGGCATACGCGTCGGAGGAGAGTTCGGAGAATGGTGCGTCGCCGGCGGCGAGCATCTGGCGTCTTCGCCCCATGTGTCCAGCTTCGAATTTTCCGTACGCGGTAATCGAGACCGTCTTGGACACGAAGGTGTAGCCGAGCTTGACACCGGCCTCCGCGTTGGGAAGGAAACGTTTGAGAGCGTTTCTGATTCTAGAATCTCCGATGGAATCGATCGGATTGATTTTAATGCCAATCTCGCATGTCATGTCATATTTTGATTTGCACAGCGCGGGAGTTTTACCCGCGCACGTCCCGTAGCACGTCGAGCCCCATGGGCAATCAGCCTCAAAACCGATGGATTCAAGGCCGCATCCAGCGTCCCAAGCATTGATGCCAAATGCGAGCTTTTTGAAATTGAACTCGAAGACGGCGGTGGTCGCTCCGTTTCCGTAGCACGTGCCCTCAGGATCGCAATTGGGAGCCACCGCGGCATTCGCTTGAATATCATTTATTATCCTCATAATCATATCTTCTTATTGCGCTTTCAGATCAGTCAGAGCGGTCCCCTCTTCTTGACGGGTACGACGTACATTCAGCTCGCGTCCTCCTCCAGCTCGCGCTCGCGCCTTTTAATCCTGGCCTCGAGAACCTCAGCGACGGCACGCAGCGCGACGGACGCGGGGGAGTCCTCGGGATCGACCGTGCTCTCGGCCAGCACTCGTGTTGACACCTGCGTTTCATTCAAAAAAACCCCGCTGGGTCTGACCGCGTCCGTTGGTTGCGCTACTTCTTCTTCTTCTTACCCGTGGGCCTGCGCGCCACCCTCATGTTATCCGTGCGCTTGTTATTCCGCGTGCGCGTTCCCTTGGTGTACACCCCCCACGGCGTCACGCTCGGCCTGCCCCCGCTCGTTCGACCCTCCCCGCCGCCGTGCGGGTGATCCACCGGGTTCATCGCCACGCCCCTCGTCGTCGGCCTCGTCCCGAGCCATCGAACCGCCCCAGCCTTGCCCAACACCCTGTTCGCGTGCTGCGCGTTGCTCAGCGCACCGACCGTCGCCATGCACGACAGCAGCCCCAGCCTCTGTTCGCCCGATGGAAGACGAACCGTCGCGTATCCGTCGTCCGACCCGCCCGTCCCGTCGCTCTTCTTCACCAGCGTCGCCGAAGTTCCCGCGGCGCGAACTAAGACGCCGCCCTGACCGGGCCTCAGCTCGATGTTGTGTATCTGCGTCCCCGGCGGGATCTCGCGCAAGGGCATGGCGTTGCCCGGTCGGATGTCCACGCCGCCGTCGGTGGAGGAGACGATGGTGGACCCGGGTTTCACGCCGTCCGCCGCGAGGACGTAGCACGGCTTGGTGCCCTTGGCGTCGTCGAGGAAATCGACGAGCGCGATGCGCGTGGTCCTGTTGGGATCGTACTCGATGCGTCGCACGGTTCCCGCCGCGGTCGTCGCGCGCCTCTTCATGTCGATGATGCGGTACAGGCGCTTGTGCCCGCCGCCCTGGTGCCACACCGTTATCCGCCCTTGGTTGTTCCGCCCGCCCTTCTTGCGCAGGCCGACCGTGAGCGCCTTGAGCGGCTTGCCCTTCCACAGGTGATCGCGCGAGGTGGTGATCCGGCCGCGCTGGCCGGGGCTCGTGGGTTTGTACACCTTCAGGGCCTCCGCGGCGAAACCCCGCGTCGATCCCATCGCCGATCGCGTCGCCCCGCGTCCCGCGCCAACCGCGGCGCCGACGCGCCGACCGAACGCATCATCCACCGCGGTCCACGGTAGGGTTCCGTTTCTGCCGTGGTGCCCGAGGGCGGAGGTGGCGAGGGTCCGTCGCGCCGCGCCGAGGGTGCCGATGGGCGGTGGCGCGCGGGGAAGCGCGCCCCGCGCGGCGCCGAGCGCGCTCGCGAGGCTTCGGACGACCGCGAAAGCCGCGCCACGCATCCGGCGATATCCAAAGTGGCGCGAGCTGCGCGGCCAACTTCGACTCGTCAGTCTGCCAGGTCGCGGGGCTCTGCCAGTCTCTTCTGAGAGCAAAACCAGTGGCCGCTTCAACCTCTGGGCCCAGAGCTCGCGCCGCTTGGACGCGTGGGGAGCATCGCACGGCGGCTCGTGCGTCGAAGGCTAGAGAGGGAAGACGGAGAGACAGAGCGAGAGAGACATGGCCGAGGCGGAGAAGAAGGACGTCGACGAGGTGCGCCGGGTTCCCATCCACGGCCCCGAGCCCATCGCCCCGTTTTGGCTGCGAGTCTTCAAAATCACCCACCCATCCCTCTCCTGACGTGTGCGCCCGTATCCGTCCCCACCTGACCCATCGCAGGCGGTGTTCGTCCCCGACGATGTCAACGACATCATCAAGGAGACCGTCGACGGCGTCCTGCAGAACCAGGACTACGCGCATCCCCTGGTGGGCCAGTGGACGAACGATGTGGTGGCGCAGTGCGTCAGACGGCTCACCGCGCTGGGGAAGCCGTTCAAGTACGTCGTGACGTGCGTCATCATGCAGCGCACCGGCGCCGGCTTGCACACCGCCAGCAGCTGCTACTGGGACACGGAGACGGACGGGAGCAGGACGGTGCGGTGGGAGAACAAGACGATGTACTGCATAGTGTCCGTGTTCGGGCTCGCGATTTAATCTAGCTAGAGCCGGAAAGAGATGTAATAACACCGTCACCCGCGGGCGCTTTCGCACAGTTTGGGGGCGCGGGGGCGCGCGGGGTCGATGGCTCGGGTCGCGCGATCCCTGGCGGCGGTACTGCTCGCGCCCCGGACGCACCCCCGACTCGGCGCGCGCGTCCCCCAGTCGCGCGCGAGGCTCGTATCCACCTCGTCGTCGTCCGCTGTGAACCCGGACGATGACGACGACGACGTACGATCCGCGGACGTCGCCGTGCCCGTGCTCATCGTCGGCGCCGGACCGGTGGGTCTGACCCTCTCCGCGCTGCTGTCGCGGTTCGGCGTGGACCACCTGGTGTGCGAGCGACGCGCGAGGCCGAGCACGCACCCGCAGGCGCACTTCGTCAACAACCGGACGATGGAGATCTTCCGACCGGTGCTGGGGCTGGGCGCGTCCATCGCGCGGTCGCAGCCGCCTTTAGAGCACTGGCGGCGGTTCGTGTACTGCACCGGGATGGCGCGCGGCGTGGAGCTCGGCCGCGTGGACCACTTCGACGACGGCACCCACGACGGCACCCACGACGACGACGATCGACATCATCGAGAAGTGAGCCCGGCGTCGGTGGCGCACTTTGGGCAACACAGGCTCGTCCCCGCGCTGCTCCAACGCGCGTACGCGCTTCACCCGAGAGGACGCGACGGGTTCATCACCGGCGCTACTCTCACCGACGTCCGGACCCGTTCCCCCGCGGCACCCGGGGCGACTTTTGGGTCCCGCGGCCGAGCTCCGGTGACGGCGCGCCTGGCGCTCGCGGGATTCAATCGCGCCGACGATCCCAACGACTCGACGATGTCCGTCGACGCGAACGTCCTCGTCGCCGCGGACGGGGCCAACTCGAGGGTCCGCGACTCGTTGGCCCCGGCGCGAATGACGGGTACCCCGACGATGCAGCACCTGGTGAACGTGCACTTCACGTCCCGAACCCTCGCGGCGCGCCTGCGAAGGGACGATCGAGCCGCCATGCTGTACTTTGTCTTCAACCCGGACGTCGTCGCCGTCGTCGTCGCGCACGACTTGAGAAACGGCGAGTTCGTCGCGCAGATTCCGTACTTTCCCCCGCACCAGAGCCTGGAACGCGACTTTTCGCGTCGACAGTGCGCGGCGCTCGTCGAAGCCGCCGCGAACGGGGGGGGGACGATGCCGGGGGAAACGAAGCTGGACGACTTGGAGGTGCGAAGCGTTCGCGCGTGGACGATGTCCGCGGAGGTGGCGGATAGGTTCGTGACGGGAAACTCTCGGGTCGTGCTGTGCGGGGACGCCGCGCACAGGTTCCCGCCCGCGGGGGGGTTCGGCATGAACACGGGGATCCAGGACGCGCACGCGCTGGCGTGGAGAATCGCGACGTGGCGCGCCGTCGACGCCGCGTCCTCCACTATGCGACTCGGCGAAGAACCCGGGGACTCGGAACGAGCCCGACTCGGTGAAGACCCCGACGTCGTCCTCGCGCGCCTGATGCGGTCGTACGAGCGCGAGCGTCGACCCGTGGCGGTGGGTAACACGCGCCTGAGCGTCGCCAACTTCGACCGGGTTCTCGAGGTACCCGCCGCGCTGGGTCTACCCCCCGCCGCGGCGAACGTCCTCGTCGCGACGGTTCCGTCGTGGCTTCCGTTCAATTCCGACGTCGTGCGAGCGGGTTTGGCGGTCGGGAGGGCGCAGTGCGGCAGCCTGCTCGTCGGTGATAACCCCGTGGGAAACGCGCGCAGGGCGGCGGTCGCGGAGATGTGTGATCGATCGAAGGGCGGCGCCGGCGCCGAGGGGGGCACGCTTCGTTTGCAGTTCCCGGCGGAGGATTTGGGATTCGGGTACGACGCCCGCGCGAAGGGCCCGCGGACGACGCCGCGGTGGACGAAAGACGCGGGGGTGGCCGGCGCCGCCGCGCCGACGCACCCGCCCAACGCGCTCGTCGTCGGCGCGAGGGTGCCCCACGCGTGGCTCACCGTGCTCGAGTCACGCGACGGGGGTCGGTCGTCGGGAAAAAACGCGAACGTCGTCGGCGTCGTGTCGACGCTTGACGCGTGCGAGCCGGGAATGTGGGACGGTCCCGACGGCGACGGGCGCGTCGCTCGAAAGGGACGCAGGCCGGGCGAGGACGACGTGGACGATACGAAGAAGCGACCCGTGGTGTTCTCGCTCATCGCCGGGGATCGGGACGGGGGAACCGGCGCGATCGAGATCGCGTCGCGACTGCGAGCCGTCGCGCCCGCGGGCGTCGCCGTTCGCGTCTGCGTCGTGTCGTCGTCCGACGTGTCGTCCGACGTGTCTTCCGACGTGTCAGCCGAGGACCCACCGGCGCACGACGCGTGGACGGTGCGCGCGGTGGACGGGGACGGACGTTGGCGCGCGGCGCTCGTCGATGCGGGCGCGGACCCGCGGACCGCCGCGGTGCTGGTCCGACCGGATGCGCACGTCGCGTGGGTGGGGAGTTTGGGAACCGGCGACGACGAGGGGTGCGGGTACGTCACGGGGCGGACGGGGCGGGGCGGGGCGGGTGGGGACGAACGCGGTGGGTGCGTGGACGCGATGCGACGCTGCCTCGGCCTCGTCGGGTGATGGGTGGTGGTCGTCGAGCGGCGGCGCGTGTGAGCGGGGGCGTCGGATTTTTGTTACGAGTGTTGAGACTCGAGGTGCACCAAAAAACGAGCCGTTTCTTCCGAGAGGAGGTCATCGTTCGAGGCGGGCGCGCCGGTCGCCATGCCGGGCCGGGAAGAACCCGCCGACGCGGCGCTGCACGTGCGCGTGATATCCGCGCGAGACATCAAGGCGCGCGCCCGGCAACGCCCCCATCCTCCCCGGCACCCGCCTCCCGTCTCCACATCCTCCCGTCCTCCTCCCGTATCGGCACCTCCGATGCTCACGCGTATTTCCCCCTTCCGCGGACGCAGGTGTCTCGCGTGAGGATCGCGCGACTCTTCGCGACCGTCGAGGCGTGCGGCGCGACGTTCAGGAGCACCTGCAGGGTCAGCACCCCGTCGCCCGTGTGGGACGAGGCGGGCGTCGTGCCTCTGAGCGACGACTGGGAGGGACGTCGCGCCAGGGTGGTGGTGTGGGATCGGACGCTCTCGTCGAGGGAGGTTTGCTTGGGTAGGCGCGACGTGCCGCTGGTAAATCTCCGCGCGAACGGCAACGGCGGCGCGAGTTGGATGGATCTAAACCTGGTGACGCGAGGCGGCGAGGGTAAAGGGACGACGCGCGCCGCCGGGACGGTGCGCGTCGCCATGGAGGTGAGGACGAGCGCGGCCGGTCGCGACGGATCCGACGGCGGCGACGGCGGGGTCGAGCCCGGCGACGAAACGGTCGACGAAACGGTCGCCGAGAGCGCCGTCGACGACGCGAACGAGGACGAGGACGAGGACGAGGACGAGGTCGACGCCGCGACGCGGTCGGCGGCGGGAGAGGCGACCGTCTCATCGACCGTTTCATCGAAAGCGGCGACCGTCGCCGCCGCCGTCGCCGCGCCGAGGACGCCGTCGACGCCAACCGTCACGCCGACCGTTTCGTTCGCGACGCCGATCGTCGTCTCGGCGCCCTCGTCCACGTCGTCGTCCCTCGCCGCGTCCACCGCGTCCCTACGATCGAAGCTGGTCGACGCCGGGCGCGTGGCGGACGCCGCGGAGTGTCGAGCGTTTGCGTTTAGAGCCGAGTTCGAGTTCGACGACTCGTCTGTAAACGCCTCTTCTTCGTCGGCGCGAACGAAGGAGGGATCGAGCGGCGAGCCGAGGAGGGAGTGCACCGGCCGGGAGCTCTCGCGCGTCTTCGGGTGGTCGGCTCGGACGCCGCCGAGGCACCCGGCGGCGACGGTTCACGTCGCCGGGAAGGAGAACCGACCCCCGGACGTCGGCGAGGACAACCGGATGACGGCGCCGGTGACTCACCACCCGGTGACTCACCGACGGGTGACTCACCGCCCGGCGCGCGGTTCGCCGGTCGCGGAGCTCGACTCGGCGATGGCCGCGGGCGGGAGGGCGGCGCCGCGAGCCGACGCGATCGACTCGGCGCGGAGGGCTCTGGCGAAGGCGAGAGTGTTCGGGGGAGAGAGCGCGAGCGTTTTGGAGAGGACGGTTCCTCTCGAGGCGCCGGGCGCGTGGAAGAAGCCGTCGAGCGCGTTCGACGCGTTTAAAACGAGCGACGACGACGACGCGGAACACGAGGAACGGAGGGAGGTGAGGAGGCTCGCGCGGGTGTTCGCTCGGGCCGACAGCGTGTTTGCGTCGTGGTCGCTGTGACGTTACTCGGCTTTGATTTATACCCGTCACGATGGGGTGCTTCACCCCGAGTTCACGGAAGGTCTAAGGCTCTTTCCAAGAAGGCGTCTCACTGCGCGCTCACTGCTTCTTGATGATCTGCACCACGTCCTCGTCCTCCAGCACGTGGTCCTTACCCACCCGCTGCGGGCGGTGCTTCACACTGAGCCCCCACACCAGCGCCTGCTTGAACGATTTGATGATGCCCTTGTGCAGCCTGTTGCAAAAGTCCTCCACCGTGCACGCCCGCCGCGGGAGCACCACCGGATCTTCGTAGTCCGGGTTCACCCCCCGCGGCTTGGTGTAGATCCTCACCAGGTCGAGGTACTCCCAAACAGTCTCCAGCAGCCCGTCCAGGTTCCACTCCTTGTGCGCCGACACTGGGCAGTAGTGTTTCATCTTGTCGAGCAGGTTCAGCTCCTCCACGGTGATCTGGTCGATCTTGTTGATGGCGTAGATGCACGGGACGTACACGCGGCTGCCCTCGATGACGTCGATGAGGTCCTCGTCGGTGCAGTCGTCGTGCAGCTTGACGTCGGCGTGTTGAATCTTGTACTCGCCGCAGATCTGCTTGACGGTGTCCGCGTCCAGGAAAGTGGTCTCGCCCGCGTTGTTCGGGGTGAAGTTGATGCCGCCCTTCTCCTTCTTCTTGAACGTGATCTTCGGCGGCTCCTTGTTCAGCCTGATGCCGAACCCCTCGAGCTCGTGCTCGATGAGCCTCTTGTGCGTCAGCGGCTTGAGCGCGTCGAGTACGATGACGATGACGTCGCAGGTTCTCGCGGTGGAGATGACCTGCCTGCCGCGTCCCTTGCCGTCCTTCGCGCCCTCGATGATACCGGGAAGATCCAGCAGCTGGATCTTCGCGCCGCGGTACCGGATCACGCCGGGGATGCACGTCAGCGTCGTGAACTCGTACGCCGCCACCTCGGAGAAGGTGCCCGTCAGCTTGTTGAGCAGGGTGGACTTCCCCACGGACGGGAAGCCGACCATGCCGACGCGGCAGTCGCCCGTCTTGGTCACGTCGAACCCCTCGCCCTTCGGCCCGGACTTGGCGCCCGATCCCTCGATGAGGTCGCGGCGGAGCTTGGCGAACTTGGCCTTGAGCGATCCGAGGTGCGCGGCGGTCGCCTTGTTCTTCTGCGTGCGGCTCATCTCAAGCTCGATCGCCGCGATCTTCTCCATGACGTCCGCCATCTTTCCGTCTCACTGGCGCGTGTTACCCGGGCGGACCGTGGCACCTCGCGCGGCGCCTTACGTACGATGCGTGCGCGCCGCTTCTTCGGTGGCGCGTCGGGGTCCCGGGGTGTGCGCGGGCCGGGCGGCGTTGGACTTGGAGACTTTTTGAGTTGGGTTTTTTTTGCGGCTGGGACCCATAACCTGCAATTTTTCGGACACGCGCCCGCAGGGCTGGC
>MDTE01187089.1_pt1 | contig 16153 bp, 7 predicted proteins | sample 811231 | NCBI WGS metagenome assembly MDTE01 (sample SAMN05326651, study PRJNA326480) | marine metagenome | isolation source: seawater | place: Indian Ocean: Red Sea | collected 2010
CTGCCAGCACGGTCGTCGGCGCTCTCGGTGCAAGGAGTGCGGTGGGTCTGAAATCTGCGAGCACGGTCGTGAGCGCTACAGATGTAAGGACTGTCGTCGCGGCGCGTGAAATCCTGGCTGCCTTCGTATGGGTGTCGGTTCCCCAAGCACCGGTATTTGGTCAGTTTTCGCTGAAACGTCACGGAGCCGGTTTCGGTGCCCAAAAGACGGCTTCTAACCCTTATTAGATATTACCTCCTCTTCTTCGCGTTATATTACATGACACTAGTCACGTCATCGTCGCATATGATATCATAGACGATGATCGAATCGAATCGTTCCCGCGACCGCGACCGTGGCGGAGTCGTCGGGTGTCTGGTGATACAAATCGCGCCCGCGTCGCGGCTCACCTGGGCTTTCGAAGTTTCTTGAACCCGTCCGAGAGGATGGCCTCCACCTCCTCCCTGACCTGGCCGTAGCTCTCCGCGCGCCCGTGGAATCTGATGCGCTGCACCACGTAATGCCCCTCCCCGGTCTTCAGTCGCACGTCCATCCCGTTGCGGTCGATCGCGATGATCTTGGCGCGGGAGCAATTGGGATACAGGCCCGGTATCCGCGATCGGTACTCCTCGTTGACGTCGTTCACGAGCTGCAGCGGGTCCTGCACCGCGCGGTCGCACACCATATCCGGGGAGCAGCTCAAGTACTCGATGGGGTCCACCCACTTGACGGTTCCGTACCCTCCCACGTAGTACACGTCCTTGATATCCGTCAGCGCGTAGAGCGGAAACTCGCTGGTGCCGTAGGACATATTCTCCTCGGAGTGCTTGGATTTGAACAGCCGCCTGGCGAGGTCCTGCTTCTCCTCGGGAACCTGACGAACCGTGCCGAACAGCGTGAGCCTCGCCGACGCGAGCCCGCGCCAGCCCGGCAGCTCCACCACCAGCGAGCACCGCGGGTCGACCTTGATGTTCCTGGTGTGCATCGCCATCGGGGACAACGAGAAGATTGGGGTTCCCTCGGAGTCCGTGGCGAAGTCGACCAGGGAGGCCACGGGCCAACCCGCCCTCCTGTGGTCCATGGGCGCCATCGTGGTGCACAGATCGCCGAAGAGCGCCTGTTCCATCAGGTTGCGACACGACACCGGCGGCGTCGGGAGCTCGTAATGCCTTCCCGCGTTTGCCACGCTGCCACTGAGGGGGGTGCGCAGCAGCGGGGAGGAGAAGAGGATGTTGGTGTCCGTGGTCTCATGCTTCTCGGTCTTCATCGTCAGGGACTCGACGGACTTGACGGGGGATTCTGTGGGGGATCGTGGCGTGACGGCGCGTCAGATGGGATCGGAGTCAGCAGGTCGCGACGAATTCTGCGCAGACGCGGCAGGGTGGAAAATACGGGCTGGCAGAAGCAGCGATTCCGCGGGAAACCCGGGCGTTTTTATTCTCAAAGTTCGCCGACAACGTGGGCGGCTTGGGGCGGCGCGGGTTCCGACGCGAGCGATTCTCACCTGGTCCGAGCTCGATGACGTTGCTTTCAAGTTGTTGGAGAGCATCGTCGAGGCTCTGTCCGGGAGCGTCGGGTCGGGACGCGACCGCGCGGCACTGGCGCTGGAGACGCCGTCCCTTCCGAGAGGGCGAAATCCGGAGTCCCCCTGCCTGTGGCGATGGCGCGGTGTTGGTCCTCTTTGACCTCAAACCCTGGAGAGAAACCCCGGTCGAGAACGGGGCTAAAGTGCTGGCCGTGACCAGCGATGCCATGATGGTTGTAGTGTAATTCAGGTGGTCGATGCGCGTCCCTGTGTGCCTCGGAATGGATACTTGGCAAAAATAAATCCGCCCTTTCTTTCGGAGCTCCAGCTCACCTCGTGTCTTTTCCGTGAATCGAAAAGTCGAGTGGCCGAGAGGCAGATGGCGGAGCACCGCTATTTTCAGCGGGCTCCTAACACGTCAGGAATTTATTCCGTCACAAGCAAACACTTTGCAAATTTTGAAAAAAGAGAGAATTGCACGCACTTTTCCGCACGTCAGCAGCATTCTCGGCGGTTACGATATTTTCGACAGGTGAGAGAAAGTTCCGATATGATGTGGTCCGACGTGTTTTTTTACCAGTCAAGAGTTCTACCAGTCCACCAGCTCGATGGAGTACGTGCTGGACTGCACGCCCTGATTCTCGGGAAGCGGCGCGCCGTCCCTGACGTGCACGAGCGCCCCGTTGACGCGCCCCACGCTGGCGCACCCAGCCTGAAGCCTCGCCGCCGCGCGCCTGAGCGTCGCCATCGCCTCCGCGTCGTCGTCGCCGACGGCGTCCTCGTCGGCGGCGCGGACGTTCATCGCGAACGCGGTGAAGTGCGCGTCGATGACGGCTCCCGCCCACGCCACCACCTCGCGCAACGCGGGAATACCCTCCAAGGGTTCCGTCGCCGCGTCCACGGGGTTCCCGGCCGCGCCGGCGACGTCGCCGCCGGAGTACGCCTCGAGCCAGACGGACAGGTACCGCACCAGTCTCGCGGCGGACGCCGGGGGCAGGTCGGGCAACGCCTCCGTCGCGTACTCGGGGCACAGGGGCCGCGCGCACAGGGCGTGGAGCAAGGGCGCGCGGGGCATGCCGTCGAAGGCTTCGACGGCGGCGGTGGCGATGCGCGCGCGGTGAAGCGCTCCTCTCGCTGTGGACGCCGTCGAGAGCGCGTGCCTGTCCTTGGCGGTTCTCGCCGCTTTCGCGGTGCGCTCCGCCTCGACCACGGCGTCGTTCGCCGATTTCACCTGACGCGTCGCGATCTCCTCGATCGCCTTCGCCGGCACCGCCACCGCGTCGTCGAGGAACGCCTCGAGGCAGGCCCGGATGTCGGCGCCGTCGACGTCGTGCCCGAGGCGGAGGAACGCGTCGAGGTCGGCGAAACGGCCGGCGGCGATCAGCTGTTTCGCCAATTCGGGCGCTTGGCACGAGTGGGTCAGGTACCCCTCGTCGACGAGGTCCCTCAGCGGCGCCCACAGCTGTCGACGGAGACATCCCTCGATGCCGGCGGCGAGCACGGCGGGGGGGATGTCGACGTGTTCGTCCGTCTTGTACCGGTTCAGCATCTCCGCCGCCTCAGCCGCGGTGAGCGGCTCGTCGAATGCGTAAAATTTGTTCACGTCGTCCTCGGCCATCTTCTCGGCGGCCGGGTCGGGGCCCCACCACCCGTTCTCCACGGGATTCCCGAGGTCGATGATCCCCGGGGGGGGCGCGAGCGGGTCCGTCGACCGGGGCGTCGGTTTTGGGAACTTGGGCGTGTAGATGGAGTACTGCGGAGGTTTGGACGCCTCGCGCGCGTTTGCCATCCCGAGCACCTTGATCGCCGGACCCGCGGGACCGTCGGGACCCGCCGCGAGGTTCAACCTGCCCAGCACGGAGAGGAGGGTGACGGTAGGTCCGGGGACGGCAACCTCGGCGAGGCACACCTCGCCGGCGACGGCCACGATGAGCCGGCGGTCGCCGTCCGCGTCTGGCAGCGCCGCGATTCTCACGCCGCAATCCCCGCCGCCGGACCCCGAGGATCCCGGGTGCGTCTCGGTGCACGAGTGGACGCACCCGTACTTGGTGTCGAACACCGCGACGCGCGCGCCGCCGCCGCATCCGGGACCCACCTGCGCGACGGCGTAGAACCCACCCCCGAGGGACGCCATGGAGGCGGCGGGCATGGTCGCGGACGCCTTGTCCGACGCCGCCGCGCCGCGCTTGCCCCCGGTCCGTTTTCCCGCCGCGCCGCCGGCGCCCGGGGTCTCGTTCACGCCGCCGGTCGTGACCAGCGTCCTCATCCTGCTCTCGTCGTTGTGGCTGGTGTACGCGCGCCACACGCCGTTGGACCACATGACGCACGCGTCGTCGTCGCCGGCGGCGACGGCTACGGCTCTGGACGCACCCTCCGGGACGCTCACGTCGAATTCCCACGCGGTCTTCACGCTCCGCCCGCTGTGCTCGCCGCCCGAGACCTTGTACATGGTGACGGTGCGCGTTTGCGCGTTCGATCGGTCCGCGGTGACGACGACGACGCCGCCGCCGCCGTTGGCCTCGCCGCAGGTCTCCGCGACCCTCTTCGCCGAGCCGGTTTTTTTTTTCTTCTTGGCGTCATCCCCGCCGCCCTCCCCGGGGGGCGCGGAGGCGGCGAGCTTCCTGGCGTCCGCGCCGAACCAGCGCGCGCCGCCGCCCACATCCACGACGATCACGCCGCCGTCGTCGTTTCCTTCGCCCACCGCGACGAGAGCCGCGATCCCGTCGGGCAGCCTGGTGGAGCTCGAGTCCACTGCCTGGTCGAGGGAGGCGATGGGATCGGCGTCGGTCCAGGTCACCAGCGCGGGATCCGTCTCGCCCGGCGGTAGGAGCGCGGCGAAGTATCGTCCGCAACCCCGGTCGAACACCGCCGGCGCGGCGAAGGCGTGACCCCTGCCCACCGCCCACGACCGGGTCTTCGTCTGCGCGTCGCAGTCGTACACCACCACGCCGTCGCCGTGGACGGTCGCCACCGCCGTCCTGTCCGGTCCCGCGCCGGCTCCCATGACGGGGGTGGAGGATCCGTGGCGACCGAGCACGACGCTCGCGCCGCTGTCGGTTTGTTCCGCGTCGAGGATACCCATCTCGGCGCGTCGGGCGATGTTCTCCGATCCACCCTAGTCGCGCGTGGCGAGTGTGGAATTTGTCGGCGGCGGTGAAAAAAAGCACGCGAGTTCGTTGGACTTGGGGGTCAGTCAAATTTATAGGTTAGAGCGGGGCCCACAGTCGCAAAACAGCAATCATCAAAGAACACGCGGGTGTTGAGGACGAGTCGAACAGGCCGCGCCCCATTCCCGAGATCGGGTCGCGGGCATCGCCACTCGCGCGGATCCAGCGGGACGTGTCACGCGGGCAGGATGAGCAAGATGAGCCTGCCTGATCTGCCCAGTATGAAGGACATGCCGTCCCTCTCGTCCATCGGCTCGTCCGCCGCGGAGGGGGCGAAGGGGGTGTACACGGCCGCGAACAACGTCAAGCTGTTTCAGAAGAATCTTCGGGATATGATTACCGGAATCCGCGCGGCGAAGGACAAGCAGAAGGATTACATGAACAAGTGCCTTCAGGACATCCGCGCTGAGGTGAGAGCGCCACCCGGCGATGACGCCAGGCCGCTTCCCCGCCCGGCCCACCCGCGTTTCCCGCGCAATTTCGCTCAATTCCTTTTCTGACGATTTCACAACCTCCGCAGGTTGTGAGCTCCGATATTCGCACCAAGGCTGTGGCCATCGAGAAGGCGACCTACCTTCACTCGCTCGGATACAACATGAACTGGGCGTCTTTTCACGTAGTCGAGCTCATGAGCACCGATAACGTCAAGTACAAGCGCGTCGGCTACCTCGCCGCGACGCAGTCCTTCGGCGACGACACGGACGTCGTGCTCCTCATCCCTAACCTGCTGAAGAAGGACCTCGCGTCGCCCAACCCGGCCGAGGCTGCGCTGGCGATCGCGTGCCTCGGTAACATCGTCACCCCGGAGCTCTCCCAGACCCTCGTGGCGGACGTGTACTCGCTGCTGAACAACCACAAGCCCGACCTGAGGAGGCGCGCTTGTCTGTGCCTCTACAAGTGCTTCCTGAGGTATCCCGAGGCGTTGCGGCCGTCCTTCGCCAGGCTCACCGAGTGCCTGGAGGACGACGATCAGGGCGTGGTCCAGGCGGCGGTGACGGTGCTGAGCGAGCTGGCGATGCACAACCCAAAGACGTACCTACCTCTCGCGCCCAAGTTTTACAAGCTCCTCACCACCTCCTCGAGCAACTGGATGACGATCAAGCTCGTCAAGGTGTTTGGGGTGCTGACCCCGCTGGAGCCGAGGCTGGCGAAAAAGCTCGTGGGTCCCCTCGGCGAGATCTTGGAGACGACGAGCGCCAAGTCCCTGCTGTACGAGTGCATCCGCACGATCGTGGCGGGGATGACGAGCCAGGAGAAAATTGTGCGGCAGGCGGTTGACAAGCTGAAGGACATGCTCAACGACACAGACCCCAACATCAAGTTCTTGGCCCTCCACGCCCTCACCTTCCTCCTCGAATCCCACCCGAGGATCGTGGCGGAGCACAAGGGGAACATCTACGGGTGCATCGAGCACGAGGACTCCAACATCCAGTACTGTGCCCTCAAGATTGTCCGGGGTTTGGTGACCAAGAAGACGCTCATGGACACCACCGCTCTCCTCATGGGCGCCATGGGCAAGTCGGAGCAGCGATTCAGGGACGAGTTGGTGTGGAGCGTGATCCACATCTGCATGAACGACAGGTACGCGCTGGTCACCGACTTTGTGTGGTACCTCACCGTCCTCGCCGACCTCGTCCGCGTGCCGTCGAGCTCGCACAGCGGCCTCGTGGGCGATCAGCTCGTGGACATCTGCCTCAGGGTGGAGGTGGTGAGGGAATCCGCGGTGGCCATCCTGAAGCCCCTACTCCTGGACCCGTCCCTGCTGGAGAGGAGCGAGAGCAACGCCACCGTGCCCGAGGCTCTCAAGGCTATCGCGTGGATCGTCGGCGAGTACGCCCAATACGTCGCCGACCACGACGCCGTCATCGCGGCGCTGTCCCACCCCAACGTCGCAAACCTGCCCGCGCCCGTGCAGGCGGTGTACGTGCAGAGCCTGCTGAAGGTGTACGCGTCCGCGGTGTCGATGCACGCGGGGTCGGTCAGGCCGGCGCCCAAGATGCCCGCGCCTGTCCTGGCCGCTCACGAGCAGCTCGAGGGGATGTACGTCGATCCCGAGATGCCCAAGTCGTCGCCGGTGCCGATGAGCCCGTCCCTGCACCGACTCGGCGAGAAGATCAGGACCAACGTCGCGCCGTTCTGCAAGAGCCTGCACCTGGAGGTGCGCGAGCGCGGCTGCCAGCTGAAGACGATTCTCGACATGACGTTTGCGGCTGAGGCTGAGACGCCGGGCGAGGGCGTGGCTCTCATGGAGGCGTTCGCGGTCGTGCTCTCCGAGGAGATCCAGCCCGTGTCACTCAAGGCCCAGCGCAAGGTGGAGCCGGCTCCCGAGCTGCTCCTCACGGCGCCGCTGTCCAAGGAATGGGACGGCCTCCTGCTCAGCAGCGACGACGAGGGGAGCGACGACGAGGCGCCCGATCGCAAGAAGAAGAAAAAGGGCAAGGGCAAGGAGGACAGGTCCGTCACGGAGCTGTTCACGCAGAAGAAGAGCAAGGAGCAGATCGCGAGGGAGGAGGCGGAGGCGCGCGAGATGCTGCAGCGGCACCGCGAGAAGATGGGCCAGTATTACCTCGGGGGGGAGGTTCCGGAGGCAAAGGAGAAAAAGAAGAAGAAGAAGAAGGGCGACGCGGAGGCGCTCCCGGAGCCGGAGCCGGAGCCGGAGCTTCCCCTTTACATGCAGCAGAGCATGGCCGGGGGGAAGATGGCGCGACCCACCATCAAGGGCGAGGACGACTCCTCGGACGACGAGTACGCGCCCAAGTCGAAGGGCGGCGGGTCCGGCAAGTTCAAGTCCAAGATCGACGCCGCCGAGCTTCACGCGGGGCTGGGTACCTACGACCCGCTGAAACCTCTGGGACGCGGCGAGGAGATGCCCTCCGTCGAGGCGTACCCGACCTTCGATCCTTACGCCAACGAGCCGGGCGGTCCCCCCACGAACGCGTTCGCCGTCGGAGCATACCGCGGTAAAGATAAGAAGAAGAAGAAGGACTCCAAGAAGAAGGACCACAAGAAGAAGGACTCCAAGGGGGAAAAGAAGGAGGCGAACAATGCGGACAAGAAGGAGAAAAAAGCTCCCAAGGCGGAAGAGGGCAAGGTGAAGAAGGAGAAAAAGGAGAAAAGTGCAAAGACTGAGAAGAAGGAGTCCAAGTCGAAGGACAAGAAGGAGTCGAAATCCAAGAGTGACAAGGCGGCAAAGAAGCTGTCGAAGGTTTCAATCGGCGAGGCGTGATTGCCCTTCCATTCATTCAGATTGCAATGAAACGTAGTGAGTCTTCATCAACAATGTACAAGCCTAATACCAAGTCTACGGGTCGGCCATGATGGACCGAAGCGCGGACTGCGCCTGAACGCTTACGCGCACGTGCCCAATCACGTTATCATTCTTGTCCAAGACCTGCACGCGCCTGTCCAATATGTCACCCTTTTCGTAGATATCCGATAGCTTCAGCTCAAAAAACCCGATGTCGTCGAAGTCGATCCCGTTATCGTCCGATACCAGGCAGAACGGGATGATAGCCTCCTCCGAATTGCCTCCCCGGAGCGCAGCCGCAATCGCCTTTCGCAGCCCGTATTCCTTCACTGGGAACGCTCGGGTGTAGCCAAAGTCCACCAGGCTGCTCTGTTTCTTCACGCGCATGGTCTGCTGATCGTCATCCCGGTGAAATCTTGACATGAACTCGAAGAGCATGAACATCTGCCTGATTTTGTGGTCGTGGTAGAGCGTGTTACCCAGCTCGAGCTGACCGATGGACACCGTCACCTTGTCCGCCGCCGCCGCGGAGATCATCGCCGCCTCCGTCACGGGTCCTCCTCCTCCCTGCTTCGTCAGCGCGGTGCTCATCGGCGAAGTGGGAAGAGCCTTCGAGAGGTTATCGTCTTCGATGCCGGCGCTGCGGCGGGGCGCACGCGGCGGAGGGGCGGAAACGCGCGCGGCGTCGCTCGCCGTCGGCAGGGCGGCTGATTTCGCGCTCCTCGACGGGTCCTGGAGCACCTCCTTCCAGGAGAGGCTCACGTAGACGGTTCCCTTCTTCTCGCGCGACTGCGAGAAGAGCGGGAAGGCACCCTGCACCGGAAGACCCTTGGAAAGGGGTTCCAGGTCGATCCGCGCGATGCCGATGACGCCCGCTCCCTCGAGGTCGGTGTCCGCGTCGTCAAACGCGACGATTTCCATCGACGCATTCTCCAGCCGGGCCTCCACCTCCTTCGTGCGCTCGAGGGGCATGTCGTGCGAGTCCTCGAAGTCGGGGTTGGGACCGCGGCCGTACGTGGTGTCGTGGCTGGGCAGCCCCGGGAATTGGTAGCTGCAGTAGGGCACCATGTCGGAGGGCTCACCAACACGGGGAACCAGGTCGCGGCAGCACGAGATGTCAACCTTGACCGCGGTGGAGACAAAGTTGGCAGACGCGGCAGCCTCGTACGCCGACGCGTAGGCGGAGGCCAGCGGGTCGTTGGGATCGGTGCCGGGAGGGAGCCTGGCCCTGGCACCGACCGCCCCGGGCTTGGCCTTGTACGCGCGCAGCTGGGGCATGACGCTCTTGCGCAAAAACGCGCTGTACCGGAGTCGGGCGATGATATCCCCGTTTCGGCCGATGACGTCGCAAAAGTGCACCGACGGATCCTTCGCCGTGTGTCCGAGCTGCATGTCGTCGAGAACCTTGGCGAGCTGGACGTGCGCGACGCCGATGGTGGCGAAGTCGAGGCCGAGGGACTTGTTGAGCTCCACCGGTAGGCGCTTGGTGTCGAGGTACTCGAGGAAGAAATCGTCAACCTTGACGATGTACTGCAGAGTCTGCTCAATCTCAACCTCCGTGCCGGTGACAACCGCCGTCGCCTGCGTCTCGTGCTCGAAAAAGTCCACCGTCATGAAAGTCGCCGGGTTGGGCTCCCCGATGACCGCCCTGTCGATCTCGACGCCGAGCAACCGCAGCTCGAAGATGTTCTCGCCGGCGCCCAGGTCCGCCATGTCGGACTCCTCAGCCTTGCTCGCGAGCTGCGTGGACCCGCTGACGCTGGATCGCACAGTCTTGGGCCCCTCGTCGATGTGTTCGATGGACCCACCGCTGAGCAACCTGCGGAGCTGGGCCTCCAGCTTCTGTATCTTCTTCTGCCTGCGGTCCAGCTCGTTCTCGTGCGCCTGCACCTTCCTGTACAGATCCTCGTTGATCTTATCGGCGCGGGTCTTCTCCTCCACGAGCGCCGCCCTGAGGTCGGTGCACTGATGCTCCTCGAGCTTGAGCAGCTTCTGCGCCTTCTTGAGCTCCTCAACTTGGTCGGCGTACGTCTCGCGCAAACCCCTGAGCTCGGCTCGCAGTGTTCCCTCGTCCATGTCGTCGTCTTGGTGCACAATCAGAGCCTTTCCGCCACCCTTGGAACCCTTACCCTCCTTCCGGGACGCGCCGCCCATCTCCATGAACACCTTGATCTTATCGTGCGCCGCCTCGAGCTCCACCTCCATCCTGGAGATGTCGACACGGAGCCGATCGCGCTCTGACCGCGTGCTCTTGTAGTCCTCGACGCCGTCGCCGCCAATCTCATTGAGAGTTCTCTTGAGCTCAGCCTCCCTGAGCTCAGCCGCCGCGCGCTCGCGCTGCGCCTCGACCATGATGGATCGGAGCCTGCGAACCTCAGACTGAGCCTCAGACGGGGCGTTCATAGCCGCGGCGAGGAGCTGGTGGTTCTCCTTCTCCAGCGCCAGGCGCTCGTGCCTGGCCTGCTCAAGGAGTGGCTCCAGCTCGAGTGCAGCCTCGAGCTCCATCGCGAGGCGCTTCTCCTCCGACGCGAGCTTGAGGTTTTCCCTGCGCTCGGCGTTTAGCCGCTTGTGGGTCTCGTCGAGCTGCTGCAGCACCCTGGTGTGGTTCGCCTTCATCGTGCCGAGAGCCTGCTGAGCCTCCTGGTACCTCTTCTGAAGCACCCCCGCGCGCTCCCAGGCCGACTTGATCTCAGCCTGAAGCTCACTGGCGCTGAACGAGGTGGAAACGTCGTCGCCGCGGGGGTACTTGGGAACCGACGCGGTTTCCTTCTCGCGCTTGAGGTCAATCTCGAGCGCGGTGACGAGAGCCTTCGCGTCGCTGAGCTGCTGACGGAGGTACGCCACCTCGCCCGCCTGATCGCGAAGGTTGGTGGACGTTTCCGCGGCGTTCGTCGCGGGCGCGACGGCGAGTTGCAGCCTCGAGGGATCCGCGACGATTCGCTTAACCTCGGACATGCGGAGAGCCTGGTACACCTCGGCGAGGGTGACGCGACCGTCGCCGTCAGCGTCCATCCGCCTCAGGTGGTGCGCCATGTGCTTGAGCTCGGCGTTCGAGAGGTTCGGGACGAGCTTCTTGAGCATCGCTATGAGTCCGTTGTGGGTGAGGAATCCGGTGTGCGCAGAGTCAAACTCGTCGAAAGCCTGCGCCAGGCTGATGCCGCGGGAGCTGACGTAGTCTGTCAGGATCTTCAGCACCGCGCCGAGCTCCGGAGATTGCGACGCGGGTGCGTCGTGGGTGTTGTTGCTAGCGGCGATGGCATCCTTGACCCCGTCGACAAACTCCGTGAAGCTCACCTCCCCGTCGCTGTCGATGTCGAGGAGCGAGCGGATGTACTGCACGTCTCCCGCGGTGGCGTCGGGCAGGAGCGCGCGAATCATCGCCGAAACGTCCGAGCGGTTCAACGCCCCGACTCTGTCGCGATCAAAGGTGTCAAAGACATCCTTGAGTCGGGCGTGCTGATCCTTCAGGTACCGGTCGAGGCCATCGATGAAGCGCTGCTCCCGGGCGCGCTCGAAGGGCACGAGCCTGCCGCCCATGAACCTGCCGGCGAGAGTCGGCCACCCGCCGATACCCGCGGGGGGAGTGTACACGCGCATGGTGTGACGATCCACGAGGTAGTGCTTGCCCTCGAGGGTAATGTCCTCCAGGTACCAATCGGAGGGACCGCCCTGTCTGGGCTGGGGCACCCCCGAGCTCGGGGTGGCGCCGTCGCTGGTCAGAACCCTGGTCTCGAGCACGCGGAGAGCGTGGGCGATGTCGTCGTAGCTGACGGCGCCGACGTTACCCAGGTCGAGTTGACGGACAAACGCAGCCACCATCCGGCACTCCTGCGCAACGCCCCCGACTCTCTGGCGGAAAACGTCGAGAACCTGCGCGTAAGTCATCTTGCCGTTGCCAAAGAGGCTCTTGTCTCGAGCCAGAACCTTGAACTTCTGGAGCACTCTCTCGGCGTCCATGTTGCCGCGCTCAGAGGAAGCCTGCGACGCGGCGATGACGTCCTTGATACACGTCACCAGCTCCTGATAGGAGATCTTCCCGACACCCTCGGTGTCGAGCAAGAGCTGGAAAAACGCGAGATCGGCATCTGACGAGCCGGGCATGAGCTTTTTGAGCATGGCCGCGAGGTCCTTGCTCTGGAGCGTTCCCTTCCTTCCGGTGTCGAAAGAGTCAAAGACGTCTTTGAGACGAGCCTGCTGCTTCTTGAGCGTCGCATCGAGGGAGGCGACCAGGTCCGCGGATGTGGGCGGGCGGTTGATGATGCCGCCGGAGAGCTTGCCGACGGGCTTGAGCCAATCCGTTGGAGACGTGAGCGTGTTGTACACAAAGCCGTTGGTGGAGTCCACCAGAAACATCTTGCCCTGGATGAACTGCTCCTTGAGCACGAGGGTCCCGGCGCCCACCTGCACGACCTGCTGCGGGGTGGCCACGGGCCTGGACATCTCCGTGATTGTGGGCACCTCAGAGGACTGGATGGTCATGTCCACCGCGCGAAGAGCCTTCTTGAGGTCGAGGAGGGTTACCTTGCCGTCGCCATCGAGGTCCAGCCTCGCCATGTGAGAGAGCAGGTGGCGCTTCTCGTCCTCGGTGATGTTCGGATCGAGCTTGGTGAACATGTCGCCCAGCTCTCGGGGCTCCAGTGAGCCGCTCCCGTCCTTGTCAAACTGGTTGAACACGGTCGCGAGGGTGGAGAGTTTCGCCTTGATGTACGACCTGAGCTTCTTCAGCACCGGGCGCATCTCGCTCGATGCGCTGTCCGCCGTCCTCTCGCCAATCACCACGCAGTTCTTCATCGCGTCGACGAGCTCCTGATAGGTCACCTTCCCGTCCGAGTTGATGTCCACCATGGCGCGGAAGTACTTCTGCTGCGCCGGCTTGACGCCGGGCATCACGGCGTCCAGGAACCTGCCGAGCTCGGCGGTGGAGAGCGATTCGCTCTTGTCGGCGTCAAACTTATCAAACGCCTCCTTCAGGTGGATCTGTTCGCGCTTTAGGTAGGCGTCGAGCGCCACGAACACGTCGTCCTTGTTCGTGGGCCTCACGATGCGACCGCCGGACATGCGTCCCACGGGCTCCGGCCACTCATCAGGCGTCAGCGGCTTGGTGTAAACCTTGGACGTCGAGCGGTCGAGGAGGTAATTCCTGCGATCCTCGACGAAATGCTCCAGAACCCACGCGTCGTTCGACGCCTTCGTCGCCGGGGCGGCCGCGGCGGGTGTCGGGCCCTTCTTCACCTCCATCTGCCTGAGCTGGCGCCTGAGGGACTCAACCTCCGAGGCGAGCGTGGTCGCGCGCACGCGCTCCTGACGAAGCTGCTCCGCCATGGAATCTCCACGTCTGGAGCTGGTGTCCATGTCGGGGAGCCTGGGGACGGAGACGGAGCCGATATCCGCGGCCGTCTTCTTCCCGGGTTTGATGCCGCGCGCCATCTTGAGCGCGTCGTCGAGCTTCGCCTTGTACTCTTTGCACAGGTTCTTGAAGTGCGCCGTCTTCTCGTGCTCCTTCTGCAGCTTGCGCGTCAGCTCCCTGGACTCCTCCTCGAGCTCGGCCGCGCGCTGCTCCGCGGCGAACAGGCGAGCCGCGGTGGGTGCAGCCATCTTATCTGCCGCGCTACCGCCCAGCTTGGACGAAGCAGCGAGCGTCGCACGCTTCGCGGCTTCCTCAGCCCTCGCCAATCGAGCGAGGGTCTGCTTGTGCTTGGTCTCCCTCGCATCGAGCTCCTTCTTGAGCCTCCGGTTCTCATTCTGGAGGTTCAGGTACCGGTCCTCGTCCATCGTGGCGCTCATGAGGGCCTACGGATAAGTAATGAAGGCGCCAGTGAGCCGGGTGCGGGGGCGACGCGATGGACGCGCGTGTTTCGTGGCGGGGGGGCCTTAGAGATTTTCGGGATGCAACAAAAGTCGTGGCGCAATGACGCACCTGAGTTCTTGACCGGGACCTCCCCTGGGGACCTGGGGATTGCCCGTACGCCTGAGACGACGTCACCGATACGGCGTCCGCCTCTTGATACATACGCCAGGGCGGGTCGCACGCCTCAGCACACGAACCCACTGGGCGCACGTGAAAGCGGGGCGCCCCTTTGAGGCTTTTATCTCCGGACCGAAGAAAAATCGGGGCGTTCCAACGGTCCGATTTTTTCAAACCGAAAATCAGTCATTTCCAAGCGTTTCTTTCGGGAATCGCTGAAGGCGAGGAGGCGTTTATTCTTGGGCGCGCTCGTCCTCAAGGGCCCACATTCGACTTCCCCACCGACCAACGGTACAGTGCGTTGCTCGAAACAAGCTCTCCCGTTCAATACTAGACACGAAACGACATGACCGCCATCGATTTCGAATCATCCGGTCAGCGCATCGACGTCAGCCTCGAGGATGTGGCCGCGATGGCTCTGCTGTACGGATTCGAGAGGCCCGGACCTCATTCCGACACCAAACCAGCAGCTCAACGCGCCAACCTCTCCGATTTCTTCAACGTTTACGGCGTCAATGCGTTCTCTAAGTTCAAGGACAAGTTCCGAAGGGAGACGCTGCTGCCTCCGGAGGAGCAGAAGGCCATGGAACATCAGAAGGTGAGCGGTTTCCGTTTCACCGAATACGGGCTTGACAGGCTAAAAATGACCGCGCGCTGAATCCCCCACAGGCAATCGACGCCGAGCTGAACAGGTACAAATTTCCCGAAGTCACCGATGCGGAGTTCAAGAGCGCCCTCGAGCAGCACGATCGCATGAACAGGAAGTGGAGGATCTTCAAGAAGCCCGGCGGCGTCGCCGTCAGGCCCGAGATCTTCTACGAGATCCTGGGCGCCAAGATGCAAATCGAGAGCGGCGACTGCACCGAGGAAGAGCCTCAGTGGAACGATCTCGGCGCGGTCGATTACATCGGCAAAGCGATTTGGAGAGGTCACACAGGCTGGAAGGGAAAGTCGAAGGAAGAGGCCATGGCCGGATTCGTCCATCTGAGCAAGAAGGCAAAGCACAACTACTCCGACAATTTCTTCGTCTGATGACTGATGCTCTCATCTTGGCGCATGCGTATTCTAGGCTAGTCCTATCACGCCTTTCTTGAAAGCGTCCGCTGCTTCGTGGCATCCTTGACGATAGTCTCCTCGACCTTTAGTCCTTTTCTGCGTCTCGTCGCATCCACTAGTTGACGAGCAATGTTCGGTCCCACGTAACCGTCTTCCCCAAACTCCTCGCGCTCCTCTTCCGTTTTAGGCTTGAAGAAAGGGTCGATGTCCAGGTGTTCCCAATGGCTGAGCATGAGCTGCGCATTCGACGCACCGGAGCTACACTGGCGAAGCTCGTCCGCGAACCCGAAGGACTCTGCTACGGGAAGGTAGCTGTGGATGATGAACACGCCCGTCCCCTCTCGAATGCTCTCGGAGATGACCTTGGCCCGTCTGCGTCCAAGGACGGAATATGTGCCTCCCAGAGCCTCCGAAGTCGTGCTGATGACTGAGAGATACATAGCCTCGACCAGTCTCGGACCAGCCTTGAGCACGGCCTTCCGGATGGCTTCCCTCGCGGCACTGGCCACCTGACCAGAAAATGGTCCGTACTGTGCCTCGCCAACCTCGCCGTCACCGCCAGCCTCCGCGTCAACCTTCGAATACACTTCGAGCTGAACAGTCACACCAAAGAGGGGCTCTTCGCAGAGCGGACCTCTCTCGCACGCCATCTGAAATCCCGTGAGAGCGTTCCCTTCGATCGTTTTCACCACGTTGGCATCAGAGAAATCAATAATTCCGTTCTGTTTCTCAGCCTTGTTCTCGCACGTCTTCACCGGCAGCTTTAAGTGCTCCCCAACCGATGGATTACCCAGGGGAGCGATGACCCGACCTTGCTCACCTTCGAGCATCTTGCCGACACTCATCAAGTTTGGTCCGACGTGCTTCGGCCCAAGCGACCAAGCGGATGACAGAGTCTTCTCGATAACATCTTCAGAGCCGTCGCCGTCAATCGCAACAGCCTCCCTGGCCTTGTTCAACTTGCCCATAATATCAGGGACGAGCGTGTCCGCTGCGTCTCCCGCCTTTTGATGCGCCGACAGCAGGATTTGCTTCAGCCCGTCAGCGGAATCCTCGATGACACGGGGGAAGAAAGACGGCAAGGGTGCCGCGGTGGCCTTGATTGTGAGCAGCCCGTTTGACGTGGTCACCGTCGCCGATCCCGTCGTCGAGACGCCCTCCCTGAAGGACACGAGAGGAGGCGACACCTTCAAATCGATTTTGGCGAACCTCTC
>MDTE01202987.1_pt1 | contig 16153 bp, 14 predicted proteins | sample 811231 | NCBI WGS metagenome assembly MDTE01 (sample SAMN05326651, study PRJNA326480) | marine metagenome | isolation source: seawater | place: Indian Ocean: Red Sea | collected 2010
TATGATCAGAATTTGCACATCCATGAAAAAATTTCAGGAAAAAACGATCAAAAAAGAATTTTTTCATTTTTTGGCATATGATCTGCAATAATGATTACTCAAACTATCTTATTAAAGATAAATAACTGATAATCAATAATTAACAAAATGAGAAAAACACTCGCATCAATCTTGAGCACAGGGGCATCACCTTGGAAGTTTTTACTTTTAGCCGCAACTCTGCTCTTTTCATATGCCATACCGGTTCACGCAGACGATCACGAAGAAGCAGCAGTTGTTGAAGAAGCTGAAGCAGGTCCAGTCGATGATTACAATGGATTGCTCGAACATCAAGGTGCTGGAGCACCTGCTTTCGACTTTTTCACCACTTCAATGTTGTGGACGGTTATCGCAGCTGCACTCGTCTTTCTTATGCACCTTGGATTTGCAACTTTAGAATCGGGATTGTGCCAACAGAAAAATGTAGTAAACGTCTTATTTAAAAATGTTTTCATCATCTCGATTGGTGTTATAACATACGCCTTCTTCGGATTTAATACTCATTATCCAGCTGATTGGATTATCGCGGACTGGTTTGCATGGGGAGGTATGATCGGAGACCTAAATGCTGACGGTGGTGATAAGTGGGGCGAATACGCAAATCTTGGTCTTGCAATGACAGGTTTTGGTGATTTCATTTTCCAAGCAATGTTTGCTGCCACAGGTGCCACAATTGTATCTGGTGCAGTTGCTGAACGTGTAAAATTAAGTTCATTCATGATTTTCGCCGTTCTCTTCGTTGGTGTTGCTTATCCTATAGCCGGTTCTTGGCACTGGGGTGGTGGAGTTCTCGCAGGTATGGATTTCAAAGACTTTGCCGGTTCAACCGTTGTTCACGCATTCGGAGGTTTTGGGGCACTTGCCTGCGTTATGGTTCTTGGTCCAAGAAAAGGTAAGTACACTGAAAGTGGCATTAAGCCAATTCCAGCACACAGTTTCCCATTGGCAGCTATTGGAGTTTTTCTGCTCATGTTCGGATGGTATGGATTTAACGGAGGTTCTGTTCTTTCTGCGGACCCAACTTACTTAGGTCTTGTTTTCACAACCACAACTCTTGGAGCGACTGCTGGTGCGATCGGAGCAATCGCAACATCATGGTTTTTACTCAAAAAACCTGACCTATCAATGGCTCTCAATGGCCTCCTTGCCGGTCTCGTAGGCATCACTGCAAATGCTGATGTAATAACTGTTAACGGTGCATTAGCAATCGGGCTTATCGCAGGTATTATTGTGGTATTTTCGATCATACAACTCGACAAGCTTAAAATCGACGACCCTGTAGGTGCGATTTCCGTTCATGGTGTATGCGGTATCTGGGGAACTGTAGCAACCGCGATTTTCGCAGATGGATTTAGTTTCATGGTACAATTGCAAGGTGCACTTATAGTAAGCGTCTTTGCCTTCATATTCTCCTATGTAGTATTCTCAATTATCAAAGTGGCCATAGGGGTTCGCGTATCCGAAGAGGAAGAGGATCGTGGTCTTGACATTGCCGAGCATGGCCAAGAAGCCTATGGCTCGTAATTTTCAACAACTCACATTACACGAAAAGGAATTATTATAATGAAACTTATTAAGGCCATCATCAAGCCATTCAAACTCGAAGAAGTTAAGGATGCACTTTCAGAAATCGGGGTTGAGGGCATGACCGTATCAGAAGTCAAAGGCTTCGGAAGACAAAAAGGGCACACTGAAATCTATCGTGGCAGCGAGTACACGGTGGACTTTCTTCCCAAAGTAAAAATTGAAATCGCAATTGCAGATGACCTTGTCACTAAGGTTGTAGATGCAATTGTGGGAGCGTCTCAGACAGGAAAAATTGGAGACGGTAAAGTATTTATTCTACCGATTGAGGAAGCGGTACGAATAAGAACTGGCGAAAAAGGAGACGAAGCCCTCTAAAATCTTAGAGAAGTCTAATCTTCATGTTGTAAAGGCCCGGTTTGGAAAAACCGGGCCTTTTTTGTTTAATTTCTGTCCATTTCTCAAAATAACCTAATTATTATGTATGTATTTTTTTCATTTTTTTAATTAAAATTATTCATGGTATAATTCCTGCATACATATTTTTCTTCCTCGTGAGCAAAAACTCACAAACACATAAATACAAATCAGATTCTACATGAAACCAGTTATTTCCATCTTCGCCGCACTACTAATCTGGAGCGGTTCACTGCATGCACAAAATAATCAAACAGTAAACTCAACTCCTTCCTCGGAAAATTCTTCAGTGGTTTTATCTCCTACCAATGATCAATCGAGTAATAGCGAAGAAGCTGTAACAGTGGTTACCGATGAAGAAGTGACAATAGATTCTGGAAATACTGCCTGGATGATTACTGCCACGGCTTTGGTTCTTTTTATGACACTTCCTGGACTCGCTCTTTTCTACGGCGGTCTTGTTCAGTCCAAAAATGTTCTTTCCGTGCTGATGCATTGTTTTGCAATTGCATGCATGGCATCAATTATCTGGATCGCTGTCGGATATAGCTTAGCCCTCACTGAGGGAAGTGGTAAAGCTTGGATCGGAGGTAAGGATGCATTTTTCCTTAAACATTTGTCCCTTAATAGTCTGAATGGAGACCATCCTGAAACCGTATGGATTATGTTCCAAATGACTTTTGCGATCATTACACCTGCTCTCATCGTAGGTGCTTTTGTGGAAAGAATCAAATTTTCAGCCGTTCTCATCTTCAGTGGACTTTGGCTGGTAGTTGTATACTGCCCGGTTTGTTATTGGGTATGGGGCGGTGGCTGGTTAGCCCAAAAAGGGGTTATTGATTTTGCGGGAGGAATTGTTGTTCATGCAACTGCTGGTGCGTCAGCCCTCACGCTTGCTTACATGCTCGGTCGCAGGCAGGGTTTCCCACGTAGCCTTAAGCCACCACACAATCCGGGAATGGTTATGACCGGTGCGGCTATGCTCTGGGTCGGATGGTTTGGATTTAATGCAGGAAGTGCGGGTGCTGCTGACACAAGTGCAGGCATGGCTATGCTTGTGACTCATCTCTCAGCGGCAACAGCCAGTCTCGTTTGGATGATTGTTGAATGGAGAAAGACTGGAAAACCCGGCTTAGTCGGAATCGTGACCGGAACCATTGCCGGTTTGGCTACAATTACCCCAGCCTCCGGTAGCGTAGGCCCAATGGGGGCCATTGTCATAGGTGCATCCGCTGGTTTTATATGCTACTATGCTTGCAGCATAGTTAAAGAAGCCATGGGAGTGGATGACTCTCTAGATGTTGCTGCCGTTCACGGAGTTGGTGGAATCCTTGGAACTCTTCTGGTTGCTTTCCTTGGAGTGGAAGGAACATTGGGTGGCCTTGGAATCAATGCTGCAACAGCAGGAGAACAGTTTATAGTACAGGCACAAGGATGCTTGGCTGCGATTGCTTTATCCGTTGTGGCAACTTATTTGATTGTCAAAGTCATGTCCCCCTTCACCGGTGGAATAAGAGTTTCTGAAGATGAAGAAACAAAGGGGCTTGACCAATCGGCTCACGGGGAGAATGGTTATTCACTCAATTAAATCTAATTAAATTCAATTTCTAGCAATGAAACTAATCAAATCAATTATTAAGCCCTTCAAATTGGAGGATGTTAAGGATGCACTTTCAGAGATAGGTGTAGAAGGAATGACCGTTCTTGAAGCAAAAGGATTTGGCCGCCAGAAAGGTCATACCGAAATCTATCGTGGAAGTGAATATACTATCGACTTTTTGCCAAAAGTTGTGATCGAAGTTGTGGTACCTGATGACATCGCTGATAAAGTAATCGATACCATCGTTAAGGCCGCCAAAACCGAAAAAATCGGAGACGGCAAGGTATTTGTTATTCCTGTCGAACAGGCGGTTAGAATTCGTACCGGTGAACAGGGAGAAGAAGCACTCTGATTTAAAACCCAAATTTTACTTTTTTTCCCAAAGCCTCCTCTGACTAGAGGAGGCTTTGTAGTGTCCAAAGAAGCCAAACAACCGTTCCATACAATGGAAAGGCTAGTGCTTGCTTAAACGTTTCCATCCACGCCCCCGGTTTGGGTAAACGGCTTAGCCACTTTGGACAAATGGAAAGAATAAGATACGGGGCTGATAAACCGAGTGCAACGAAGGTAAAGATCGTAAATGCAGGTAACCACTCCATGGTTAAAGCTGCACCTACTGCAACCCCAAGAAACGGAGCCATGCAAGGTGTCGCTACTACGGTGGCGAGAACTCCAGAAAAGAAAGATGCTGCCATACCCTCAGTATGAGTCAACTTTGCACCAAATCCAGTCAAAGACATACCAATCTCAAAAACACCACTCAAACTTAAAGCAAAAATGAGTAAAAAGATGGCCAGAACGAAGACAAAAATTGGTTCCTGCAACTGAAAACCCCACCCAAGGTCTTCGGCTAACGAATCACGCAATATCAGCAAAATACTCACCAGCAACCAAAAAGACAGAATTACACCCGCCGTAAATAGCAGACCATGCTTCTTAATTTGGCCGGGATCTTCCCCTGCTTGCTTAACAAAGGACATAACCTTCAAGCCAATTACTGGAAAAACACAGGGCATAAGGTTAAGAATTAATCCACCGAGAGCAGCGAATCCCAGAATTGCTCCAAATCCAAGTTCATGACTATCCGGTTGGTATGACTTGTATTCCTCAATAGCGAGTCTTACATTCTTTTTCGTTAAAATCTCTGGTAAAACTACTGGACTATCTACTTTTGATGCGGAGTGAAAAACATTCAATGGAACTCCTGAACGGCCAAATGATTGAAGAGACTCTAATATCACCGGTCCTCGGTCGGTCCAATCTGCACGCAAGGCAACCACTTCTTTATCTTTGAAAAGTGTAATGATTGAATCATTGGAATAAACCCTCTTGTTAACCAGACACGAAGCGCACCATTTTGCCGTGTAATCAACATAAACAGCCTTACCTTGTTTTTTGAGCGATGCTTCCAATTCTGGCGACCATTCACCCCATTCAATCTCACCATCGACAGGCTTTTCTTCCCATGGAAAACCACACCAAATTCCAAGAATTAGAAAAATTCCAGCAATTACCCTGTAGCCTTTTACAACATTTCCAGAAAGGCCCGGAGAAGAGCTTTTCCCATATAGCCATACCGCAAAAGTGATCACCACCATTCCAAGAAATAGCCATAATGAATTCATACCCATACTATCTCCCATAACTTGGAAACGAGGTGACTCTGTTTTGATCTCACTTTTCAAATCACCATACCGCATCGAATCTAACTCCCATTCCAGAATCCATCCTGAACCAAGCTTTTCATGAATAAGTACTCCTGCAAGCGTGGATGCAGGCGGTAGATCATCATTAATCGGTAAGCTCCATTCAAGAGCTGAACTTTTAGCGTCGTAAGTGAATCTCTGTGATAGAGAGTGCCCAATATACTCTGTATCAGGAAAAAAATAAAATCCATCTACCTCAAAATCATTCAATACAGGGTTTTCCACACGAAAAGAAATTGAACCTTGTTGAATAGAAGCTGAAAGTTTTGTCTCAACTGGATAAGCGTTAGGCCACTTTTCCTTGGCGGACTTGAGGATATCCAACTTTTCTTGATTTCTGGAAGATTCCTTTGCAACTGGTATTTCAATCGCTATTTCGGTATCAAAAGGGATACAGTTATCCTCACTGCAAATGAGTGTTGATAGATTTCCCTTTATCGAAACTTTTTCTCCAATATCGTAGTCTTTATCGAGAGAAATTTCTGTAAGAAGTACAAAACTAGCTTCATGAACATAAATTACCATCTCAAGAAATTCATATTTCTTGGGTTTAGGAAACTGAAGAGAACCAAAGTCAACCTCATCACCAGACCATTCAATCGAAGTGGGATAACCAGACTCCCCGGCATTTTTCCAGTACATATGCCACTTTGGTAGAACCTTAACTTCTACCAGCAACCAGCCACTGTCGCCGGGTTTCCAAGTGTTCAAGTCTGAAGAAAGGGAAATTTCCACCAATTCCTCAGGAGATTGACCTGAGACTGAGACCGATGCGACAAGTAAGAGTACAAAGAAAACAAATTTTGCTCGCCAACTGGTTTTTTCAGGCAGCCTCTTTTGAAGAATTTTCAACTTTCAACAAATAACTCCAATTCAAGGAGAATTACGGTTCAGGGAAAAAGTGCCATTTGTACTTTCGACAAATTCAAGAACGGTTTCAGAAAGTTTACTCGGCCATGCCATATGCTCAGGCAGGGAGACAAAAAAATGGGTTTGAGGAATTTCAGAAAAGTTGATGTTTAGGTTGATCAGAAATTTCTCAAATGTTTTTTGCCAAGGAATATCAATAAGCCCGGAAATGTTTCCTTGATCAGACCTTAATCCCAATCTTTCCAGGGCAACCTGTTCAAGTTTGTTCAAGTCAGCGGGCAAATTCTCCTCAGATTCAATCGTCTGCAACCACCTTACAGCCGTTTCTTTGACAAAATTTGGTAAACCTTCGTCTGTTACAGCATCCGAATTCGTTAAATGTGGCTTATTGGACAAATCAATTCCCAAACCACTAAAATGTGCTTTAGGAATTTCCGATAGCTGATAATTGGTAGCTTTTCCCGTAAAAACAAAAATTAAATCCGGGTCATAACTTATTGCCATGGTCAGACCAAACCACCCTGCCACAACTCCTGGCATAGGTTTAACATAGAGTAACTCTTTAGGATGAAACCGACTACGATTTTCTTTAAGGGTGCCTATCTCTGCTTCCAAGGAGTTCAGCCAATCAACTGCGTATTGCTTATTTTCATTATTTGCCGGCAGAATAGTCTTGCCCAATGCAGCTCCCTCCCTCAGGTCCCAAAATAAAACCAAATTAAAATAAGATGATGATGAAAGGTTGGAAATCGATTCGACCAGAGATTGTATATTTTCAGCAAAACTTTTTTTTCCCTCTGGAGAATCAACCCGGTGAATAGAAGCATCCAAGAGATAAACTACATGCTTTCCCTCATAGCTTTTTCCCATGATCTGAATTTCGCGGGCATGTTCATTCGGTTTAATAGGAGGAATCACATTCCCTATTGCAGGCATAAGGTCAATGACTGAGTCACCATTTGATTCTTCGCCATCTTTTAGGTTAGACCTATTTTTAATTTGCGTTGCTATCATTGCATCCAATTCTGGATTTGGTTGAACTTCGGAAGATGAATCCAATGCAAGATGGGCACCGCTTCGATTTCCTTCCTTTCCGTTCAATTGATCCTGGGCAATTGATTTTTTAAGACCTTCGTTTGTATCCGGGGTTGTGTATAAGAAATACCAACTGGCAGCCCCACCCAATAAAGAAAGGTTTAATAAAAGGCTTAACCAAAAAATTAATTTGGTTAAGCCACCACCGTTGGAATTACGGCGTACTTTGTTGGATGAATGATCTTCAAAAATCCTTCCGCCCTCTTGAAGAAGTTTGTTATTCCATATATCAAAATCCTTTTCAGAAATACCGTATTTCTGGCATTGTTCTTTCTTGGGTACATCCCTGAGCAGTGATTCTAAAATAATCCGCAGCTTTTGCTCTCCGGTAAATTTTGCCATCGGTTATATTTTACTCAAGAAAATGGTTTCGTGCAACCGCCAAAGCGGAGAGCGATGCAGTCTCCGTACGTAATGTCCATCTTCCAAGAGAAAAAAATTGGATCCCGCATTCCCTCGCCATTTTTTCCTCTCTCTGAGTCCATCCCCCCTCAGGTCCGATTAATAAATCAATAGACTCACTGATATTTGAAAATAACTCGCCGGAATATGTAGCCGAAATACTTGCCATCCACGCTTTTTTCTTCGGGCTCGAAAGATATTTTTTAAACTCCATGGGCTGATCAATCTGTGGAAGCCATGGGTTCCCTGACTGTTTACAGGCTTCAATTGCCAATTTTCTCCACTTAGTAATCTTACCTTCAACTTTAACAGAATCTATCTTCGCCTCGGTCCTTTCGGTAAAGAGAGGGGTGATTTGATTTACTCCCAACTCAGTCAAAGGCTTAATCAATTCATCCCACTTTGCACTCTTGGTCAAAGCAATGAGCATTCGTGTATATGGGATGATGGATGGAATATTTACTCGGTTTAAAATCCTTAAAGTTACTGCCCCCTTTGATACCTTTAGGCATTCAGCACATGCCACTCCCCCCTGACCATCAAGTAGTTCAACACGGTCGCCAATTCTTCTTCTTAGAACTTTAGCTAAATGATGACTTTCTTCCATATTCAAAGTAATCTCTGTTCCTTCATTTCCTAAAGAAGGTTTCACAAAACTTCGAAATACTCTAGACATGGCAAATTTGATAATTGATCGCTCTCCACTTGGCAAACCATCCCTTTTGCTTCTAAATGAAAACATGATTAAAAAAATGGAAAAAAGTTTCCAGAAATGCGCATAAGTGGAGGGAAAGCACGGGGCATCCCCTTACGATTATCGAAAACAAAAGGTTTACGTCCTGCTACCGAAGCAAATCGTGAGAGATTATTTTCTTCCATTCAAAATAAAATGGAGGATCAAAGAGTGTTAGATTTATTTGCTGGTACCGGTTCTTACGGTTTGGAAGCCATTAGTCGTGGAGCAAAGGCTGCTGATTTCGTTGAGAAGAATCATAGAGTAGTAGGTGACCTTAAAGAAAATCTCAAAAAGGTTATCCACAGTGCCCGACTCGAATCAAGTGTGGGCAGGGTACACAAGAGAGATGTCCTGGAATTTCTAAATACTCCTACTATCCATTCCTATGATATAATATTCCTCGATCCTCCCTACTCGGAAATCGAAACATTTGTCCACCCAACATTGGAAAAATTAATCAACAATGGCTTCGTTCATTCTAGATCTCTCTTATTACATGAATGCCCTGCTGGACAGCTTGAAACGAATGAAAAGTGGAATCTTGTTCGATTACTCGGAAAGGCTAAGAAAGGATCTCCCGTCTATCACATTTTTGAACCAAAAGCTTTTGCAGTAAGCTAGATGAGATTGCTTAGGGTTCCAACGGCTGAAACGACGGCAGTCTCAACCCTGAGCACACGCTTCCCCAAACTGCAAAGAGTGAATCCCTCATTTGTTAGAAGTTTTCTTTCCTCAGCAGACCATCCCCGTTCAGGACCAAAAGCTAGCCAGTTATTGGTTTCAGATAGTGGAAAAACTTTTTTGAAAGCCCTGTCTGCCTCGTAATTATCAAATGCAACCCGAGGTTCATCCTTAATAGGAATATCTTGGAGGAGAGAATCTAAACTAGGATGAATCTTACAGTCAGGCAACTGACTTGAAAAAGCCTGCTCGGCACCATTCCTAATTCTTGATTTCCACTCATTGGTGATCCATAGCCTGCTTGATGCGTAGGAAGGCTCTCCTTTTCGAGCTGAAAAGAAATGCAAGCACCGCACACCCAGAGTTGTGGCTTGTTCCAAAATCTTTCGACAGGTTTGGGGCCGCGACAATCCAACAATTAGACTAACAGGCAAAAAATCTGAATCATTTGTCTCATGCCATTTGCATGAAATAACAATTTCATGCTCGTCCAAATATTCTACGGTTCCTTTTCCTTTAGGTCCGTTTTCGACCGCAAAATCAAGTACACTTCCTTTTCCGGCTTTAAGGACTTCTGTAAGATGAACGGATCTTTTATCAGATCTTAGCCAATGTACATGATCGACCTTTTCGGAGATTAGAAAAAGATTCAAGATGAACTTAACCAGATGGCCTGATATGGACGAAGCGTGAGAATACCTCCGGATTTTTTTGTACCAGCCCATTCAATCTCCCCACCGCTAATCAGTTCACGAGCTTTTCCTGATGGAAAGACATCGTTAATTTCCTTCATTTTTTTCACAGTAATTTCCCCGGAAGTAAAATTAAACAGACAAAATACGGTTAACCCACCATCAACCGTATCTCTTCGTAAGGCAAATACTGATGCTCCTAGATTGATGATTTCCTGATGGGCTTCCGGATGAAAGGCTGGACAGCCAGCTCGAACTCGTAGCGTCCTTAAATACCATTGAAAAATTTGGGAAGGCAGGGTCTCTTTTTGGTCAAGTAAAGTTTCTAATTCAGATTGCTGCCATTTCCTTCGATTTACAGTACGATTACGTTTGGTTTTCTTATAGCCTTCCAGATCATTTGGTGTTCCACAAAGGGAGTGGAAATAAATTGCTGGAATTCCCTTCATGGCCAATGCAACCGCCTGCGAACACAGGAACCTTGCCATGCCTAGTTGCTCATTATCCAAATCTGATAAAGCAGAGTAGTATGTACAATTCAGTTCGTAAGGAGATTCTGTTCCATCTTCCAAACTTCTCATAGAGACAAACCCTCCCTTTTCCCTTACTTCATCAGCAAGACCTAGGATTTCATCACGAGGCAGAATTCCCTCAAGCGGACGAACCCCTACCCCATCATGACTGGCAGTAAAATTCAGAAAATGACACCCCTTTGGCGGTGAAGTCAAATTGTTCGCCCAATTTGTAAGCGGGACCGATGTTCCTCTAAGCAGTCCGTGAAGCAAAAGAGGCGGGAGTGAAAACTGATAGACAGCATGAGCTTCATCCCCCTTGCCAAAATAGGATATATTTTCTTCATGAGGAACATTTGTTTCTGTTAGAATAACTACTTCAGGTGCCACAATTTCCAGAAAATTCCTAACTAATTTAATAATTTGATGAGTCTCCGGTAAGTGCAGACAATTAGTGCCTATTTTTTTCCAAAGAAACGCAACCGCATCCAACCTAAGGATTCTACAGCCGATCGAAACATAATACAGAATAATGTCCAAAAACTCGAAAAGCAGATCAGGACTAGTCCAATCAAGATCTACCTGGTCGGCACTAAAAGTTGTCCACACATGCCGCTCACCCTTACGGGTTTGGTATGGAGTCAGTAATGGGGTTGAACGAGGACGAACAACCATCGAAAAGTCCTTTTCGGGATCTCCTTCCATAATATAATTCAGTCCAGGCTCGATTCCAGAAACATACTCTTTAAACCATGGACTTTTTGCTGAACAGTGGTTTAATACCAGATCAAACATCAAATCAAAGTCTTCCCCCAATTTGCTGATATCTTCCCAAGTTCCATAGTCCGTGGACACCTCACGATAGTCCACAACTGAGAAGCCATCATCAGAGGTCCAAGGGTAGAAAGGCAGTATGTGAATCGTGGAAACAGCACCCTTAAGCCTAGCTGTACAAAAATCTCTAAGCGACGAAAGAGAACTTTGTCCAACCTCATCACCTTTGACCATATCTGCATATGTGATAAGAACAACATCCTTAGAACTTAGACTAATTCCTGTTTGGCTGGGTTGCATACCAACTCCATATCTGCCGACCATGCGATAAAGTCGCTCAAGTAATACATCTGCTTCATCAATGCCATAAATCAATGACAATCTACGGCGAATAATCTTTAATTTAGAACTGGAAATATGAGTAATCACAGGAAGTTAGAAAGATAAGAATTTAGTACCCGGTAAAACTGGAAATAAAAGCACGCAAATTACTACGAACCACGGAGTAAGAATAAAATTGACGGGCCACTTCATAATTATGATCAACAATTTCCTTTTTCAAATCCTGATCCTCCAATACCTGCTTGACCCTCTTGGCGAGAGAAGGCGTCACAAACCCATCCATGGTTAATAAACGAAAGCCTTTCGGCTCAATATCTCGGATAAAGATAGAGTAGCGGTTGATCAAAACCGGTTTCTTGAAATAGATCGCTTCAAGTAATGCATTACCAAAACCTTCATATATGCTTGGATAAGTAACAAAATCAGCATGGTGATAGAGATCCCACAATGTGTAAATTTTCTTACCTTCAGAGTCTCTCTGTCTGACCTCCCCCACACGATGGGCCACAATTCGCATGTCCACACCTTCTTCCTTCGCCAACTGCTCAAGCATACCAAGATATTCATAACCTTCGTCACCCGCTTCATGAGAAATTACTAACTTACACCTTTTGTCCTTTAACAGACTGACCAATTTAATTGCCTGCTCAATGCCCTTGCGTGGAACCACCCGGGTAGGTTGCAGAATAAAGAAATCATCATCATCCAGCCCAAGCTCACTCCTTACATCAGATGCGTATTCGTCCGCCTGTTCGGGTGGGTTATCGAAATCAAAAACATTTGGTATTACCAGAGATGAACTACCCTTACGCAAGGCAAGTTGCTCCTGTGCTTCCTGATTGATCACCACATCCCTCATGTTGGTTAGTTTAGGAGGAAAGCTCATGTCTAGATACTCTGGTATACAATTTACGGAAAACCGTGTTCTTTCCCAAAAGAAATCATGATGGTGGGCAATCGCAGGCATCCGCGTCTCCGACAAAAATTCAGTCAACGCAAGACCGAGTGGGACATGCATGGGAATGGCTAGGCAATTTTGTGGCACAAGAATATCAATTCCAAATTTTTCCACGAAACGATACAGTGTACCTTTCAAATAATCTGTAAGTTCCCGAATTCTTTCGGTCACAAATCTTTCCCGTTTTTCCGTACCCCAGATCCTTTCATTGATCCATTTATTTTCTGAAAATCCGAAGTAAGCTTCCGGAGTGACAAAACTTATTCCAGGATCTCTGTCGCTCTGCCCGCTGTACCAAAAGCTAATGTGTCGGTCTTCCCACAAAACCTCCGCCCATTTGGCGCTCTCAAGCGATACTCCGTCCTGCCCTGCAAAACGGGTTGAAATAAATCCTATGTTTTGTGCCATGATTCGAAGAGGTGAAACAATTCAAGCAATCACCGGATGGACTTATGCAAGAATTAAGCCTTTTTTTCAATGAAGAAAAGATTGTTGATACTTTGACATGGCAAACTTGTCCATTTTTTCGTAATGCCTTTTATTAATGACATTTGATACTCAAACCAAAGATTCAACTTTGGACAATTTATTGAAAGAAGTACCACGCCAGATTGAAAGCTTGCGATCAATAAGGGAGACTTTTTTGACAGATGCCGTTTTACTTGGCGAAATTCCTTCCCCGACCTATGGGGAAAAGGATCGTATTCGTTTGGTCATTGATCGATTTCGGGAAAATGGATTGCAAGACCCCACGCTTGATGAATTTGGAAATGCCAGCGGTATCGTACAAGGAAGTTCCGGAAACTCCACCATTTTGGTTATGGCTCATGCAGACTCAGTATTCAGTGCTGACACTAGGCATGTACTGGAAGTCGGCTCCGATTTCATAACCGGGCCTGGTATTGCAGACAACGCAATTGGACTAGCTGCGGTCGTAGCTCTTCCCAAACTCCTGAGCCACCTTAATATTAAATTCAAGGATGATCTCCTTTTGGTAGCGAATGTAAAAAGCTTGGGTCGTGCCAATATGGAAGGTACTCGCGGCTTTCTCGAAACAATGAGCAGACCGACCAAGGCTGGGATTTGCGTGGAAGGGGCCACACAGGGAAGACTTAGCTATTCGGGTCTTGGGACCTTGCGTGCACAAATCAATTTGAATATTCCGAGCGATTATGATTGGTCAAGTTTTGGTGCAGCCGGTGCCATCTCACACCTTAACAGGTTGATTAATCAACTTATGGAAATCTCCCTCCCCAAAGAACCTAAATCTAAAATGACTTTTGGCGGTCTTACAGCTGGCTCGAGTTTCAATACTTCTCCAAGAGCCGGACGCCTTCGTTTCGAAATCACTAGTGAAGGTGATGAAGTGATCGACGACTTAGAAAAGAGTCTTCATGAAATCTGCGAGCAATTCTCACTTGAGACAGGTACGGAAGTCAGAATGGAAATTGTGGCCAAAAGACAAAACTGCGGAATTCCTTTCACACATCCATTGGTAAAGACAACTCGTGCCATTATGCATGAGGCAGGTATAACCCCAAAAGTTGATCCGAGTACGGGAGATCTAAATGCGATCATTCGTGCCGGTCACCCCGGTATCACGCTGGGATTAACAACTGCTGAAAACTTGAGAGAAGAAAATGAAACGATTCATCTCGAACCCATATACGCCGGTCTCGCACAACTCATAACTTTGCTTCAGGCAATCGACGAAGGAGTGTGCGAGCTATGACAGAGGAGGAAAAAAGTAATTGGCTTTCCAGAAACACTTTTCATCACGGAGAATTTTGGGATATTCTCAAATTAGTTGAGGAAAAAGAGAAAAAAGACCTAACAATATCCTTATGCATACCGACCCTGAACGAAGAGAAAACGATTGGCAAAGAAGTTCTCATACTAAGGTCCGAATTGATGGAACGCTATCCATTGATTGATGAGTTTGCTGTCATAGATTCCGGTTCACAGGATAAAACCCTCGAAGTTGCATGCAATTATGGTGCGGACACTTATCTTGCCTCTGACATTCTTCCTGAAGTCGGAGACAAACGAGGAAAAGGAGAAAATCTATGGAAAGCAATTCACCAACTAAAGGGGGATATTATTTGCTATGTGGATGCGGACATCACCAACATTCATCCCCGTTTTGTCTATGGTTTGGTTGCCCCCCTTATCCAGCGGAATGACATAAAGTATGTAAAAGCTTTCTATGATCGCCCTCTTAACTATTCAAGTGGTCTTCGCCCTAGTGGTGGCGGAAGAGTAACTGAAATCCTCACCCGTCCTCTTTTCTCCCTTTTTTATCCCGAACTTACTAATGTCATCCAACCTTTATCTGGAGAGTATGCCGCCCGTCGAGATGTATTGGAAATCATTCCCTTCCCAATCGGTTATGGCGTAGAAACCTCACACCTACTCGATCTTTACTATAAATTTGGAATTGAAGCATTTGCTCAGACTGACCTTGATCGCAGAGTCCATCGTAATCAAACCACTAATGCACTCGGTAAAATGAGTTTTGGAATTCTTCAAACCTTTATCAATCGGTTACATGCACAGGGGAAAATCGACCAATTACCTGACATGGAAACCTTTTACCGAAGATTTGAAGTGGAAGACGGTGCTTACAGTCAGATCGTACAGGAAGTGATTGAGGAAGAACGACCTCCCATGATTGAAATAGAAGGATACCGCGAACATCGCGCATCTCTTGCCGATTAGAAACATTTTTGCGGCTCAATGAAGATTGCCGTCGTCCATTATCACTTACAACCCGGTGGAGTTACCCGGGTGATAGAAAATACCCTGCAAGCATGGAATGAAAATGGCAACGAAATCGAAGCAGTTGCTCTAAGTGGTAGAACCTACCTTGGGGAAATTCTTCCAAATACAAAAACCATCGAAGGTTTGGATTATACCTCTCCTCAGACAAAAATTGCCCCCCAGATACTTGTGGACCGGATGCAAACATCTGCAATGGAAGCACTTGGGCAAAAACCAGATCTCTGGCACATTCATAATCATTCCCTCGGTAAAAATCCTTCGCTAACTGAAGCAGTTGCCCTTCTAGCACAATCTGGGGAGCGGATATTGCTACACCCTCATGACTTTGCAGAAGATGGCAGACCTGGAAATTATCTCTCCCTCAGCGAAGTTTATCAAAGAGCTTACCCAACTGGCCCTAACATTCATTATGCTGCCCTTAATCAACGCGATCGGTCTTTCCTTGCACAGATGCTCGAAGATTCGCCCAGCCCGGTACATTTGCTTGCCAATGCTGTACCAACAGTTAGCTCTTTTCCGGCTCAGGAAAGTAACCATCAATCAGGTCTGCCAGAAAATCTTTTCCTTTACCCAGTCCGGGCGGTTCGACGGAAAAATCTCGGAGAACTCGCTCTGCTTGCCTCATCTCATTTAGACTTTCACTTCGCAAATAGTTTGGGGCCTACCAATCCTGAATTCGTTCCGATATTCGAAGAATGGAAAAATTTTGCCTCGGAATTAAAACTTCCCCTAACCTATGGACTTGGGCAAGAAAGCGATGTGTCCTTTCCTGAAATGGTCCGGCATGCACAATGTATTCTTTCGGTTAGCGTTGCCGAAGGATTCGGTCTTGGGTTTTTAGAACCTTGGACATTCGGAAAAGGTTTATGCGGAAGGAACCTGCCAGAGATCACTTGTGATTTTGCAGAACTTGGAGTATCCCTTCAGCATTTATACAATCGCATCTCCATTCCTCTCGACTGCATACAATCTATAAAAATCCTAAAACAAACAATTCAGCTTGCCTTGGAAAAATTTTATCAAA
>MDTE01112377.1_pt1 | contig 16152 bp, 22 predicted proteins | sample 811231 | NCBI WGS metagenome assembly MDTE01 (sample SAMN05326651, study PRJNA326480) | marine metagenome | isolation source: seawater | place: Indian Ocean: Red Sea | collected 2010
AATGAAAAAGAAATGACACAAAAAGTGGTAGATATTTTATCACGTGATAGTGCAGACTATAAAATATTTTTAACTATGCTAAACGAAATGTATCTTAACTTTATGTACATGGCAGAAAATGATTATTAATAAAATAACAGATGGATTGTATCGTATAGAGGATTTTATCCCACAGGTTACAATGGATTATGTTGATTCACTTGTTAATGAAACAACTGGTTGGGAAATACAACCACGACAAGAAGATTCTCCACGTAGATCTAAGCACGGTCATCATCCTTTAATTTTAACACCCTTCCAAAAAATAGTAGATGAATTGGATTATGATTATGTATGTGACGGATACACAATATGGCGTGACACAGAAGGATTCAAAATGCCTTTGCACGAGGATAATCTGTCATTTTTTGCGGCGTGCCAAATTTATTTGCATGGATCGACTGAAGGATCTAAGGGTACTAGTTTTCAATTAAAAAATGGAGAAATATATGAATTCCCATTTGAGCCTAACACTGGTTACTTTATGGATAACAAAGAACGTATTCAGCATGGATGTCCTACACCGGTTCAAGCAGGTGCAACAAGACTGTCATTGTATGTTAGATACCAGGCTAAATAATGCTATGAAAATAAAAGACATCATAAATGTTCAAGAAAATGCCACAACTGGTGCAACTGCATCAGGAAACATAGCCACAGTTGTTAGTCCTCATCTAGCAATAGGAAAAGATCGTGGTAAAAAATCTTTCACTGGTAGTCCAGGCAAGTCAGGCACAAAAGCACCTCGAGTACCTAAAATAAAACAAAAAAAGAAAGCAGATGGAACAGCCGTGAATGCTCTTGATCTCAAAGGAAAATCAATATTTGGCGGCCCTATGAAAAGGTAGCCAATGTCCAAACCAGCATTTATTATCGGTAACGGTCAAAGCAGACTACACTACGATATCCGCAAATTGAAACAGTATGGCACAGTGATAGGGTGCAACGCCCTGTACAGAGACATGAAATGTGACCATTACTCTGCCGCTGATGTGAACATGGTTAGTGAAATGCTAGAACATCCTGACAAAATAGCAGATGCAACAATTTGGACCAGAGAATCATCATACAAACAACTTTGGCCTGCCAATCAAAAACACAAAATTAAAATGTATCCCCCTGAGCCATGGCCTATAACGCACAAACTAGACTTCAAAAAGCGATGGGGATCCGGTGTAAATGCAATACTGCTAGGACATCACTTGGGACACACTGATATATTTTTGCTTGGATTTGATCTGTTTGCAGTAGGCTCCAAAAGAGAAGAAAATAATGTGTACAAGTGGACACGCAACTATTCTCAACACAGAAAAATGAAAAAATACCTCAAATTAGAGTGGCAGTCACAAATTTTGCACATATTTTCCATGTTGTATGAGTCAAATTTTTACTATGTTAAACTGCCTGGAGCAAGTGAACCAGACAGATTTGCTCCATTCAAGAAAACCTGCTTAAATTACGTCAATATATACGAATTAGATCAATTTCTGAAAGTGAATTATTCATAACTGCTTCGCTAAATAACATTAATTACGGAGCAATTCATGAAACTTGATGAAGTATTTGAAGATTACAAAGAACCTGATCACGAAGTAGGCATGGCCAAATCAGATATGTATCAAGCAATGAATGATGCCAAAGCAATTCATGATATGTTGCTCAAAATATCCGAACAAGAAGGCATAGAAGGTTGGGTTGCATCCAAACTAACCAAAGCATCTGATTACTTAGATTCAGTCAAAGAATATCTAGAGTATCACATGGTCAAAGCAGGCATGGATAAAGAGTAAAATGTCTGAACGTGACGCATTTAAAAAATTATTAGAAGATTTTAACCAAATTGAAGATAGTGTAGAAAAGAACGATATCGAAGTTGAGGTAGCATCACCTATCAAAGTAAGACTTTTGGCAGAACTTAAAGCAAGACAACTGAAGGATCCAAAAACAGAAGTAATGGTTGTAAAGAATGACAAAGTAATTGTTATAGACAAAAAAGATTTGCCAAAGTATGTGGATGATGGATGGGCATTAGCAGAAGCACATGGTGGCAAACACACAACCACAGGCAGATCAATGACCAAAGGCGAGGAAAAAGAAAAAGAACGTTTGGTCAAAGGAATGAAGAAAAACAAGTCAGACTTTAAAAAGAGATATGGCAAAGATGCTGACGCTGTCATGTATGCAACTGCCACAAAGAAAGCAATGGAAGATGATCTAGAAGAACTAGATACTAAAGACTTGCAAAGATTCCCAGCCAATGTGATGAAGGGTAAAACAAAAGGCAAGACTGACAGAGACAAAGCATATTTTAAAATGCAACAAAAACGTAAAGCAGAAAAAGAAAAGCAAGAAGAATCTGAACTTGCTGTGAAAAGAAAAGATCTTGCTGGAATGTTAATAGATAGATTCAATGCATTCTTCCGTGAAGCATCACCAGAAGAAATCAAAACAATGGCACGATTATTGGACTACAAAACAAGAGATGAAGACAAAGAATTTGTAAAAATTGAAAAAGAAGACATAGAAGAAACAATGTTTGCAGAAAATGACAAAGAATGTCCGCCCGGACAGTACTATTGCAATGACGAACAAAAATGTAAACCAATTCCTGCAGGACATGAAGTAGAACCAGATGGAAACCTTAAGCCAATCCAAAAAGATGCCAAACAAGTATTAATAGATTTTCAAGCCAAGATAAATGAATTTGCCAAAAACTTAGGAGTAACTCCAAAAATGTTGTTTGCAGGACTAATTGAAAAGAATCCAGAACTTGCTGACAATCCTATTGCAAAAAAAATAGGTGAATACAGTAAAGCACTGATGCAATCCAAATAATACCAACACAACACACTGACACATAAATATCAGCATGGCAAAAATATCCAAATATGCAAATAAGGCCCATGAACCCGGACCAAAGAAAAGAACTTCTATTGGTCAATCAAGATTGTCACGTCCTAAAAACAAACACAAAAGAAGAAACTTTAAAAGATACCGAGGACAAGGCAAACGCAGGTAAATACTGCTATGAAAATAGCAGATATAATTGAAGGCCATGTTGACGCAAAACTACAAATAGCACAACCACAAAGTCCGGGTGCTCGTGGACTGCAAAAAGCCAAAGATCAGCAAAATACTCCAAGGCATCGTCGTGTACATAAAAGAAATATTTCAACAAACTGAGGGTATCAACGATCCTTATATTTTTAAAGCAATTTTTATGGCTGGAGGAGCCGGTGCAGGAAAATCTTTTGTTGTGAGAAACGTGCTCGGAGAATTTCAAGGACTGAAAATATTAAACAATGATACTTTTTTACAGTATTTGATGAAAAAACAAGGACTGTCTCTCAAAATGCCCGGTGCAGAAAAGGCACAAAGAGACAAAGTACGAAAAATTGCTAAAGATCTTACTGACAAGCAAGAACAACTGTATGAAGATGGACGTCTTGGTATCATAATCGATGGCACAGGACGTGACTTAGAAAAAACTGGGCAAATCAAAGCAAGACTTGAAGATCTAGGATATGACACCATGATGATTTATGTAAACACTAATCTTAAAACTGCAATCAGGCGAAATTATGAACGGGAAAGAACTATTCCCTTGTCAGTGTTAAAGAAAAATTGGAACACAGTACAAAACAATATTGGTCAGTTTCAAGGAATGTTTAAAGGAGACTTCCATGTGTTCGATAACAGTGATGAAACACAACCAGATTCAAAATCAAAAATACAATCCTTCATAAAAATTACAAGAAACTTCCTAGATAAACCACCATCAAAACCACAAGCAGTCCAATTCATACAATCCAAAAAATAACATTGACTAAACACATAGTCAAATGTATAATAATATATCAACTAGGAGATTCTCATGAGAAACTATAATGAAGAACAAAAAGCCAAACTAAAGCAACTGATAATGGAAGGCACAAACGTCAAACAGGAAGTGCAAGATCTATCAGAAGGATTGCGTGAAACTGTGAAAGCAGTGGCAGATGAAATGCAAATAAAACCACAAATACTTAACAAAGCAATAAATGTTGCATTCAAATCCAATATGGATGAAGTGCAGGAACAAATGGATGAACTAGAAAGTATTCTTGTGTCAACAGGTCACTTGAAGGAAGTATGATCAAACCACAACACAAACATATTATTATTAGAGCACTATGCGAAAAGCCTCCCCGTGATTGTGAAGGCGCAGTAGAATGGTGGAACGAACTTGTTGATTCAATTGGCATGGCAAAACTTGATCTTCCGGCTAATCCAATATGTGGATATGTTGATACACCTGGAAATGCCGGACTTACAATCTGTGGCATAATCGAAACAAGTCATATTGCCATGCACGTTTGGGACGAATCTAGTCCTGCACTAATACAACTAGATGTTTACACTTGTTCATCTTTAGATAAAAATAAAGTGTTTGAAGCACTTGACGACTTTGATCCTGTGAAAGTAGAATATAAACAGTTCGACAGGGAATATGCAATTAAAGAAGAAACAAACGGATTCAAAGAAATTTATTAATGTCATACATAGATGCATACTTTGATCGCGAACGTGATCAGATCAACATTGTAGAAAGAGTCAACGGCGAACGCAGGTTTGTTGACTATCCTGCAAGGTATGTGTTTTACTATGACGATCCCAAAGGCAAACACAGAAGTATTCATGGTGACCCTGTGTCACGTTTTTCAACAAAACAAAACAAAGAGTTCAAAAGAGAACTTGCTATGCACAAAGGCAAACGCACATATGAAAGTGACGTAAATCCAATATTCAGATGTCTAGAAGAAAATTACTTAGGCAAAGATGCTCCGAAAATGAATTGTTTATTTTTAGATATTGAAGTTGACTTTGATCCAGACAGAGGTTATGCAACGCCAGCAGATCCTTTTATGCCGATCACTGCTATATCAATATATTTGAACTGGACTGAACAGTTGATAACACTGGCGTTGGCTCCAAAAGGACAACAAGCATTAGCCGAAGAAGTTGGCAAAAAGTTTGACAACTGTTTTATTTTTACAGATGAAGCAGAACTGTTGGATACATTTTTAACTTTGCTAGATGATGCAGACATAATATCTGGTTGGAACAGTGAAGGTTATGATATTCCATACATAGTGAATAGAATAGCAAAAGTCTTAAGCAAACAAGACACAAAAAGAATGTGTTTGTGGAATATAAATCCACGCAAAAGACAGTTTGAAAGATTTGGTAAAGAAGAAGTAACATTTGATATTATTGGTCGAGTACACTTGGATTATATGCAACTGTATAGAAAATATATGTATGAAGAACGTCATTCATATGCGTTGGACTATATTGCAGAAATGGAAGTTGGTGAACGCAAAACAGAATATGAAGGTTCATTGGATGAACTGTACAACAAGGACTTTGAAAGATTTATTGAATATAACAGACAAGATACTGCTCTGCTAGATAAGATAGATAAAAAATTAAAATTTATTGATCTTGCAAGTGAACTGGCTCATGCAAACACAGTCCTACTGCAAACTACAATGGGTGCAGTGGCAGTGACTGAACAAGCGATACTGAATGAAACACACAGACGTGGTATGGTTGTGCCTGACAGAGTGCGAAGAGAGCCAGGATCAGAACCAGCGGCCGGTGCTTATGTGGCAACTCCAAAAAAAGGAATGCATGATTGGATTGGATCTATTGACTTAAATTCACTGTATCCATCTGTAATTAGAGCATTGAACATGGCCCCTGAAACTATTATCGGACAACTGAGGCCAACAGAAACAGATGCAATGATAAGTGAACGAATGCGTAGAAAAATGAGTTTTGCTGGTGCATGGGAAGGCGAGTTTGGCACACTTGAATATCAAGCAGTGATGGAAAAGGACAGAGCCAAAACAATTACTGTTGATTGGGAAAATGGAGAAGAGCAAGTAATGAGTGCCGCAGAAGTGTATGAGATGATATACAATTCACATTCGAAATGGGGATTGAGTGCAAATGGCACTATTTTTACATTTGAAGTTGAAGGTATTATTCCTGGTCTGCTAGAAAGATGGTATGCTGAAAGAAAAGAAATGCAGGCCAAAATGCGTGAGGCTATCAATGCAGGAAACAAAATTGAAACAGAGTTTTGGGACAAAAGACAGTTGGTTAAAAAAATTAATTTGAATTCACTGTATGGTGCATTACTAAATCCTGGATGTAGATTTTTTGACTCACGTTTAGGGCAAAGTACAACTTTGACAGGTAGGGTGATAACAAAGCACATGGGAGCCAAGGTGAATGAAATAATCACTGGTGTGTATGATCACAAAGGACAAGCAGTGATATATGGTGATACAGACTCTGTGTATTTTAGTGCATATAAAAGTCTTGAAGAGGATATCAAAAGTGGAAAACTGCCATGGACCAAAGAAAGTGTTATCAATTTGTATGACAAAATTGGAGATGAAGTGAATAGTAGTTTTCCAGACTTTGCCGCAAAGGCATTCCACACTCCAAAGAAAAAGGGAGAAATAATAAGAGCAGGACGTGAAGCAGTTGCAACAAAGGGCATTTTTATAACCAAGAAAAGATATGCTATTTTGATTTATGATCTAGAAGGCAAAAGAACAGATACAGAATCAGAGGGCAAAGTCAAAGCAATGGGACTTGACTTGAAAAGATCAGATACGCCTGTGTTTATACAAAATTTTCTCAGTGATGTTTTACAGAAAGTGTTGACCGGATCAACTGAAGAAGAAGTGTCTGACTTTATAATGGATTTCCGAAAAGAATTCAAACAAAAGCCAGGTTGGTTAAAAGGATCACCAAAAAGATGTAATAATCTTACAGAATATGTACGCAAAGAAGAAAGACAAGGCAAAGCCAATATGCCTGGCCATGTTAGAGCAAGTATGAATTGGAATAGATTGTTAAAAATGTATTCAGACAAACATTCAAAGCCTCTTGTTGATGGATCAAAGGTGGTTGTGTGCAAACTGAAAGCAAATCCATTGCAATATACAAGTGTGGCGTATCCAGTTGATCAACTAAGACTGCCAGAATGGTTCAAAGAACTTCCTTTTGACAATGAGGCAATGGAAGAGTCGATAATTAATGCTAAATTAGATAACTTGATAGGAGTGCTGAATTGGAACTTGGTAGCGACACAAGAAAACAACACGTTCAATACTCTATTTGAATTTTAATGACAGACATCATACAGAACCTAAAAGATGTAATATCATCTATAAAAACTAAAAGTTTAAACTATGCCGAACTTGATGTTCTTCTCAAAAATTTACAAAAACTAAAAGACACCCAGTTGGCTGAAATATTAGAAACACTTGATAATAAAATTGGTGAGACTAATGCCTTACATGACAGCAAAGAAATAAATTATTTGCAAGACAAATTTTCCAATGTAAAATCCAACACTTGGTGGAATAATTCAAACACTGATGTACAGTTTTCTCCTATTTTGGAAAAATATATCAACACTTATGTAGATAGTGTAGTAGACTGGCGGTTGCCTGCCTGTGAAATTGGGTATGGGCATGGACACTATTCATTGCAAATGGTATTAGGATACAATCCAATATATCTATTAGACCTTCAAAAATATTACAATCAATGTTATGGCACTTGGAATAGTAAAAATAAAAACGCCACACAAAAAAATCTAGACAACAGAATTTTTTGGATTACTGTGGATAAGAACTGTGACATTACAAAACATCAAGTGCCTTATAATCAAATGGGATATGTTCAGTGTATAAACGTATTTCAGTATTTGACACCAGACAATATGAAAGCATATTTGAAATCTATCTATAAAATATTAAGACCAGGCGGAACTGCTATTATTACCTATACAGATGCAACTGTTCCAGCACAATTCAAATTGGTAGGTGAAAAAGGATATAGATTTTTTACAAAAAACAGAATGAAACACTTGATTGACAGAGCAGGATTTGAAGTCAAATCTTGGGATGAACCAACAAGTAAAGTAAGTGCTGTCATACTACAAAAACCAGGCACTATTAAAAGTATTCTTAGAGCCATTTCAACTGTGAATTATGATATTGACAAGAGACGGTAAAATAAGATATAATAAAAGATTAACTAAACTTAGGATAGGCATACTATGAAAGATATATTACAAGACATTGTAAAACACACACATTCACTAGGCTTTCTTGACATTGTTAAGATTACAGGCTCAGATAAAACAACAACATTGGACAGTATGGCAGAAGATCGTTCTGTTATTATGCAAGGTGAAATAACATCTCCAGTCGAACAGTTTGAAGGCACATTTGGTATGCCACAACTTGGAAAACTAGATATACATCTTAAATGTCCAGAATACAAAACAAACGCAACTATTTCAGTAAACAAACAAAGTAGGAACGGAGAGGATGTGCCAGTGGGCATACACTTTGAAAACTCTACTGGTGATTTCCAAAATGATTATAGATTTATGAATTCTGAAATAATCAATGAAAAACTTAAAACTGTAAAATTTAGAGGCGTCAACTGGGATGTTGAGTTCGAGCCAAGCATGGCGGCAACACAGAAACTAAACTTCCAAGCGGCGGCGAATGCAGAAGAGACAACATTTGTGGCCCAGACTGATGGCACTGACCTTAAATTTACTTTTGGTGATCATAGCACACACGCAGGCCAATTTGTTTTCCAACCAGATGTCAAAGGTACATTGGATAAAAATTGGGCATGGCCAGTGGCACAGGTATTACAAATTTTAAAATTAGGTGAATCAGGTAAACTAACTATGGCATTTTCAAATGATGGTGCATTACAGATTACTGTTGATTCAGGATTAGCAACTTACAAATATATATTACCAGCACAACAGAAGTAACCATATGCAGGATTTGACATCCAGACAAAAAGACTATGCAGTTTTCTTACCTGCCATTAGTTCGTTCTATGCAACTTATATAGGCAAACAACGATCAGATCCAAACTATATACCATCTACAAGAATACCAGCATCATTTACAAATGGTGTTGAAGAACTAAATTTTCTTGAACCTGAAGCCGGCAGTTTTTACTACAAGTATGCCTTGTATTCCGCAGGTCACGCAGACTTAGATCTTACAAAAGATGTGCCAAGAGAAGATTGGATAAGACAAAGACCTAGAGATGGATCTAGTTTGCTAGTAGGCGATTCAGGAGGCTTTCAAATTGGTAAAGGTAGATGGGAAGGTGATTGGAAAGATCCAAACTGTCCTAAAGCACAAAAGAAAAGAGATCTTGTTTTGAAATGGATGGACGGTCTGATGGACTATGGTATGGTATTAGATATTCCTGCATGGGTGGTGCGTGATGTTGAAGTTGCAAATAAGGTTGGCATATTGACGTATGAGGATGCCTGTCAAGCAACTATAATCAACAATGAATACTTTATGAAACATTCTACAGGCGCCTGTAAATTTTTAAATGTACTGCAAGGTGAAAATCACCAAGAAGCAGATGATTGGTATGCTAGAATGAAAGATTATAGTGATCCTAAAAAATATCCAGAAACACATTTCAAAGGTTGGTCAATGGGCGGACAGAATATGTGTGATGTAGACTTGTTGCTAAGAAGATTGATACACATAAGACATGATGGCTTATTGGAAAAAGGCAAACATGACTGGATGCACTTCTTAGGAACATCCAAGTTGGAATGGGCAACACTACTAACAGATGTTCAAAGGGCAGTAAGAAAATATCATAATGAAAACTTTACGATTAGTTTTGACTGTGCATCTCCGTTTTTGGCAACTGCAAATGGACAACTGTATATCACAACAGAAACTGAAGACAGAACAAAATGGGTGTACAGAATGGTACCAAGTGTGGATGATAAAAAGTATGCAACTGACAACAGAAAATTTTCGGACGCAGTAGTCAGTGATGGTGTGTTTGATACATTTACAGATAGTCCACTTACAGATAAAATGTTGGTAAAAGACGTCTGTGTGTACGCACCGGGGGATTTGAACAAGATTGGTAAAGAAGGAAAAACCAGTTGGGACTCATTTTCATATGCACTACAAATGGGTCATAATGTTTGGAGTCATGTTAATGCAGTACAAACAGCCAATGAACAGTATGATAAAGGAATAATACCTGGTATGTTAGTTGACGAAAAGTTCGATCACGTATATTTTAAAGATGTGGTAGAGGCAATATTTGCAACAGACAACAAAGATGAGTCACTGGCAATAGTTGACCATTACAACAAATTTTGGCAAAGTATAATAGGCACTAGAGGTGCAGTTGGAAAAAAGACAGTGAATGCAACAACAATGTTTAACAATTTGTTTGAGGAGGCAAAATGAAAAGACCATATGAATCTGGCATGAATGATACTGCTATATTTTTTACAGGTATAGAAGTGGAAAAAACTCCTGCCTACAATATGCAAACTTTGTTTGTGGTAGGTTTACAATCAGCAGATAATATTGTGACTAAAACATTAGAGAGTCATTATCCATGCAAACATATCTACTTGGGTGCAAACCACAGTTTTAAAAATATTAACAAAGATCATATTCAAGCATTGATAAATGTAATTGATGATCTACTCGCCAAAGCATATTGGGTTACACTTGATATTGATTCAAAAACTTATTCACTATTAATGACACAATACAAAGGCACTATGCACAACAACAAATTGATTCCGTTGATCAGTGTACCTGTACCAGATATGAATTGGAATGTAAACACTTGTATAAAACTAGATGATGTAGATTTTGATACAACAAATGATGCAATTTATGTTCACAAAATAAAGGATCTTACAACAGACGAAACAAAAACAGAATGGGAACAATATGGAAAGGACGCAATCATATGAGTACACCAGCAAAAATGATATGGGTAACATTTAGAAAAGAGGGAATACATAAATTTCCAGCGGCACTAGATGATCCAAAACTAGCAACAGGAGACGAGTATGACGTATCCTTTTTGGGATATCCACATAGGCATATATTTCATTTCAAAGTGTGGATTGAAGTTTTCCATGATGATAGAGATATTGAATTTATACAGTTTAAAAGATGGTTAGAAAAACTGTATGCGGAAAAAACTCTTCAGTTAGATTATAAGTCATGCGAAATGATGGCAGATGATTTAGCAGAACAAATTAAAACCAAATATCCAAAACGTGATATTTGGATAGAAGTATCTGAAGATGGAGAGAATGGATGCTTTCAAACGTATAAAAACTGGGAAGGAATAATGGAAAATGAGTAAAGCAAGAGACCCTTATGTAATACCTGACAATGCTGATCAAGTGCATGATGACCTACAAGAACTGTATGATTTCACATATCAGTATAACATGGCTTATGATGTCAGTGGACTTTATAAAAAAGGAACGGCATGGGAAGTGTTACAAGTTTTTAAAGAAACAGGAAAAGTTGAAAAGAAAATACTTGGAAAGAAAAAGAAAATAAAAAAATGACAATCTACATTATAGATCTTGAACCAGTTGAAAGCAGATATACTGCACAGTGGAAAAAATTCATTCCGCAGGAACTACAAAGATTGACTAATGACAAAGTAATAACCATATCAGGTGGCGATGTACCACAAACAACAACACCAGGTGCATTCTTAAATTTTGCTGGTACAAATGTTTACAAGAGTCAGCAGTCAATAGATGTTGCTAAACTTTTTGCTGATAACAAAGTAAAGGCAGGTGATCATTTTGTTTATACAGATGCATGGAATCCAAGCATAATACAACTGCAATATATGAGACAACTGCTACAAATAGATTGTAAAATACACGCATTATGGCACGCCGGATCATATGATCCACAAGATTTTTTAGGCAGACTGATTCCTGACAAACATTGGTCTTACAGTTTCGAAAGATCATTATTCCATGCAATTGACTGTAACTATTTCGCCACTGACTTTCATATTAAAATGTTTGTTGAAACTTTGGATCTACCAAATGATCCAAAGAAAATTATTAGGACAGGATGGCCGATGGGGTACATGGACGGCCTTCTTTCAAATTACAAAGGCATGAAGAAAAAAGATATGATTGTGTTTCCACACAGACTTGCACCTGAAAAACAATTAGATATATTTGAAGACTTATCAAATCATTTACCACAGTATGAATGGATAGTGTGCCAAACAAAACAACTTACAAAAAATGAATATTACAATATACTAGGTGAATCTAAAATTGTATTCAGTGCCAATCTGCAAGAGACATTAGGTATTTCATGTTATGAAGGTGCATTAGTTGATTCAGTACCAATGGTTCCTGATCGACTTAGTTATAAAGAAATGTATATGGACGAGTTTAAATATCCATCAGAATGGACTACTGACTTCAATGCTTACACAAAACACAAACAGGAAATTATAAACAAGATTCGATATTACATAGAAGATCATACAAAGTTAGTGCCACACATTCATAAACAGGCAAAAAGTTTACAAAAAAAGTTCTTTACTGCGACAAATTTATATGCTACAATTAATTCATAACGGCAATCCACTGCCTCAACATCGGAGAATAAAATGAATATTTCAGAAATAATTAGACAAAGACTTGCAGATGCAGGTGCTAGATATTGGGCAGGTGACAATATATCAGATTATATTGAACCTGGTGAAAAAGAAAAACTAATAGAAGAACTACAAGGAAAATTTCAATCAGTGTTAGAATCTTTAGTAATAGATACAGACAATGATCCAAATTCTGCAGACACAGGAAGACGTCTTGCAAAAATGTATGTTAATGAATTGATGAGTGGTCGATATGATACACGTCCTAAAGCAACTGCATTTCCAAATGATTCGCAAGAAGCATATAAGGGAATGCTAGTGGTAAGGTCAGAACTTAAAAGTATGTGTTCACATCATCACCAACCAGTAGCAGGTGTAGCATACATTGGTATTATTGCACATAAAAAACTAATTGGTTTATCTAAGTACACAAGGATTGCCCAATGGTGTGCAAGACGTGGCACACTACAAGAAGAACTTGCTATGGTGATTGCAAAAGAAATAATGAAGTCTACTGATTCTGAACACGTTGGTGTTTATATTCAAGCAACACATGGTTGTTGTGAGAACAGAGGCATAATGGCACATTCAAGTTTGACGCAGACTACTGTACTTCAAGGTGCATTCAAAGATGATTCTGCAACTAAGAAAGAATTTATGGACAATATAAAACTACAACAAGAATTTGCACCAAGATGAGAATAAAACAAGCACTGAAACTAAATTATGAAGATGTGTTGCTACAACCAAAAAGATCTACTCTGACATCCAGAGCAGATGTAAAAATGACAAGAACATTTAATTTCAGAAACAGTAAAAAACAATTAGAGTTCTGTCCTATTTTTGCAAGTAATATGGATGGAGTAGGTACTTTTTCAATGGCGAAAGTTTTGCAGGAATACAAAATGATGACTGTCATAACAAAGTCCACAACACTAGAACAATGGAAACAAGCAGTAGGCACAGGACTAAGATTACAAAGTGTTTCTGTATGCACAGGTACAAATATAATTTGGGATAAAGATGCAAGTGATTATAAAACTATGCAAGATGTACTAACAAATTTTCCAGATGTTAAATTTATAACTGTGGATGTTGCAAATGCTTATCATCAAAATTTTGTAGACTTTGTAAAAACAATAAGAGATCAATATCCTGATAAAATTATTATCGCTGGTAATGTTGTTACACCTGAGATGACAGAAGAATTAATTATCAACGGTGCTGACATTGTCAAAATTGGAATAGGGCCTGGATCAGTATGTACAACAAGAACAATGGCTGGTGTAGGCATACCACAATTTTCTGCCATTGTTGAATGTTCAGATGCCGCTAATGGTGTAGATGGACACATAATGGCGGATGGTGGATGTGTATATCCAGGTGACATAGCAAAAGCATTGGGTGGTGGTGCCCACATGGTAATGATTGGGGGAATGTTAGCAGGGCATGATGAGTCAGAACAAGAAATAGTAGATGGCAAAATAGAATTTTATGGAATGAGTTCAGATCGTGCAAGGGAAGTACACGGCAAACGCAAAGACGGATACAGAGGCAACGAAGGTAGACTTATTTCTTTGCCTTACAGAGGTCCTGTAACAGAAACAGTCGAAGACATACTTGGCGGTGTCAGATCGTCAGCAACCTACATTGGAGCAAGACGTCTAAAAGATATGCCGAAGTGTGCAACTTTTGTAAAAACCAACAATGTACAGAATAGAGTTTATGAGCAGTACACCAAATAAAACTTACATCACTCAAAAAGATGTTGCGTCTATGTTAGACACAATAATTGCAAAAATGAAAATAGATGATTATCAACCAAATGCTATTGTTGGACTCAATAGAGGCGGATTGCAAATTGCAGTTATGTTGAGTCATTATTTTGATGTCCCTTGCATTCCAATTAAAGCAAGTTTAAGAGATCATGAAAGTTGGGACACAGGTATTCCAGCAGGAAAATATTTGGTTATAGATGATATATGTGATGAAGGTTGGACACTTGCAGGATTGAAAGGCGATTATGATGCTGAAGAAAATATAGAAGTAAAATATGCCGTACTGCATCATAACACTCCAGCCAGTTTTCAACCAGATTACTGGGCGGAAGAGATAGATAAAAGCATAAATCCATGTTGGATTGTGTATCCGTGGGAAGAATGGCACATGGATCAAATAAGGAACAAAGATGACAATGAAAGCAGGTAAAATTTGGGGACAAACAGAGTTGATTCATGCTAATGGCGTTCTTGAATTTCACAGAATTGAATACAAAAAAGGATTCAAATGTTCAGAGCATGAGCATCAATACAAATGGAATGGCTTCTTTGTAGAGTCAGGCAAAATGCTTATTAGAGTGTGGCAGGAAGATCAAGGCTTGGTCGATGAAACAATCCTTTTGCCTGGTGACTTTACACAGGTTAAGCCTGGAAAGATACATCAATTCGAAGGATTGGAAGATGGTGTTGCTTTCGAATTATACTGGGCAGAATTCAATCATGACGACATTGTACGCAGAACTGTTGGAACAAAAGTAAAATGATCCATGGCAGACTTTAACGACTGTGGATGGGAACTAGAACATACTAATCTAAAAAAACGAATATTTGTTTGCCATATGCCTGGAGGCGGTGGCGAAAAACTTGCTTCTTTAATATCACAACATCCTGACTGTAACACTCTTAGTATTACTAAAATACCTGAAACAGGAAGAATACTAATTTCACAACCGTTTGAAATTGATGAGAATAAAACTTCTGTAACTGCTACACATAAAACACCGAAAGAGATAAGACAAGATGCATCAGATGCAACTATAATACAAATATTGATTCCTCAAGATGTATGGTGTCAAGTAGGACACATACAAAAGAAAATTCAAAACTGTAGATATACAGACAAAATTGTCATGCAAAGTCATGCTGACCAACATAACCAAACATTATTACCAGATGATGCATTTATTGATATTACCATAAGACATCTTGGAGAGGATTCAAAAGACCAAGAAAGGCTTGAAAGTTTTTGGAAAAGATATGCTGAAGACCTTTGCACCAGTGACTGGAATACCATGTCAAATTTTGCAGATATGACGCTATATCCTACCAATATACCCGGCTGGAAGGACAATGCAATGACTGAACAAGATGTAATGGATAACATATATAAAATAACAAATTGCACATTGACAAACCAAAATTAAATACTATAATATACAATATGTCTGACAAGAAGTATTATTATTCCGAGATCTTTTATTCTATCCAAGGCGAAGGACACTATACAGGTGTGCCAACTGCATGGATAAGATTTTTTCTGTGTAACTTACAATGTAACGGATTTGGACAAACAGATCCAACCAATCCGGACACTTATGAACTACCATATGAAGACTTTGATGCAAAAAAAGTAAACAGAGTAGAAGATTTGCCTGTATGGAAACATGGTTGTGATTCTTCATATACATGGGCAAAAAAGTTCAAACACTTGATGGGCCACGAAACTCCAGAAGTACTAGCAGATAAAATTGTAGATATTCTCCGCAACGACTCCAATCCTGATGGATTGTTTAAACATCCT
>MDTE01163901.1_pt1 | contig 16151 bp, 15 predicted proteins | sample 811231 | NCBI WGS metagenome assembly MDTE01 (sample SAMN05326651, study PRJNA326480) | marine metagenome | isolation source: seawater | place: Indian Ocean: Red Sea | collected 2010
GGACTTTGGGCTAAGCAGATACTCAAACAAAGGTTGCCCCAAAACAAAGGTGAGGTAGCTATTACCCTGGTAAGTGGGGATGCCAGCTTTCGTCGCTATTTTAGGGTCCGCTCTGAGGAGGCGCGTTTTATTGCAGTTGATTCGCCGCCTGAGCAAGAAAACTCCCGCATTTTCGTCCGTATCTGCAACTTATTACGAGAAGCTGGGGTGACTGTACCGAAGGTATTCTCTGTTGACTATGAAAAGGGCTTTATGTTGTTGGATGATTTTGGTGATGAAATTTATCTCAATCGATTAGTTTATCTACAAAAAGCGGGCAATCAATCGGAAATTAATATGCTCTATAAAGTAGCGATTGACTCTTTAATTGATATTCAGGCAGGAGTTTATAAAGAGAAACTTGACCCCTATGACAAGTCTGAATTGCATCGTGAAATGTCCTTATTTGAGAATTGGTTTTGTTCTCAATTTCTTCAATTAAAGTTAAAGGAAAATGAGAAAGCATTAATCGCTGAAACACTGGAATTTTTGGAAGAGGCTGCTTTGTCGCAACCTAAAGTGGCGGTGCACCGAGATTACCATTCCAGGAATCTGATGATTCTCGGTACGAAGGAATTTGGTGAAAATTCCACTCCTGGGATTATCGATTTCCAGGACGCTGTAAGCGGACCTTACACCTACGATCTTGTTTCTTTACTAAGGGATGCTTATATCCGCTGGGATCAGGAGCAAGTTGATGGCTGGGCACTATACTATCTAAGGCAGGCGAAAAGCTCCGGACTTGTCAAAAATATTGAAGAAATCCAATTCCTACGAGACTTCGACCTCATGGGGCTTCAGCGCCAATTGAAGGTAATTGGGATCTTCGCGCGATTGTGTATTAGGGATAATAAACCGCGATATTTGGCCGATATTCCTCTGGTCATTCAATATTTTTTGGAGGTTGGTCAACGATATAAGGAACTTAAATCATTTGTTGACTGGTTTAAGCATGTGGTGGAACCGACAGCTAGGACCAAACTCTGAAGCAATAATGCGTGAGGGCAGCTGGGCCAGCCGCAGAAAATACTTACTGGAAAAACTATGCGCGCCATGATTTTGGCTGCCGGCTTGGGCAAGCGTATGCAGCCGCTGACCGCTGACAAACCAAAACCTCTGCTAAAGGTAGGGGATAAGACCTTGATTGAGTATCAGATCGAGCGGCTGGCGGAGGGCGGCATTACTGGTGTAGTTATCAATCATTTCTACCTAGGCGCAATGATAGAAGAAGCTCTGGGAGATGGCTCCCAATTCGACATAGAGATTCTCTACTCCAAAGAGGCCATACGCCTGGATACAGCCGGTGGCATTATTAAATCTTTGCCTAAACTTAAAGATGACAGTTTTATTGTCGTCAATGCTGATATTTGGACCGATTTTGATTTTTCGCGATTACAACCTCTAGATGGTAAAGATAGCTTGGCACACCTGGTTCTCGTAGAAAATGCAGAACACAACCCACATGGAGATTTCTATATAGATGAAAGTAGAAAAGTTCATGAAGATCACGATGCACGCGACAAGCGCCTGACCTTTAGTGGCATTAGTGTAATGCACAAAAAGTTATTTGAAGGATTTCCTATTCAACCACGGTCGACCATTCCTCTTTTACAGGAAGCTATGGCGAACAATTTGGTTAGTGGAGAAGTCTACGATGGCTTATGGATCGATGTTGGAACTCCAGAAAGGCTGAAAGTAGTAAACAAAATAGTCGCTCAATCGAACGCAAACTGAGCCATGATCGCATTACTACTTAATCGCGGTTACAAGCGAGCTATTACCAGTCGATTAAACGGCACCGATCCCCATGCGCCCGTCCCTAATGGGGGTCGGGCGCAGCAATTACTGTTAATGGCTATGTTTGCAGTAATGGGGAAAATTGCCAAGATGGATGGGCGGGTTACAACGAATGAAGTGAAGTATGCTTCAAGTATCATGCAGCTAATGGGACTTAGCGCAATCGAACGACATCAGGCGATAAATTATTTTGATCAAGGCAAGCAAGCGAATACTGATGTAATGCCTTGCATTGATAATTTGGTTGAAACAATTGGGAAAAATAGCGCACTGGCATATTTGTTTCTCAAGATTCAAATCAGACATGCCTTGGTAAAAGGCAAATTGCGTTTAAAAGAGAAAGTGTTGCTGCGCGATATTGCCGAGATTCTTGGCTATGATAAATCTACATTTGTGAAATTGTATAATGCGATGCAAGGTCACAATGATACTAAACAATATAAAGCACGAAACTTTTCGCACAATGCTTATAAAGTATTGCAACTGGAACCTGACGCTGAAGATGGAGAAATTCGTCGGGCTTACTTGCGAATGATGTCGCGCTATCACCCAGATAAACTCGTGCGTGATAACCTTTCTGAAGAGTCCCTAAAACAAGCGCAGGAAAAATCCATGGCTATCCGCACTGCTTATGAGACTGTATGCGGTTACCGGAAGATCAGAGCCTAAAGCGATATCTCTAATTCATGATCTTCACTCGCATAGGTTACTGCCTTTTCTTTCAGTGAGGCCGAGGCTTAGCACCGGCGGCAAGCTCTGGGACAAAAGCCGCCGTAATCTGTACAATACCGCCACTTCTGGACTTATGGCCTGATACCTCCATGAAAGATTACTTGATTGCTCCGTCCATTCTCTCGGCAGACTTCGCTCGTTTAGGCGAAGAAGTTAATGCTGTGCTAGATGCTGGTGCAGATGTTATCCATTTCGATGTAATGGACAATCATTATGTGCCTAATCTCACCATTGGTCCCATGGTTTGTGAGGCTTTGCGTAATCATAAAATTGCCGCACCTATCGATGTGCATTTAATGGTTACTCCTGTAGATCAGCTCATTCTGGATTTCGCTAAAGCCGGTGCCAGCTATATTAGCTTTCATCCTGAAGCCACTACTCATGTGGATCGATCTCTTCAGCTTGTAAGAGACCAGGGTTGTAAATCTGGTCTAGTATTTAATCCCGGCTCATCTATCGAATGCCTCGAATATTTGATGGACAAGGTCGATGTCATTCTTCTAATGTCTGTTAACCCCGGTTTCGGTGGCCAAAAATTTATCCCGGCTACGCTTAAGAAGCTGGAGAAAGTACGTAAGCTAATCGATGACAGCGGCTATCAAATTCTACTGGAGGTTGATGGCGGCGTTAGTGTGAAAAATATTCGTGAAATTGCCGACGCCGGAGCTGACATGTTTGTCACAGGATCTGCTATTTTTAACAGTAAAGATTACGCCGCTACTATAAGGGCCATGCGCGAAGAGCTTGGTCAGAATCCTAATCCAAGCCATTGAGGCTTTCCTCCCATGAATGAAGAGCGTCTCCAGCAACTTTCAGCGGAAGGATTTAACCGTATTCCAATTGTTAGGGAAGTTCTTGCTGATACTGAAACTCCCCTTAGCACCTACCTGAAATTGGCGAAGGGCAAACATAGTTATTTTTTCGAATCGGTTCAGGGCGGAGAGAAGTGGGGACGCTTCTCCATTATCGGCTTGCCTTGCAGAACTGTGCTTCGAGTCAAGGCTAGAAAGGTAATGGTAGAAGTTGGAGGTGAGGTCCTTGAAGAAAAAGAGACTAACAATCCCTTTGAATTTATATCCGAATTTAAATCTCGCTATCGCGTAGCGGAACTTGGTGATCCGCAACGATTTACGGGCGGGCTGGTTGGTTACTTTGCCTATGACACTGTACGTTATGTTGAAACAACGATTGGGCCAAGCGTAGGTGAAGATGAAATTGACACGCCTGACATTTTGTTAATGTTATCGGAGGAGGTAGTTGTTTTCGACAACCTCCGCGGAACTATCTCTTTCATCATTAACGTAGATCCATCAGCGTCTGATGCCTATGTAAAAGCACAAAGTCGACTGGATCAACTTCAAGAACTTTTGAAATCCCCAACACCATTTCCTGAATCTGGATCAGGCAAGGACGTATCAGAAGATCAGTTTCATCATCACTTCGAGCAAGCACGTTATGAAACAGCAGTTGAAAAAATAAAAGAATATATTGTTGCAGGCGATGTTATGCAGGTTGTATTGGCTCAGCGCATGTCAATCGATTTTGATAGTGATCCAATCAATGTTTATCGTGCACTACGTTACCTAAATCCATCTCCTTACATGGTGTTCTTCGATATGGATGACCATCATGTGGTGAGCGCATCTCCAGAAATACTCGCAAGGGTAGAAAGCGGAAGAATTACCGTGCGTCCTTTGGCAGGTACTAGAAAGCGCGGATCAACAGAGGCAGAGGATCAGGCTCTGGAAGTTGAGCTTTTAGCTGATGCTAAGGAAATAGCAGAGCATTTAATGCTCATCGATTTAAGCCGGAATGATTCTGGGAGGGTATCGAAGATAGGTTCTGTTACTGTTCCCAAGAAAATGTTTGTAGAGCGCTACTCTCATGTCATGCATATCGCTTCTATAGTAGAGAGTGAAATTCGTGACGATAAAACCGCATTAGATTTGCTGCAGTCCACCCTTCCCGTTGGCACCTTGAGTGGCGCCCCGAAAGTACGAGCGATGGAAATAATCGATGAACTGGAGCCTCATAAACGCGGTATCTATGGTGGTGCTATGGGCTATCTTGGCTGGAACGATAATATGGACATGGCGATCGCAATACGTACGGCAGTGATAAAGAATCAAAAACTTTACGTAGGAGCAGGTGCAGGAATAGTCGCCGATTCTGAGCCAGACAAAGAGTGGGAAGAGACTCAAAGTAAGGCTAGGGCTATCGTAAAAGCTGTGCAACTCGCTCAGAAATCTCTCAATGTAGGTTAAGCAGCCAGGATAGTTTCTTTCATATTTTTATAAGCAGTGAGCGCTGCTGCTCTAGTTTCTTTTAGATCCACAATCGGCAACGGATAGTCATTTCCGAGAATAATCCCATGTTTTCGAATCTCAGTTGGCGAGGCTGATCCGGGATCATGAATTAGTTTGCTGGGGCATGAACTTAATTCAGGCACATAGGACCGAATATAATTGCCGTCAGGATCAAATTTTTGCGACTGAATGACAGGATTAAATATCCGAAAATAGGGAGCAGCATCGGCACCACTTCCAGCCACCCATTGCCAACTGGCAGAATTGTTTGCGAGGTCCGCATCAAGTAAACAATCCCAAAACCATTTAGCCCCGAGCTGCCATGGAATGCAAAGATTCTTTGCCAGGAAAGACGCAGCTATCATCCGCACTCGGTTATGCATGTAGCCTGTATGCCAAAGCTCTCGCATACCCGCATCGATTATAGGAAAACCTGTCTTACCCCCTTGCCAAAGTCGCAACAGTGCTTCGTTTTCAACCCATGGGAATTGGTCGAATTTCTGATTTAAATTGCGATGGGTAATGAAAGGAAAGTAGTAGAGTAAGGAATAAGAAAACTCACGCCACGCCAGTTCTTTCTGAAAATGTGCAACATTTGCTTCGATTTGCATCCCTTGGGTAGCTTTAGCAATGCAATGTAGAATTTGTCGCGGTGATATTTCCCCATAGTGCAAATGGGGAGATAGTCTGGAGACTGAATTTAAAGCAGGAAAATCTCTACCTACTTTGTAGTTCTCAATACCTTTTTGAATAAAGCTATCCAATCTCTCTTGTGCTCCACGCTCGCCTGGCGACCAATTTGATGCAATCCCTTCATACCAATTAAGCGTAGGCATTAAAGCAAGTTGTTCTATTTTGTCGTTGGCCTGAGAGCATGGGATAGTTTTCACCTTGGCTATTTTGGTTTCTGTTGGAGTCTCTATGAATAGATTTTCCATCCCATTTTCATAGAATGGAGTAAATACTTTATAAGGCGTATCGTCATGTTTTAAATTAGTCCATGGCTCCCAAAGTAATGCTGAGTTAAAACTGCGAACTGAAATGCCTAAGTATTCAAGCTCATTTTTGATCTTTTTGTCACGCTGAACTTGCCATGGTTCATAACAACGATTCCAGAAGACATTTTCGATACTATGCTCACTGATTAGCCGTTTGATAATTTGCTTTGGGTCTCCCTTATAAACCCAAAGTTTATTGGCGAGAGTTTGATTCAGTTGCTGTAGTGAATGGTGTAGCCACCAGCGGCTGGCGGATCCAATTTTCCAATCTCCTGCATTTGTGTCATCCAGAATATAAACTGGAAGTACATGACCGGTGTTGATAGCTTCAGCTAACGCTGGATTGTCATGCAGGCGTAAGTCTTGTCTAAACCACACCAGGGATACAGATTGCATTGTTTACTCACATATAGACAGGACAATCCGTAGTACGCTAACTCTTTGAAATTGGATTCATTTTCCATCAAGACAGGAAGTAAAGCTGCTGCTATGATTGTCCCTCTTTTGAGAGAGGTGGTGAGCCAGAGATCGAAGCTATGCTCTTAATGATCGATAATTATGATTCTTTTACTTACAACGTGGCCCAGTATCTCGGAGAACTCGGTGCCGAAGTAAAAGTGTATAGAAACGATGCGATAAGCATTGAAGAAATTGAATCCCTTGATCCGCAGCGGATCGTAATTTCACCTGGGCCATGCACTCCGAACGAAGCTGGAATCTCCATGCAAGTAATTTCTCATTTCGCTGGCAAGAAACCCATACTGGGTATTTGTCTCGGGCATCAGAGTATTGGTCAGTCTTTTGGTGGAAAAATTGTTCGTGCCGGTAAAGTAATGCATGGAAAATTATCGTCGATTCAACATGATGGAAAAGGTGTTTTCAAAGATTTGGAAAAATCATTTACCGCTACGCGTTACCACTCATTAGTAATTGATAAAACTAGTCTCCCCGACTGTCTCGAAGTTACAGCATGGACTGAAGATAAAGATGGCAACATAGAAGAGATCATGGGAGTGCGTCATAAATCCCTTGATGTGGAAGGTGTACAGTTTCATCCTGAGTCAATCTTGAGTGAAGAGGGGCACCGGTTACTTAACAATTTTTTACTCAATAGTGTGAATTGAACTCCCAGGAGAACTAGCATGACTATTGTCGGTGCAATCAGACGAGTCACTAGCGGCCAGGACTTAAATAAAGAAGAAATGACTGGGGTTATGCAAGACATAATGTCGGGCCAGACCACCGATGCGCAAAATGCTGCCTTTCTGGTTGGGTTGCAAATGAAAGGAGTTAAGGCTGCGGAAGTACTCGGTGGCGCAATGGTAATGCGCGAGCTATCGACTAAAGTAAAGGTAGAGTCATCTCCCCATCTTGTGGACACTTGCGGCACAGGCGGCAGTGGTTCAAATAAATTCAATGTATCCACAAGCTCAGCGTTCGTAGCAGCGGCTGCTGGAGCGAAAGTTGCGAAGCATGGAAATCGCGGAGCCACCAGTAAGAGTGGTAGTGCCGATGTGTTAGAGGCGGCGGGTATCAATCTGGCTTTAAGTGCCGAACAGATAGCTACTACAATCGAACAAGTCGGTGTTGGATTTATGTTTGCACCTGCTCATCATAGTGCAATGAAGCATGTTATTGCGGCACGCAAAGAAATCGGCGTGCGCACAGTATTCAATATTCTAGGACCCCTTACAAACCCTGCAGCTGCGCCGAATCAGATTATAGGTGTATTCGATCCGCAATGGATTCCTATTCTCTTAGAAGTATTGCGAGACCTGGGATCCGATCATGTTTTGATCGTCGCCGCAGAAGATGGACTGGATGAAATTAGTATCGCTGCGGCGACCGCTGTTGGTGAGCTTAGAGGTGGTGAGATTTCCAGTTATACCGTGTCTCCAGCGGATTTCGGCATCGAGCAATATGCAAACTATGATGAACTGAAGATTGAATCAGCAGAAGCAAGTCTAACCCTAATGCGACAGGCACTTACCTATGAAAATAAAGCTGCGGGGGACATCGTCGCGTTGAATGCTGGAGCAGCTATCTTCGCAGCGAATCTAGAAGATTCATTGCTGAATGGTGTGAAGCGTGCCCAGGAAGTTCTAATCAGTGGAGCGGCGCTAGCAAAGCTAGACGAACTGGTGCAGTGCTCCAATACCATGAGTGAATAGAACTGTGCCCCAAGCCACCATCCTTGAAGAAATTATTGAGCATAAATTGGGAGAGATTGCTGCGGCCAAGAATAAGACTTCCATATCTGAATTAGAATCTCAGTTCGGACTAGTTGGTTCTACTCGCGGGTTTTGTCAGGTTCTTCGCAACAAGATAAATGCACAACAGCCTGCTGTGATTGCAGAAATTAAAAAAGCGTCGCCTTCCAAAGGATTAATCAGACAAAACTTTGATGCTGCAGAGCATGCTGCCGACTATGCCAAAAATGGTGCCACTTGCCTTTCTATACTTACCGATCAGAAATTCTTTCAAGGATCAAATGCATTTCTAAGACAAGCTCGTGACGCTTGTACCCTTCCTACTATACGCAAAGATTTTGTGATTGATCCATACCAAATAGCAGAATCCAAAGTACTGGGAGCAGATTGCATTCTGCTGATTGTTGCAGCTTTGCAACAATCGCAGTTAGCCGAATTGGCTGCTTATGCTAATGAAATTTCAATAGATATACTGGTTGAAGTCCACAACAAGGAAGAGCTAGAGCACGCATTGGAACTGGATACTGACATTATTGGTATCAACAATCGCAATCTGCATACATTTGAAACATCATTGCGGACTACTCTGGAATTGGCTTCATCAATGCCGCCGGAAAAGCTTGTTGTAACAGAAAGTGGAATAAACGCTGTCGAAGATGTTAAGACAATGATCGATAATGGAATTTTCGGTTTTCTAGTTGGTGAATCATTTATGCGTGCAGAAAAACCTGGCACTCACTTAAAAGAATTATTCTTTTCTCATGAATGAAGCCACTGATTTAGAGCCATGACCTTAAGAGTCCTTCCAAATAGAAGAGAGCTAATATGAACGCGCGAGTTAAATGGGTTGAAAACGTAATGTTTGTTGCCGAATCTGCAACAGGCCATGGCATTGTTATTGATGGTGCTCCAGAGAGTGGCGGTAATAATATGGGTATGAGGCCAATGGAATTGGTAGCACTTGGTGTCGGTGCATGCTCTTCATACGATGTAGTTACCATTTTGAAGAAAGCACGTCAGGATATAACCAGCTGTGAAGCGGAAGTAATATCTAGGCGTGTTGACGGAACCCCCGCAGTGTTCGAATCGATTCATCTGCACTTTAACGTTGCTGGAAATAATCTCAGCGAAAAACAGGTTGAGAGAGCAATTGCGTTATCGGCGGATAAATATTGTTCGGCATCGATCATGCTGAAAAAAGCTGGAGTAAAAGTTTCTCACGATTTCGAAATTGTCTAATAACGAGAATCGATGGGCTGGGAATATTGCGCGAAAAAATTAATCGAAATAGCTAAATATTAAACGTGATAAGCAGTTTTTTTCATCACCTTCGACATGGTCGTCATGGCTTTTTTGGCAGGTAATGGTAGGTCGGCACCGCCTGCTTCTTTAGCAGTTTCGCCATGCTGCCTTTCATCTTTGATCATCTGTTCTAGAATTGCCTTACTCTTGCCATCTTGCTCAGGCAATTTAGTTAAATGGTCTTCAAGGTGTTTGCAAACTTGATCCTCAGTTTCAGCTACAAATCCCAGGCTCCATTTATCTCCAGCTAATCCGGCAATAGCCCCCATTCCAAAAGACAATCCATACCAGAGTGGGTTTAGTAGGCTCGGATGGCTATCAAGTTCTTTCAATCTTTCGTCACACCAAGCAAGGTGGTCTACCTCTTCTTGAGCAGCTAGATCCATAGATTCCCTAACTTCATCCAGTCTTGCGGTTGCCGCCTGACCAGCATACAGCGCCTGTGCGCAAACTTCGCCAGTGTGATTAATTCGCATTAGGCCGACGATGTGCTTTTTTTCTGCTGCGGAAAGCTCTTCTTCGGCAACTGTATCTGCAGGTGAAGACCGAGTTGCAAGACTGGAGCCGGGCACACAAGTGCGCAGTGCCTGATCGAATTGAAGCAAGCAACGATCGATAAAAGAATGGTGATTAGAAACTGCCATTCAGGCATTTTCTCGCGCTATAGCGCGATAGGCAATATCTGTGCGGAAATAGACATTTTCCCAGTTGATGCTGTTTGCCAGCTCATAAGCGGCCGCCCGGGCTTCGCTGACACTGCTACCCAATGCAGTTGCGCAGAGAACGCGCCCGCCGCTGGTGACAATGTTGCCTTCTTGTTCTGTAGTACCCGCATGAAAGACTTTCTGATGCTCAGTCGAAGCAGGAATTCCGCTGATAACAGCTCCTTTGGGATATGAGCCTGGATAACCTCCCGATGCCAGCACAACTCCTACGGCGCAACGAGAATCCCATTCAGCAGATTTTGAATCTAATGCTTGCTCGAGGGCGGCTAAACAGAGCTCGGGTAAGTCAGATTGCAGCCGCATCATGACTGGCTGTGCTTCCGGGTCTCCAAAGCGGCAGTTAAATTCCACGACATTTACTTCACCATCAGGAGAAACCATTAATCCAGCATAGAGAAAACCCGTGTAGTCATTCCCGTCTGCTGCCATTCCGGCAACGGTGGGTAGTATGACCTGATTCATTATGCGCTGAGACACCTCATCAGTAACTACAGGTGCGGGGGAGTATGCTCCCATGCCGCCGGTGTTTGGCCCTTTATCACCATTGTCTCGAGCTTTATGATCCTGAGAGGTGGCCATGGGTAATATATTTTTACCATCTACCATCGCTATGAAACTAGCTTCTTCTCCTGTTAGAAACTGCTCAATAACGACACGATGGCCAGCCTCACCGAAAGCGCTACCAGAGAGCATATCTTTAACGGCGGCAAAGGCATCTTCTTCATTCATAGCGACGATGACGCCTTTACCAGCAGCAAGGCCATCAGCTTTGATGACAATAGGCGCACCATTGGACTGAATAAAGGCCACTGCTGGATCGACTTCGGTGAAGGTCTGATATGCAGCAGTGGGCACACCATGCTTACTGCAAAAATCTTTGGTGAAGGCTTTAGAGCCTTCTAACTGAGCTGCTTGTTTTGATGGTCCGAAACAGGGAAGGCCACGCTCCTGAAAATAGTTAACTATTCCACTAACTAATGGAGCTTCAGGACCCACAATAGATAATCCTATTGATTCTTGCATTGCGAAGTCCGCAAGAGCAGGAAAATCCATCGTATCAATGACGACATTTTCAATTTTATCTTCAAGTGCGGTTCCGGCATTTCCGGGAGCCACGAAGACTTTTTCCACTGACTGTGATTGAGCACATTTCCACGCTAAGGAATGTTCTCTGCCGCCGGATCCAATAATAAGTACTTTCATAATTAGTGCCTAAAATGGCGAAAGCCGGTAAAAACCATGGCTAATCCCAGTTCATCGGCAGCAGCTATAACATCTTCGTCTCGCATGGAACCACCAGGCTGAATTACTGCTGTAATTCCAGCTTCAGCTGCGGCATCTATGCCGTCTCTGAATGGAAAAAACGCATCTGAAGCCATAACTGATCCCTGAACTTCGAGATTTTCATCCGCAGCTTTAATACCAGCAATTTTGGCACTGTACACGCGGCTCATCTGTCCGGCGCCAATGCCTATTGTTTGATTGTTCTTACAATAAACAATCGCATTGGATTTGACGTATTGGGCAACATGCCACGCGAATAGCAGGTCACTTAGTTCATTCTCGGTAGGAGCTCGCTTGGTAACTATTTTTAAGTCTGTAGCTGTAATTGCATGGATATCTCTATCTTGAACTAACAAGCCTCCATTGACTCGCTTGTAATCCAATTCTGCAGTTCGTTCAGTTTTCCATTGACCACAAGCGAGCACTCTAACGTTTTTCTTTTTGGTAGTGATAGCCAATGCAGTTTTAGAAACTGATGGAGCAATAATTACTTCTGTAAACTGTTGTTCGGTTATTTTTCTTGCGGTTTCTTCGTCGAATTCGCGATTGAACGCAATTATTCCGCCAAATGCGGAAGTGGGATCTGTTTGAAATGCTAATTCGTATGCTTGTAACGGGGAATCCGCGATTGCGACTCCACAAGGATTAGCATGTTTGACAATAACACAAGCAGGTTTGGTAAAACATTTTACGCACTCAAGAGCAGCATCGGTGTCTGCAATGTTGTTATAAGAGAGTTCTTTACCTTGTAATTGAGTAGCTGTGCTAATGCTCGCTTCTTCTGGGTTTCTTTCTACGTAAAATGCGGCTTGTTGATGGGGATTCTCTCCATAACGTAATTCTTGAGTCTTAAAGAACTGAATATTAAAAGTTCTTGGGAATGAAGATTTATAATCACCTTCTTCCAGTTTAGTTCCAAGATAATTTGCTATTGCGCCATCATATGCTGCGGTATGTTCGTAAGTTTTCACGGCGAGATCAAATCGAGTTTTTTGATTCAAACAACCATGATTCGCTCGAAGTGTTTCAATAATGCCATCATAGTCATAAGGATCGACGACAACTGCGACGTATGCGTTATTTTTGGCTGCAGCCCTCAACATGGTTGGGCCGCCAATGTCGATGTTTTCAATTGCCGTGGGCAGATCGCATCCAGGATTGGCTACGGTGGCTTCAAAGGGATAGAGATTAACCACCACCAGATCGATAGGGGGGATGTCGTGCTTCTCCATGACAGCCTGGTCTTGGTCGCGGCGTGCTAGAATGCCACCGTGAACTTTGGGGTGTAGAGTTTTTACCCGGCCATCCATCATTTCCGGAAAGCCAGTATATTCGGAGATCTCTATAGCAGGGATCCCCTCCTTAGAGAGCAGTTCGTAGGTACCCCCAGTGGATAAAATTTCGATATTTAAGTTCGAAAGAGCTTGAGCGAAGGGAACGATGCCAGTCTTGTCTGAAACACTAATCAATGCTCGACGGATGGCGCCAGAATTATCTGAAGTCATAAGTTGTGTAACGCGTTTGTGTTGTTGCTAGGGGCGACTTAGAAAAAAGTTTTATTATTAGGAATTTCTAAAACTAAAGTAAGCCGTAATGTTTAAGTTTAGTGCGTAGAGTACCACGGTTTATGCCTAGCATTATAGAAGCCTTGCTTTGATTGTTGCCAGTGTAACGCATAACAGCTTCTATTAATGGAGCTTCCACTTCAGACATTACCATCTGATGTAAATCTGTTACTGGCTCATCATCGATATGTTGAAAGTAACGACGGAGTGCTTTCTCTACTTCAGATCTGAGTGTGCTTTCCTGTTGAGCAAAAGGCTCTATGTTATCTGCAAGTTGAAAATTTGAGATAGTCGAGGACTCTTCCAGTTTGTTCATGCAGCGATGGCTCCATCATCTATAGCCAGGTTCTCAAAATAAGACTTCAGATTGTCTAATTGAGCCGGCCCATCTTGTAATTTATTAAAATGCGATAAAAATTGCTTTGAATTCGGCAAATTTTTCACATAACCAGCAACGTGTTTACGAGCGTACCACACACCTTTGGATTCTCCATAGAAACTCTGTAATTTTTTTAGGTGGGATTCGATAATTCGAAGTTTTTCGAAGACATTAGGTTCGGATTTGGGTATTCCGGTAACGAGATAGTGATTTATCTCTTCGAAAATCCACGGCCGCCCCATTGCGGCTCGTCCGATCATTAGCCCGTCGGCTTTGGTGTGTTCCAAAATTTTTTTCGCCTTAATAGGAGAGTCTATATCGCCATTGGCGACTACCGGAATTGAGATGTTTTGTTTGATTTTCGCAATAGTGTCGTATTCAGCTTCACCCCTAAAGCGGCATTCTCTGGTCCGACCGTGAACCGTTAGCAACTGTACGCCACAATCTTCTGCAATCTTTGCTACTTCAACGCCATTACGATTCTCTTTGTTCCAACCGGTGCGAATCTTCAGCGTTACAGGCACTTCTACACTGGCCGTGACTGTTTTTAATATATTTTTTATTAGGCTAACATCTTTTAGTAAGGCGGATCCCGCTGCTTTTTTTAGTACCTTCTTAGCAGGGCATCCCATATTGATATCTATGGCACTAGCACCTAGCTGAACGTTTAATTGTGCAGCTTCACTTAACATAGTTGGATCAGCACCGGCGATCTGTATAACGTGGGGCCCGGAAATTTTAGGTTTAACTTGTTTAAGTCTGTTGCGTTCGTTACTCCAGAGTTCTACATTGCAAGTTAGCATTTCAGCAATGGTTAAACCGGCGCCACTTTCACTGCACATCTCACGAAATGGCGTGTCACTCACGCCTACCATCGGTGCCAGAAATAGAGAATTGTTTAGCACGTAAGGACCGATGGATTGCATTCGAATTTTTCTGATGAACTGAAAAGCCCGCATATTCTAGCGAGGACCTAATCCCGACGAAAGAGGATTGAATCAAATATTAGGGAAATAAGCGCATGTTAGTAGTTTCGCGGCGGGGCACTTTAGTTTTTAGGGCAGTCGAAACGCAAGAGTGTAGTTTACAGCGCCTGGGCCGGGATCAATTATTTCTAAGCTAACTTGGACTGGCGACATTGAGGGCATAATTGCGACATCTCGTAGTCCTGGATCCAAATATTCTTCTGGGGAAAATTCTCGCAACGCAACTATTTCATTACTTGCTGAATTGAAACTTAACACCATCACCGGGAAAGCCTGAGGAAAGGTAGCTGTGTTTCGAAACTCAATGTTTACTGTTAGCCCATTTTCCAACTCGGGATGGCTGCGCACAGTCAATCTATCACTTTGAATTGCATTGATATCGGAATAGTCAGGTAAATCACATGAAGAAAATGTGCAGGCGTACTCGTATAGACGCCGCACTCGATCATTCTGGCTAAATGCATCCATGTTTTGCAAGAAATATTGTGACCCTAAGGCTGTGCAAAGCATCAATATTATTACTCCAAGAAAAATTTGCCTGACGTACCTGTGTTGCACTCCTGCGACTAATTCAACTGGAGTGGATGAGGTGTCGAAAGCGGCAATGTTTTCTTCAGGAATCGGTTCCAAGTTTTCATCGTCATCAAGTTGCACCTGCAGCGCCCGCGCGCGAATTTCTTCTGTGTAATCTTCTTCCTGTGCTTCTTCAGTGTCTTCAGGATCAAGATCGGTGTCAGCATAAATTATGTCACGTTGGGATTTTTCTTTAGTTTTTTCTGTAAACACGTCTTGAGGTGGGTTTTGGGTTTCAGTTTCGGTAATGGTGTAGGCCAGTAAATCTTCAGATAGTTCTCTAAATTGGCCATTAGAATCAATGTCCTGGCCAGTGTCTGTATCTGGATCAACCGATTGAGAATTTCTAATTCCCGTGGGTTTTTTAAGTTTTGCGATTTCTTGAGATTCATTTTGTTCAGGAGCTTTCTCGAAAGGGTCCACTAATTCCTCACTGGAATCAGGAAAAAGTTCCGGATCTATAGGTTCCGATTCAGGAATCAAAGGAGGTAGTAAATCTTCAAAAAAGGAAGTTTCTCTCTCCTCAAGCTGTTCTAGCAACCCATTTTTTTCAGTTAAAACTTCTTTTAGAGACTCTGCTATTGATTGCTCAACGGATTCAAAGAATTCATTCGTGTATTCTTCTGAAAGTCCAAGATATTCTTCTTCGATCGGATCATTACTTAAAATAGAATCTGTTAGCCCTTCAAACTCCGCTCCTAATTTTTCATTCTTTACTTCGCTAACTTCTTCATCTTTTCGTTGAAGGTCGCTTCGGGTTAGAAATTTCGTTGGGTCGAAATAATCCTGAGGATTGATTCCCACAAAAACAGAATCTTTTTCGTGTGTGTACTCAGCCGCAAGCGGCTCAATAAAATTATCGATAGCTTGAAAAATTGCGAGGCAAGCGCCGCAGCGAACCTTTCCCTCCGCCAACCCCAGCATTTCTGCGCTGGTGTTAAAGGTTGATTCACAGTCAGGGCACTTCGTGACGTGAAGGGCCATCCGCACCGAATCCGAATAGATTAATTTACTAAATAGGCAGATTGTAGGTTAAGGCGGGCTGGATATCACGCCTTGCGCGTACCAGTGATTAGTACCCATTCGTTCTCAATTATCGGAGAATCCAGGTCAAAAGAGCGCTTATAGCAACTAAGCAGAGATGTGGCCTGTTCTTCGAGAATGCCCGAAAGAACTATTTGCCCTCCTGGCTTTACAAGACCGGCGAACTTTAGCGAGAGATCAATCAAAGGCTCTGCAAGTATATTTGCGATTA
>MDTE01204513.1_pt1 | contig 16151 bp, 28 predicted proteins | sample 811231 | NCBI WGS metagenome assembly MDTE01 (sample SAMN05326651, study PRJNA326480) | marine metagenome | isolation source: seawater | place: Indian Ocean: Red Sea | collected 2010
ATGGCTCCGCCGACACCGGCTGCGAAATACTCGCCGCCCCTGTTGGTTTCCCAACGCCCTGCTGACTTGGAGTCGGCGCTGAGGGTCACTTTGGGAAAAATGGCCTTGTACTCCTCGGAATCCATAAGATTCCTCACTTTACGCCCGAAACGGACGGATAATTCGGACGTATGGGTGGTTTGCATGATCTTCATGTTGGGTTTGAGTCCCATCACCCAGGAGGGGAAGTACACGGAAGCAAATTCGGACTTGGTGTGACGCGGGGGCATGTTGATAATGAGTCTCTTGATCTCGCCCTTGGCGATTTGCGTGAGCTTATCGGCAAAGATCTTGTGGTGGTTGCCTTCAATAAACTCCGGCCAGATGTAATGAATGTAGTCCAGAAAGGAATCCTGGACTTCTTCCTGTTTGTCGAGGTTCTCAAGCCGCTCTTGCAGCAAAAGGATCTCTCGCATGGAATCGACCGGTATATGTCCCAATTTCGGCATAGGAGTCACTATAAGTTCATTTTCTTTTTTGAGCAAATTATTTATGTGAAACGTTATTATATATACCAAAGACAAGGAGTCCCAAATATTATAAGGGGGGTGCACCCCTCAAGCAAAAAAATCTCAGATTTTCGACCCCAAATGGAAAAGAATCCTAGCGCACAAGCACAGCTGAACTTTTGCGCATATCGTAGACAAAAAGTAGAGCATACAAGACATAGACCCCAGTATTTATAGGGGTTTCAGAGCATATACCCCAGAAAAAATAGACTTATAGTATAAAAAGGTTTAATGTTGAATAACATTTCAACATTAACTACAAATAAAGGAGGATTGTGAAATGAATAAATATACCAAGATCGGAATAGATCAAATGGCAACGAATCGACAACGCATGAAAGAGTTGGAGAAGAAGAAAGATGTAGCAGAATATCTACTGTGCAAAAAGAAAGAAAGCACATTTAGAAAGTTTGTTAAGGACATCTTCTCTGACTTCGTTATTGTTCGTGATGGTCATGTAGCGTTTAAGAAATACGATAAGGAGATGTTGATTGATGTTGGCAACAACGAATTTAACCTTGTCGGTTCTAAACTTATGCTACCAATTAATATAGATTATAAACCTACGCATGTTAAAAAAGTAGATGCTACATGGGCAATGAGGTTAAATCTTAATAACTTTGTTAGGAGGTCAAGATGAGTAAGACAACTGATTACATCATTGAGAATGACATTACTTTTAATGACCTAGAGAGTGGCGAAAGCCACTCTCCCAAACTCCTAACTTACTTTGAAGTGTTCGATAGAATCAAAGACAACAAAAAAAGAGCAATACATTTTTTTGATGCTTTGTTAAGTAAAGAGTTGATTATGCCCTTTGATCTTAAAGAGATTGATTCTACTGTTTATCACAGTGGTGGTGGTTGTTTTCATTACTTTCTACATCTCTCAGATAAGAGAGTTTTAACCTTTCATCATACGGATGAGGTAGAAATCTCATTTAACAAATGGGACAGTCTTGAAGATTACATCAATGGTCAATTTGATAATCCACACTATGAAGACAATGGATTTGGTTGGGAATTTCAGAACCCATACTATAAAGATCGTCAATGGATATTTCCTTTTGAAATCTTGATGATGCCTTAACTCTAAGGAACTAAACCCCCACAGCTGAACAGCTGTGGGGGTTTTTCTTTTGGACTGGAGCCTGGCCGATTTTCCCCAGGGTTCTAGGCCACGCTTGTGGCCGCTGAGCTCGGCTGCTAAAACCAGGCACCAGGATTTTTTCTTATTACTATCATAGAAAGCAGATTGCAGATGGGGGGCAGATGGCCAAAACCCTGGGCAAAAAAAAGAGAGAGCAGATGCTCTCTCTCTTCTAGGCTTTCGCCATTGAGGGAAGCTTTACCAACCAATTCCTTTGTTTGCTTCTAGGATTTCTTTCACCAATTCTTTATGGTCATAATCCCTTTGCTCTTTGAATTCGACATCTTCAAAAAAAGACGGAAGTTCTCTTTCAACAATTTCCCAATCCTTAATCCAATAGACGCCATTGTCTAGCCATTCAGTATTATAATTTCTATAACAACCAACGCCCATTGAAAGAGTGCCACCCATCCAATTGCCAATGACTTGAGCCATTCGACCAATGCAATAAGTGGCGTCATTGCCACGAATTCCCAAGGTTTGACTTGCTTCTAAAAAGGCTTCGACTGAATCCCTCCCACCGTTCCAATGCAAGTATATACTAGGGGCAAATTCTTTCTCTTGTTTATCTTCCTTAAAAGATATCATTGCTCTATTTCCCATAATTTTTCTCCAAATAATTAATTAATTTACTCCTTAATTATATCAAAATTATTCTACTTTGTGTCTATTATTTTGGTATAATAAAGATTCATTTTAATTAATTTGGAGACAAAAAAATGAACAAAGAAAACTTAATAGAGGGAATATTATCTCTCGAAACACATGAAGATATTGACGATATTATAGGCGCAATTAAAAGTGCTAGAAAAGCCGTTAATGCTAAAGAGATTGCTTTGAAAAAACATCTTTTTCGCAAAGGGCAAGAAGTCAATGTTGTGGAAAAAACCAAAACAACCAAAGGCACAATCTTGAAAGTGAATAAAACAAGATGTGAAGTTGATATGAATGGGATGACTTATGCAGTGCCTATGTCAATGTTAGAGGTGGTGTCATGAAAAGTAAAACTACACTAATGTTTAGAAGTAATAAATCACTTCGCAAACTGGCACAAGAAACTCTCGATTCTGATGAGTTTAGATTGCCATATTCAGAGGAAACCACCAATGACAAGGGTTTTTTTCTAGTCAAAGATGATGGCATCTATTTAATGAATGCTTTCAAAGCTAAAAACAAAAAGACACCATTAGAAAATGGCTATGTCATTTATGCAGTTGGCTACAATCCCAAAAACAATGATGATGTTTGGGAGAAGTCTCGATGGGCAGTCGGTGGAGATGACTTTGGAAACTTCATTCCTTTTGACATTCCACAACTTGAAAGAATCGCAGAGGGTGGCAATATTTCCATCAAAGTCTTTGAGGATTCTTGGGGGGTGACAGCATAATGCCTAATCATTGCTACAATAGAATCGAAATTAGTGGAGAGGAAGCGAGTAAAATTGCTTCCGCCATTAAATCGGAAGAAACACCCTTTGACTTTGGAAAGATATTTCCAGAACCCAACTATGATGAAGTCGAAGTATTGCCAACATTTCCAAACATTGTCGGCAATAACGATCCAGTAGAAAAGAAAAACTCATGGTGGGATTGGAGAGTTCAAAACTGGGGGACGAAATGGAACAGTTACGATTGCGATATTGATGAAAGTGAAGAATATGTTGAATACACTTTCTACACTGCATGGAGTCCACCAGAGGGGGTCATTGAAAAACTAAGGGAACAATATCCCGACGTTCACATCACTGCTTTCTTTGATGAACCGAACATGGAGATAGGAGGATATTACTAGACTGGATCACTCCAAAGGGAAGGGGGGCGGAAGCTCCCCTTTTTTTATGACCTTGTTTCTGGGGGATTACTATCATAGGGGGCAGATTGCAGATTTTAGCCGGGCGCAGACAGAACCGAGCGCCCCTGGTGCGTTCTAAGACGTTTTCAAAGGCCAGGCAATGGCCCAGGTACCCATGAAATAGCTGCTTTTGTTGTTTACTTTAAGTATAAAACCGTAGTATAATGAACCTACATTTTAATTAATTGGGGATAAAAAAATGACTTATAACAAAGCAAATAAAACTTATAACAATATAGAAGATATTTCTACGCCTAACCTTTTAAAAATGCTAGAGATTCCAAAATATAAGGATTATAAAAAAATGATTGAAGATGAACTTAGGTTTAGAAATGAGGGTTTATCTTTTAATAGAATGATTGATGTATTTAGGGGTAAATAATGCACACTCACTTGACTAAAAAATCATCGAACCCTAAAACAGGGCCTATCCCGGTATCCACCACCGAAGACAAAAGCTGCCCGCCGAGCTGTCCATTGAATGACGGGACCTGTTACGCTAAACATGGCCACTTGGCCATGCATTGGAAAAAAGTATCTGAAAAGCTCCGGGGTGAGAGTTTCAAGAAATTCATCCAGGAAGTAGAAGCAATGGCGGCCGGGACTTTTTGGCGCCACAATCAAGCCGGGGACCTGGCTGGTTCCGGGGACTGGATCGACGGACGGAAGCTCAAACGCTTAACAGCAGCCAACAAAGGAAAAAGGGGCTTCACCTATACCCACAAGCACAAAATCAAAAAGAACCACGCTAAAATAAAGCATGCTAATGATAACGGGTTCACCGTGAACCTGTCAGCTGACAGCCTAGACCATGCCGACGAACTCAAAGCCCTGGGAATTGGTCCGGTGGTGGTGATTGTCCCAGCTGATGAAGCCTACAATCACACCATCACCACCAGGGCGGGTAATAAAGTCAACATTTGTCCGGCCACTTACCAGGATAATATAACTTGTAAAAGCTGCCAGCTGTGCCAGCACGCCGGGCGTTCTAATATGGTGGGCTTTCCAGCTCACGGGACCGGCAAGGGAAACATCACCTGATGTTTTCTTTGTTGGGTACTATCATAGGGGGGGGCGCAGATTGTATAACACGCAGATTTCTGCTAGTCTACAAGCTCTCCCAAAGGATGATTCGATAATTTATCCTAAGAAAGCAGCGCCTGGGGATTTCCTATTCTCCAAAGTAGTTAAAATGACTCCAGGCGTTCGCAGATTTCCAAAGCACGCAGACGATCGCAGATTATTTCACCGGGCGCAGATGTCGCGTCCAGTCCAGAGCTGATCTCTCCCCACTTTTCATTTCAAAAGAGCATTAAGAGGATGCGAAGGGGGGTTTCCGATTAAACTATTGTATAAAACCTAGTTACAGTTTTTTTTCTTAACTTCAATATACCCCTTGATATATATAGCCTTTCTATGCAATAATATACATACAGTAGAAAAACTACTGTTTATTTTATAACTACTAAGGAAAAAAATAATGAACGAGAACAACACGTTAACCAAAATAGAACCGACTTTCACAGTAGACGAAGCTAGACTTATTCAGCTCTGTCTTGAGTTTGCCAACAACGATGATGAGCTTTTAGATCGATTCAAAGACATTTTGTACGAAGATGGATTTGATGGATTACCTGACAATATCCTGGGTTCGATCTGGGATAAGCTAAACCTAATTCTAAGACCAGGAGGTCAATCATGATTAAAGCAGATGCAGCACAATGGCTAGGAAACAGAGGTCATATGATCGATACAAGCGATATTATAAAATGTAAGGAAATAGGCAGTTATTTTTTCGTGATAACAAAAGAAGATCCTGAAGAAGTTGAGTTATATGATTTAAACGATATTTATGCCGAATGTATTGATTGCTTTCCAGTAAAGTCTTTCAAGTGGAACAAGGACTTCATGCGTAAATGTATAACTGGAGAGATCTGATGAATGACTTTCTAATTCCAGGCCTAATCTTTGGCATGGTGGACAATGGAGTTCTAATTCTGGGTGCATACACAGGATTGGAGATAGATCGATTCTTTAAAGGCAATGGACAGGTGGGTGCAATTCTGGGCGCGGGTGTGGGAAACACCGTCTCAGACGGTCTGGGCGCAGTTATTGATCCCACCATGAACCACATGATTATTGGAATTATACTGGGGTGTTTGATACCGTTAATACTCATCCCCATAATTGAAACGAGGAAAAACAATGGCAAATAAAGAAACCTACAGCACCAGAAAAGCTTGGGAATTAAACAAAAATCCAAAAGCAATCAGCGAAAGCCACGAATACTGGCGCCAAATGGCAGAATATTTCAGACGAAAGAACCGTAAAAACGAGAGAAAGGTCGAACGATTAATGCGAATTATCGACATTCTCAAGAAAAGAATTTTAAACAAAGAAAAGGAAACCAAATAAAATGAACGAATTAATCGAAATTATTTTAAGAGCTGTTGGAATATTGCTATGCCTGGGAATACCGGCCTATGCGTTGCTTTATTTTGATGGTCCAGAATTTTAGGGAGACAACAATGAATAAAAAAAATGCAATTATATGTTGTGCTATAGGTGCAGGAGGATTGACCTATGGCGGAATGAACTTTGAACTAGGAGGCATTGATTCGATAGCTGTAGCCATAACAGTTTCAATGAGTATTGCCCTGGGTACAGTTACGTTGTTTTACGGAGTTAAAGATTTAATTAAAGTAAACACAAAAGAAACACCTAAAAAGAAAGAGAAACCAAAGGTTCAAAAGAAAACAAAGAAAGCTAACTTAATGAAAGACGAACAAGATGCAGTCTTGAGTGTTGATCTAATGAAACGAGAAAAAGAACTGAAAGTTAGACGCAAAGAGGTTAAATCTTTATATGAGAAAAGAATGGCTGAGATCGAAAAAGAAGAAAAAGCCATAGGAAAAAGACTTATTGAAAAGGCGATTGCGGCTGGTTGGGTTCAGGAGAGTCATTCTCCAGGCATGGAATATAAATGACCGTAGCTCTTAAAAGTCATGGAAAAAACCAATGGGAAAGCATTATCAACGATCAAGATTCAGATGTCTTTCTTTTAAGAAGATACGAACGCGCCAAACAAAACGAAAGCCCTGATCTTAACCTGGTTAATGCCATAGAGAATGAGCTGCAAAGCAGAGGATGGCGACTGGATAACGAAAAGGAATGGCATTGGAAATGAATTTTGAAGAAGCACATCAGCTCTATAAGAAAAAGATCGCAGATAAGAACTCGACCGCAGATGAGGAAAAATCCTATCGTATTGCCCCGGATGAAGAATCTTCATTCTGGGCTTTAAAAGACATTCACGACAACAGCTTGGCAATTGTTCATGCAACAGGCCAGGTTGTTTTAACTAAAAAAACGGGAGAAAACAATGAGTGAAACAAGCGAAATAGATGCCGTCATAGACAAAGAAGGCAAACTAAAGTGGATTATCAAACCAAAAAAAGTCGAAGAGGACTACGATTTCGTTCTTGAACCGGCAGATTATCTTCTCCAGGAAGATAGCACCCAATGGTTCTTGCACAACGATTTGGCCATTAACATCAAAACGAGTAAAGATTCAGTTATAATAAGTGTATACAACGACAGAGGAAAAGCACTAGGAGACGTTCTATTACACGAAGTTCTTGATGCCAACAAATCGTATGACACAAAGAAATAACGACCGCAAAATCGCCGAGCTAATAACCGACTACTTTCTGGATCAGCTCCAGAAAGACGCTTCAATCGAAGTCGATTGCAAGATCCACGGCAAATTCAAACACACTCCCATCGATGCTATCCCGGAGGGAGAATGCCCGGATTGCTACTTCCACGATGAATACCTCAAGGAAATCTCCTCAGAGCGTGCAGACTGGATCGATAAGTCCAAACTTCACTAATCTTCATCTTCCAATACTTCAATCGCCTCTGGCTTTGGAGTCACATCTTTCACCACCTTCGCCAACTTATTCTGCTTCATCAGGTTCGCTAACCTGGCCTCCACCTGCTCCCGATCCATCTGATCGATCTTCCCGTACTTAACCTCTTTCCTATCCACCATCAATCCGCCCAACTTCGCTCTGCCCAACTCAGCAGCAACGGCAGCTCCAAACACACCCTCGTTCATTGCTGCATCCCTGATCTTCTTCAAATCCTCTGCCACCTTCTCAAAGGTAATCTCATACCGCTGTCTTTGTCTGGCCTGCAATTCATCAATCTTATTCTGCACATGCTCATATTGTGGATCATTCAATAACCGGTGCGCGATAATATCCGGGTTCTTGTACCCGGCTCGATGTGCACATTCTCCCTGACCCAAATCTTCAAACACATACATATCAATAAACGCTCGTTGCTTCTTTGTAATCTTCTTTTCCATTATACTTCGCCTTCTATAATTGATTTCCTATAATCCAACAAAGCTTTTCCTCTCAACATCATGTTGGATTTTTTCTTTTTATCTCTTTTTCTCCAAAGACTGGAATCTCTTTTCTTATTACTTGGAGTTAGTTCTTTTTCTTCTTCGTCAAATAAACTAACCTGTTGTTCATCAATCAAACGTTTCAACCAAACATTAATATCTCTCATTCTTCTTACACCACCTGGTTTTATGTCAACACATTTATATCCCATCAGTTTCCAAAAACTATTCGCTGCAATATCAGAACCACACCTCAAAGAAACACCTTCTACTAATTTTATCTTGGCAAGATCTTCCAATGTTTTTACCAATCCCGCTCCATACCACTGGCCTCTTAAATCATATTCAATACAAGCCTGGAATATTCTTAGTCTTCCACCTCTAGGAGCTTGTACGCTTCCATGAAACAAATAACCAGCGTGTTGATTATTGACAAGAGCCAACAACACCCTAGAATTTTCTATCTCTCTCTCAAGAATCGATAAAGGATAAAAAGAAAGATCTCTTGCGTTCTTCTTCTGCAAGAAATCCACGAAAGACAAGTCTTCTTTTTTAGCATACCTTATATCAAGTTTCATTATACTTTTTGTATCTCCTTCTTTTTTTCAAAGCTGTCCAAGGCAGAGCGGTAGAGGGGAGGTTGTGTTAGACAACTCTTTCCTCTCTCCTTTAGGAGAGCGTACCACCGTACCGCCGTACCATCTATATTCCACGGGGGTTTCAGAGGTGGCAGTACGGTGGTATGGCATAGTACAATCATACCCCCGTACCATGTATACTTTCCTTATTATATAGGGGTTTCAGAGGGACATGGTACGAGTCACGGAGAGTAGCCATACCATGTGTTTTGACCCATTTTGACCCTATTTTAACCACCCGATTCTTCCTCATTCTCACTACTCTTTGTAGACAAAACAATCGTCATGCCCACCATATAAACCAACTGCGGAAGCACCGCATTACCCAGGGCTTTTAATCGAGGCACACGCATTTTATTACTCGGCGCTACTCTGGGGATTCCTCGTTCCCAAGATCCGTCCAGCCATGCGGAAATCCCATCATTCCCTCCACCCAGGTAGGATTCAAATGTAGTTTTTCGTCGCTCTTCTTCTTGTTCATGTGAATCTCTCCAGGAAGACCAGGCTGTTTTCCCAGAGCTTTCCGTCTCTGATGATACTCTTTGTTCACAATGTCCAGCTTGTACATCCCTTGATTCGGCGTCGACATCATCTTGTGATCTCGGATCACCTTCTCGTTCAGAGGTCTGTAGTTCCGTTGATGCGTCTTTTCGCTCGCATCCCCTGACTTCCAATCCCTCGATGTGGGTGTCGGCATCATTTCTTGCCGAACTGTGTCCGCTAAGTTCAAACTGTGACTGCTCTTGCCATCCTTCGATAGTCTTCTCCCTGTTTCCGTTAGTTCTGCGTTTGGGTGTTCTATCTCTTGAGTCGTCGGCGTCGGCCACATCTTCACTGAGTCGGTCAAAGCTGTCTGCACTGGTTTCCCGCTCTTTTCGCTGTGCGGTTTCTGAATGCCGTCCCACGGGGTCCCGTCCTGGTTCGTTAGGTTTCCGCTTTCTGTTATTTTGTTTGCCGATGGCGTCGGCCACATCTGTTGTTGCGCCCTCTCCTTCTTGTCCAGGTAGTTCGCCGCATCTCTCAGCTTCACGCCCCAACGTTCGCCCTTCTTGTTCCGTCTTGAGAAGCTCCCGTTGTTCAGCTCCACGTCCTGAGAGATCCCGCCCTCCACGTCGCTCGCTGTCGGTGTCGGAAACATCATCCGCTGCTGCTCCTCCATCTTCTCCACCTGTGCGTCTAACCTGGCGCCGTACCGAGTGCCCGTCGTGTTCGATACCCGATAATACTTCCCGTCCTCCTCCACGATTGTCCCGTGACCGCCCTTCCAATCCCTTGAACTGGGCGTCGGAAACATGTCCGTTGTCGGTTCGCCGTATTGCACCTGTTCCGATAGGTTCCCTGGAGGCACTGTTTTCCTGCCGATGCTTTCTCGATAGGCTTTCCGATACTCCAGAGCTTTCTCCGATCTCGAATCGATGTTCGTCGCTGACGGAGTCAGCCATAGGGGCTGAACCGCTACCGTTAAGGGAGTGCCACCCTGCTTGTATTTCTTCGTCCGTGAGCTCGCTGAATCCTGGGTAACTGTCGGCCATATTTTCTGCAATCCAGAAGATTCTTTCGCGTCGGTGCGGGGCACCGATACTCGCTGCTTCAACACTAAAGCACCTGACGGTGTAGTTTTCGCTGTCCAAATCTTCGAGTACGGAATCCAAACCGAGTCGAAGATGTCCGCCCACGTTCTCTCCAATGACGTAATGCGGACGTAATTCTCTAACGAGTCTAAAATATTCCGGCCAGAGGTGTCGCGGATCTTCTTCGCCTTTTTGACGTCCGGCAACGGAAAACGGCTGACACGGGTAGCCTCCACAGATAACGTCAATGCCTCGTCGTCTTGAAATAAGTCCGTCTGCTTGTAATTTTTCATAACTTAACTCCCTTACATCGTTATATATCGGCACATTAGGCCAATGTTTATTTAATACCTTACACGGAAATTCCTCAATTTCACAAAAAGCCACCGTTTCAAAGTAGCCCGTTGAGTCTAGACCGAGGGAAAATCCCCCAATCCCACTGAACAAGTCCAATGTTCTTAACTTTTCCATACCTTCAATTGCGCCATAACTTGCTGCTTTTGTTCACAATACCCAACTTCACCATCTTGTTGTAGGTTATTCGCGCCATCTGGGTGGGAAATGCAATGAAATGACCAAACACCCTACCCTTACCGACTCTCTCGTAGTTCGGTATGAGGTCGGGATCCACGTCGAGTTCGACCTTTTTTAACCGCATCATCACCACCCCGGCGAAACAAATGAAGCACCCCATCAGCGTAAACAGTCCGCTGAGTACCGTTTGTACGGTAGCCACCGACGGGTTCAGCGAGAACATGTTGTTAAAGAACCCCAGTACATCCAGAGTATAGAGATCGTTTTTCATCGGCAATGACGCCAGGTCCATAAACAACAAGCCACTGGCAAACATGACCATGCCTGCTAAAAACACCGTTAGTCCTAATAGTTTCATCTTTTTTTCTCCCCTAATGAAACCGGGGGAGTTATTTCCCCCGGCTCAACACGAGCCGTTCCTAAACGCGCAAACACTTCTTCTCGGCTCATTTGTTTTATTCTTCTTCCCAAGGCTTTACCCCTTCGTTACTAACCAACCAATGCCAGGTTTGCTTGCCCGGAATTGCATGAGTGAGCACACGGCCACCCAAATATTTCTGCACATAACTCACAGCCGCTTTGCCCTTGCCCACCCCACTGGGTAGCCCGCGGTCCTTCAGCGCTTTTCTTGCCTGTAATTCAAGCTCTGCTCGTGTGTAAAACTTTGTTTTGTCCATTGAGTTTGCCACCGTGTGCGCAACGTCCACCTCATCGACCTGTTTTTCCGCATCAAAGTCAACGATGTTCCAAACGCCCGTGTCAAAATTGAAATAAGCAGCGTGGCTCTCCGGCTCCCTCGCGTTCCTTGCCTCGTAGAACAGCGTCACGTTCGGCTTATCGCCCAACAACTTAATGCCTGAATCAAACCACCCGGCGAACACACTGCCCCCACGAGCGGACATAAAGCTAAGATCATCTTGTCGGTCTTTGCCCGTGTGATGCGCAATAATAAAGCACACGTTGTGCAGTTCAATCAGTCGGTCCACTCGACCCAGGAGCTTATGAATATCCGCGTTGGAGTTCTCCTCGCCGTCAAAGAAGTTAATGAACGGATCCAACATCACAATATCGGGTTGATGAAACTCGATTTCTTCACTGACCATATCAATGTCGCTGTCTTTAAGTAGGTTTTTCCGCAAGCGACCACTGACAATAAGGTTCTCGCCCAAGGCGTCGGTTTGTTCCGACTGGGTTTCATACGGGGTTAGGTACAGGTTCACACGCTCGGTGATGTAGGCTTCAATGATCTCGGCCTGTAACCACATGACCTTTAGCGGTCTTGGAAAGGACTTGCCCATAAACTCGGTGCCCGTACACGCTGCTGTCGCAAAGGCGCCCAACCAATGGGATTTGCCGATCTTAGGTTTACCAATCATCAGCACTCTGGCGCGTTCAAAAATAAACTTATCGCCCCAAAATTCCGTGGGTGTTTCAATGTCCAAGGCACTGAAGTCCTTCCATTGCAACAACCCCAAAGGCCCTTGTTCGGGTTTCTCTTCGGCGATGTTCTCAATCGGGTCTTCCTGTTTCAGTATTTCTTTCTGCTCATCCTCCAGGTGCACTTCCCACTTGCTCGTTTCCCATCGAAGCATTCCCATTTCCACATCTTCCGGGTGTCTTTTTATATGGCCGTTCACGATCGACATCGTGGTGGTGGTCACTTCCGTGGGCGACATTGGCGGGATGTTGGTTTGATTCCAATCCTGGGCTTTAATTAATATGTCTCGCTGACCCCACCCCTCTTTAATCCATCGACCCACGAGTCGGGCTAGTTTGTCGTTTCGGGTACCGATGTCGGTGCCCACATCGTCTAATTTGTCTTTAACAATGCTTTGTACTTTGCCGACGTTATTAAACTCGCCTATTCTCTGTAGGTCTTGCGCTTGTAGGCACGGCAAATCGTCCATATCACCAATGGCAGTAACGCTGTCGCTGACAAAAAAGTAATCGTGCGACGGACACAGCATCACATAGCCGCCCGTGCCTCTGACATCGAGCTTGTTCTGGCCTGCCGAATTACGAATCTCAAGGTTGGGGTTGATGCTGTAGAAAAAGTGCATGCCACCCCTGGGGGTCATTTGTTTTAAAGGAGTGCCCGTAATCTTTTTACTTTCAATAAACTCGACCGCTTCCTCTGAGTCGGCATCGAGAACCACAAAGTTAATCCCGGTAAGTGCTGCCCAGTTAGCCAAGGGGAACTTTTGAATCCAGTCGTCCATCTCTTGGCGTGTGGGTTGAGTGCGCTGAAACGCCTCCCACTTCACTCTGGGCGCTTTAGCCCAACGTGCCTTTATCTCTTCTTCTGTTTCAAACGTGTGACGTTTACGAAAATAAGCCGGTATGTATTCGTCCTTTGATCCGCAAGGTATTAAATGGAATCCGTGCTCCCAATAACTGTCGAGCATTTCATCTTTGGCTTCCTTACTGATGTCCTCCCACGTCTGATTCGCGTTCAGAATCAAACTCATAAGTAGACCCTTTACGCAACATCAGCGCTTTGACGAACAGCTCGATCCGTGTCGAGATCTTCGGGTGATCCGTAAATAGAATCCCATGTCAACATCCCCCTGGAATGCAACATGAGCTGTTTTGCTTGTTTTACTCTCGGTGCACGGGCATAATATCTCCATGCCTTGACAGTGGACTCGGAGGTTCCTAAATCTTTAGCGATTGATTCGATTCCTACGTCTTGTATATATTCGGATAGTGTAATTCTAATACTAGCCATTTGTTTCTCCCTTATATGTATAAAATTTATTATTGAAAAACAGAATAATAATTCCTTGACTTATAAATTGCAAGAGATTATTCTTAGTGCCGTAGTTAAGTTAAAAGTTAGTTTTGTTCTTTGGGAGAAGAATCAAAACTTTGGAGAAAAATAAATGAAAGATATTATCGTGCTACGATCAAAGCGCAAAGAATTGTTGGCTCTAAAAGCTGACGTTGATCGACAAATCAAATCCATTACACATGAGATATTAAGTCATCCAGACTTAGGTATTGACGTTGAAACCCTTGCAAACAAAGGGGGTTCATCAACCAACAACGGATTTGGAATCTCATACACAAGAACCGTAGAGTGGGACCAGGAATATCTTGCCAGTATTAAAGGCAAAATCCCGGCAAACGCTTGGCCCTTTCAAAGCAAAGAAACTCTAGGGCTTACCGCATTCAAAGATTATTGCGTTGATTATCCGCAACACGCGGAACTTTTACAAAAAGGCGCAATTACTAAAATATCTAAGTCTCCACGAATTGTGGAAAAGGAGGGATCAAATGAGTCTAATGGATAAGATCAGTAATCAAACCGAGTATACGCAAGTGAGAATGAACATAACAGGCACCGACGGCATTGGTAAAAGCACCTTTGGTGCAGGCGCACCGCGCCCTATTTTTATCTGTGCAGAAGATGGCCTGAGATTTATCGACGTTCCCCACTTCCCGGTGTGCGACACCTACAACGATGTCATGGAACAAATCAAAACCCTAGGCAGTGAAGACCACGATTACAAAACCGTTGTTCTAGATACCACGGATGCTGCCGAGAGATTGTGCCAGGAACAAGTTAAGGAAAGTCACAACATAAAGACCATCGAGGCACTGGGGTTTGGCAAGGGGTTCACGGAGAGCTATGAGCTGTTCGCGAGAATGTTGAGCAACCTCGAAGCACTTTCTGTTGCCAAAAAAATGAACGTCATACTACTATCACATGTGCAAATCCGCACATTTGCTGATCCAGAGCACGAGCCATACGATCGATACGAACTCAATACCCACAAAAAAGTATCGAGCTTGATTCGTGCCTGGGTCGACTTTAATTTTTTCGCTAATCATCGCTTTACCACGGTGAAGTCTGGACAAGGCTTTAACGAGAAGGCGAGGGGTAAAACCTTTAGCGATAAACGATATTTATTCACGAAGAGAACCGCCGCCTTTGATGCTAAATCCAGGCTTCAGCTCCCCGAACGAATAGATTTTAACTGGGCAGCCTTTACGGAAGCCTGTAAAACAACGGTTAATCCGAATGAAACCATTAATAAAGGAGGACAAAATGTCTGAAGATTTTCATATAGACCTTACTGAGGTCGAGGATACTGGCGGAAGTTTTGAACCCATACCTGAAGGCACTTATGAACTAATGGCCGAGAATTGGGAGCAAAAAACTTCAAAATCTGGAACTAAAAACAAATATCTCAAAGTCACATACCGGGTGCAAGGTGAAAGCTATGCAAACCGTGTGATTTGGGAGAACTTCACCATCTCTGGTACGAGCACGGTTGGTATCAGTCGTTTAAAGCAATGGGTGGTTGCGGTAGGTGGTGATCCCACACAGCCTCTTAACAGAGATGCTATAGGCGACCTAATGTTTGAAAATTTCATGGCTAAGATTGGTATTGAGAAAAATGATCAGTATGGAGATTCCAACAAGATTGTTTCTTTTCTTAGACCTAGAATGACTGAGGCGACGCCAGCAACAAAAGAACCAGTGGCTGAATCAACGCCACAGGAACTACCAACTGCCACGGGTAATGCCATCGGCAATTGGGACGAGTAATAGATCACCTCCGATCACGAGTTAGAAGGCTTCTCGTTTACCAAAAAGCCTTTTCAATTAACGCTTTATAGACAATAGGTAGGGAAAAAAATGGAAGAAACCAAAGGAACATACGATGTATTTACAGTGTTTGAAGACGTTATGGCTTCTGATCTGGATGAATACCAAATAAAACAATTGGCCATGATGTTAATTGCCAATACATTAACCGAACAAACAGCAAAAGAAACAGCTGAAATGGTTATTAAGAGAACCAATGAATAAAGAAAAAAAATCTGGCTTTGATTTCAGCAAGATTGGCATAAGAATTGCTAAAGAAGAAAAGGACATTGTTCCAGAAAAAGCGTTAGACCCGGATGTTCATGTCATGTATGACGAGACAAGAAAGATGAAGAAAGAAGGCGCTTTAACACCGAGCAACGATACAGAAGAAAGGTTTAATTCACCTGACGAGAAGATCGAAGAATTTTTAGGCAAGAACGACATTGAAAAAGAAGTGGGTTATTTCATTAACAGAAAAATCATAAGCCAAATAATCAAGATTCACCCTTTTATCACTTCAGCAAGACAACTAAGCATGAAGGCAAAATTCCCAGATAAAAGATACGGACAACTGAACTTAAAAACCAAGAAATGGTATAGGGTCGAAAAACAACTTATAAAAAACCTGGCCAACGTTCTAGAGATAAAAGACTGGAGAATACTTATTGATCATGAGATGGCTAAAGAATATGAGAAGAATCAAGAAAAGGCACAGAAATATTTATCTGATATTGAGCAACTAGAGAAAAAGATTAAGGAAGAAAATCCAGAGCAATACGATGAACATAAATATTCATTAACAAATATAGTGGGGAAATAAAATGGGTAAAAAGAAAAGAAAGAACAAAA
>MDTE01105771.1_pt1 | contig 16150 bp, 17 predicted proteins | sample 811231 | NCBI WGS metagenome assembly MDTE01 (sample SAMN05326651, study PRJNA326480) | marine metagenome | isolation source: seawater | place: Indian Ocean: Red Sea | collected 2010
AGATTAATTGAAAAATTATATTTTTTCATAATTAAATCAATTTTCTCTCTTAGACTTTCTCTTTTTTCGTCAGAATCGATAATTAGATTTTCAAATACAGATAAAGTTTCAAAAAGATTAAAGTGCTGGAAAACCATCCCAATGTCATTTTTTTTTGCATCTAACGGAGAATTAAGTTTCAAAATATTTGTATTTAAAAAAATTTCACCTTCATCAGGAATAATTACACCAGATAAAATTTTAACCAAGGTGGATTTGCCGGCACCATTTTCTCCAAGTAGTGCATAAATTTTGCCACTATTAAACTCAAGTGAAACATTATCGTTTGCAACACACCCAGGATATATTTTAGTTACATTTGAAATTTTAAGATTTGTATTCATCGATTATTTTAGTGGTATAGAATTTTCATTTTTAGTTTCTTGATATTTATTGGATAAAGTTTGATATTTTATTTTAATTTCATTTAATTGTTTCAAGAGTTTTTCTTTTTTTTCAAGGGGTAAATTTTTAATAAGCATATTTATATTATGACTTTTCCAATACGAGTTTTCTTTATTATATTTTCCATCAGAAATTTTAAATACCTCTTTAAGTATATTTAAATCGTGAGGAATATTAAATTCATTATTTGTGACATTGTAGGGAAAAAGATAATAAAAATTATCGAATCCAGAAAATGTGATTCCACTTAAGCACATACTACACGGCTCATGTGAGCTTAAGAAAATGCAGTCTTTCTCATTCGGTCTTATATTTGAATTCAACTCATAAAATTTCTTAATAGTATGCATTTCTCCGTGCCATAATGGATTTTCTATCTCATTATTTGTTCCTGCAGCTACAAGTGATAAATCGTCCTTTTTAATTATTGCGGCACCAAATACTTTATTACGTTTCTCAACACCCTTTTCAGTAAGAGGTAAAACTTCATTTAAAAATATATTTAATATCTTTTCTACAGCGATCTCATTCATATGCTTGAATTATCAAATAAAGAACACAATTGTTACTATAATTAAACTTAAATAAAAACGTTTATTAAACAATTATACAACTTAAAAGTTAATACTTCGTTTTAAATAAAAATGGTAAATTAAAACAATGATTAAAATAAAATCAATATTAAGCTTAATCATAATTCTTTTTTTATTTTCTGGATGCCAAACAATAAAAAAGAAATCTGATGAAGTCGCTGAGAGAGAAAACGAAAAGTTTGGACTATTTGTAGGTAAAGAAGTTAAAGAAATGAAACTAGAATTAGGTGCTCCAACTGAAGACTTTATTAACCAAGTTGGAAATGAAGTATTGGTTTATAAAACTAAAAAGTATGGAATTCCTTGTGAGAGAAAGTTTGAAGTTAATACTAGTGGAGTGATAGTTGGCTTTTCCTCTAGCGGTTGCATCTAATAAGTTCATTCTAGGTTTTTTCCAATGTCTAAAATAGATTGATTCTAAAGTAAATTCCTTTTTTGTATAAATCTACTACCAATAATGTAACGTTTATTTATTAACGTCGGAGGTTAAATGGCTTCAAGTAAAAAAGAAATGGGCGCAACAAGCAATCCTGACAAAAAACTCCCACTAAACAAATCTATACCTTTAGGAATTCAGCATGTGCTAGCAATGTTTGCTGGTAATATAACTGTACCTATTATTGTGGCTGGAGTTTTTGGTCAGACGCCCGAACAAAAAATATTTTTAATTCAAATGGCTTTGTTTGTTGCCGGAGTTGCAACAATTATCCAAACAGTTGGATTTAAAGATATTGGTGCAAGGCTACCTATAATACAAGGTACAAGTTTTGCATTTATACCAATTATGTTACCGTTTAAAGCTGCAGGTCTTGGCGCAGTATTTACAGCAGCATTCATTGGAGGTATTTTTCAATTTTTTATTGGAAAAGTTTTAAAACCAATAAGACATCTTTTTCCACCATTGGTCACAGGTATTGTGGTACTTATGATTGGATTTAGTTTGCTTAAAGTTGGTTTTATGTATGCAGGTGGAGGTGGCTGGCTTATGAATAATAAACCAGAAATTTTTGCAAATGCAAATCACTTAACCGTTGCTTTCACTGTTTTAATAGTTGCTTTATTTTTTAATATAAAAGGTAAAGGAATGGCTTCATCAGCCTCAATTCTAATTGGAATAATTGCTGGATTTATAGTTGCTATGGCTTTAGGCATGGTAAATTATGGAAAAATAGCCGGAGCATCTTGGTTCGCTCTTCCAATGCCACTTCAATATGGAATTGACTTTGTTCCTGGTGCAATAATTCTTATGTTATTTATGTCAGTTGTAACAACAATCGAAACCATTGGGGATATTAGCGCAACAACAATGGGTGGGGCAAAACGTGAGGCTACTGATAAAGAATTATCAGGTGGTATTATGGCTGATGGAGTAGGGACTGCATTTGGTGCTCTATTCAATGCAATGCCAAATACTTCTTATTCACAAAATGCAGGTCTAGTTGCATTTACCGGAGTTGTGAGCAGACATGTAGGTACTGTTGCTGGAGTAGTTTTAATTCTAATGGGTCTATTTCCAAAACTAGGTGGGATTATTGCTGCAATGCCAGAATCCGTGATTGGTGGAGCTGCAATTATAATGTTTGGTATGATAGCTGCGGCTGGAATTAAATTAGTTGCTAAATCAGAAATGAATCAGAGAAACTTATTAATTTTAGCACTTTCACTATCTTTTGGTATTGGTATGTCTTTATTACCAGACTTTGTAAAAAATATTCCAGATTTTGGAATAAGTTTAAAACTATTATTAACTACTGGACTTATACCTGCTGGATTATTGGCATTTGTATTAAATGCTGTAATGCCAAAAAAATAATTAAATTTAAACTTGTGGGGAGAAATCCCCACAAGCAAGGTCAAACTTATTTAATTTCGATAAGCTTCTTTTTTTTATGTTCTGGAATAATTCTTTCACAAGCTATAGTTAAAAGACCATCTTTTAACTCAGCTCCATTTACTTTTACATCATCTGCGATCGTAAAAGATCTGGCAAATTGTCTTTGAGAGATACCTTTATGAATTATTTCTCCATCTTCGTTTTTATCCATTGACCTGTCTAGTTGTTTTGTTCTTACAGTTAACAGATTGTCTTCAAACTCTACCTCAACATCTTTCTTACTAAAACCAGCTAGAGCAACCTCTATTGAGTAATTGTCCTTTCCAGTTCTTCTAATGTTATAAGGTGGATAGTTTGATTGCATGCTCAAACCTCCATTACCTAACATACTTTCAAATTGGTCAAACATATCGTCAAAACCAATTGAAAATGGCCTTAGTGAGTTGAAAATAGATAGATCCTTACTTGTCATATTATCCTCCTTTTATTAAGCAAGTTTATTTGTGCAAGCCCCATTAGGCGACTTACAAAAGTTTATATGGTAACTATTTTTTGATTTTCAAGTATTTAACTTGTTAGATATTTTTAGTGCAAAAGCATAATCAATAGCCAACTCCTCTATCGCGCCATCTCTTCCAGATTTTCCACCATGACCAGCATTCATTTCAGTTTTTAATAGTAATAAATTATTATCTGTTTTATAGTCTCTGAGTTTTGCAGTAAACTTTGCTGGCTCATCAAATAAAACTCTATTATCACTCAAGCTTGTTGTTATAAACATATGAGGATAATCCATTCTTTTTATGTTGTTATATGGAGCATAGGAGTAAATATAATCAAAATGATCTTTGTTATCTTTTGCGTTACCAAATTCATCGAATTCACCAACAGTTAGAGGTAAAGAATGATCAAGATTTGTTGTTAAAGAGTCTACAAATGGTACCGCCATTATTATTCCTAAAAAAAGATCTGGATTTTCATTTACAGCCGCACCCATTAGTAAACCTCCTGCAGAGCCACCCATTCCAATAATTTTACCTTTTGAAGAATATTTATTTTCAATCAAAAAATTTGCTGCAGCTATGTAATCTTTAAATGTATTTTTTTTATTTAATAATTTACCTTCTTTCCACCATTTCATTCCTCTTTCAAGCCCACCTCTTATATGAGCTGTGACCCAAATAATATCTCTATTAATTAAACTAAATTTAGTCGAAGAAAATCCTGGTGACATTGAACTACCATAAGATCCATAACCATATAAAAGTATATTTGCACTTCCATTTATTTTTGTTTTCTGGTGTCTTGTAATTGTTAATGGCACCATTCTACCATCATGGGAAGGACATTCTAATCTTTCAACAATATAATCTTCAGAATTATGCCCTGATGGAATTTCTTGTTCTTTAACTAATTCTTTATTGTTAGTTCTTAAATTATATGAATAAGTTTTACCTGGAGTTTTTGGTGAAGAATATGAAAGATAGACTTCATTAGTATTTTTGTCTCTTTGTTTTAAACCTATTCCTGGAACAATTACTTTTTCATCTGTAAAATTTAATTCTTTTTCTTTTTCAGTTTTAAGGTCTCTTATTATTAATTTACTTAGAGCGTTGGAAGTTTCAGATCTTATTATCCAATTTTTTAAAAAAAACAAACCTCCAACTAGCACTTCTTCTTTAGCAGGTATAAAAGCTTTCCAATCTTGGTTTGAGATATCATTACAGATATCTATCTTAAAGTCTTCAGCATCTTCATTAGTGTGAATATAAAATTTTTTATTCCAGGAGCTAACTGAGTAAAGAACACCTTTTTTTCTTTTTTTTATTAATTTAGGTTTAGGATCTTTCTCATTAACATCAAAAAAGTATTGTTCTGATGTGTTGTGGTCGGAAGTAGTAATAAAATAATATTTTTCATCTGCGCTTAAACTAATTCCTACAGTGAAAGCTTCACTTTTTTCCTCAAAAATTAACTTATCATTTTTTACAGATGTTCCTATTTCGTGTCTATATATCCGTCTTGGTCTATGAAAATCATCTAACTTAGAATAGAAAATAAATTTATCATCTATACTGAATGTAATTGCTCCGCTTGTATTTTCAATTTTGTCTGTGATTTTTTTTTCTGATAGAATATCACGAATGTAAATAGTATAATACTCTGAACCTTTTAAATCTAAAGAATATCCTAACAATTTATCATTATAGCTTACCTCTAAATCTCCAACACCAAAGTATTCAGTTTTATATTTTTTCTTCTCTTTATCTCCATCCCAGATTTCTTCTATTTCATTCGAGCCTATTTTTTTTCTTAATTTTTTTGAATAATTTCCTTCAGTTGTTGTTTTTGTCCAGTATTCAAATTCTTTGTCTTTAAAAGGTAAAGTCTCATCGTCTAGTTTGATTCTTCCTTTGATTTCTTCAAACAATTTTTTTTGGATATTTTTAGTATCTTTAAGCTGGAATTCAGCGTATTCATTTTCATCCTCAAGGTATTTTCTAACATCAGGAAGCAATTTTGAGCTATCTTTAAGTACTTCCAAAATGTTTTTTTGGTGTATCCAGCTGTAATTATCCTCCCAATTTATATTGTGACAAGATTTTATTTCTGGTTTTTTTTCAAGCTGTGGTATTTTCATAAAAGGATGAATTAATATATGAATATATTTTTTACAATACTAATTATTTTTATAATAATTTATGTTTTATTGAATTGGTTTGCTAAATCTTCTGCAAAAAAAATCTCTAATTTTATTAGAGTATTCACAATTTTTCTTTCAATTATACTTGCATTTATTATGGTTTATGCGGGAAGATATATTTTTTCTTTGCCATTTCTTATGGCCATATTACCTTTGATCAAAACAAAGGCAGGAATATCCCTTTTTCAAATATTACGCTTATGGGGTTTGTTTAGAATATTAAAGAATTCAGGAAGATTTAATTTTAATAATTTTAATCCACAAACAAATACACAAAATATGTCAGCAGATGAAGCATTTAAGATATTGAATTTAGATCCAAAAAAAAAACATACTAAAGAGGAAATTTTAAAGTCTTATAAAAAGATAATGAAAAAAATACACCCAGATGTGTCTCCTGAGCTTAATAGGTTAGCTTCAATTGTAAATGAAGCAAAAGATGTAGCTATTAAAGAATTAGTTTAATATTTCCTCGAATTTTTCAAAAATTTTTTTTGGATTAATATGATTTTTTCCTTGAGTTCCATGTGTTACAACTTCTACACCATCTGGAATAATTGGATGCATTTTAGAATTGTAGCTACCATACATCAATGGTGTGTCACTCATCAATACTATAGTTGGTATTTCCAAACCTGCCGAGATATGGCTAAAGCTTGAATCATTACAAATTGATATATTACAATTTTTTATTACAGGTAATGTTTCTGATATTGAAAGCTTGTCTAAAGGAGTACAAATATTTCCATATTTCTCTTTAATTTCTCTAAGAATTATTTGCTCATCATTTTTTAATCCTGTAGCTAAAAAAAAATTGCAATCATATTTTTTCAAACACAAACTTATAAATTCATTAAAGATTTTTGCAGGTATTCTTTTTGTAGGACCGGAACCACCAATGCCAAGAAGTATATTTAATTTTTTACTTTCAAAATTATAGAAATTTCTTGCATCTTTAATCGACTCATTATTAATTTCAATTTTTGGGTCACTGTTGACTTGTAAATTTAATTTATCCAACAACAGTTTTTTTGCTGCGTTAACAAGATGCTGCTTCTTTTTTTTAAAAAGAGGATATTGATAAATTTTTTTAATTTTTGCAAGCTTACAAATTAAATAGTATCTTAAAGATGAGTTGAATATAAAAACTACATCAAAATTTTCTTTTTTTAGTTCGTTTTTTAGTTGAAAAAATCCACGAATACCATCGTGTTCACCTTTAGTATTGTTGCTCCTTTTCAAAAATTTTATTTCTTTAACAAATTTATTGTATTTTAAATAATGATTAGCTTTGGTGCTTTCTTTAACCAGTAGGGAAACTGGAATACCAAAATTTTTAGAAATTGCTTCTACGAAAGGTAAAAATATTACCATATCACCAATACCCATTCTATTCTGAATTATTAATATACGCATATTTTTATATTCTTTACTAATTTTTATTTTTATATAAATTTTCGGTATGGAACAAATTAAAGGTGTATATGCTGCTAGTTTATCAATTCTTGATAAGAATTTAGCCCTAAATATAGATAAAACCATTAAACACGCAGAAAATATAATTGATAAGGGATGTCATGGTGCAGTCTTTTTTGGCAGCACAGGTCAATCACAATTGATATCTTTAAGTGAAAAAATACAATTAATTAATAAACTCCCTCAAAGTCTTTACAAAGATAAATTTATAATAGGAACTGGACTCAATTCGTTAGGTGATACTGTTAACTTAATGAAAATTTCAAAATCATTGGGCTTTAGTAGATTTCTTATAATGCCCCCAGCATACTACAAATACGATGATGAAGATGTATTTAATTTTTATTCTAAAATAATTAATGAAATGAATGATTGTGAAATAATTTTATATAACTTTGAAAAATTATCTGGATATAAATTTAGTCACGATTGTATTTATAAGTTAGTTGAACATTTTCCGAAACAGATAATTGGTGTTAAAGATAGTACTTATAACTTGTTTGAAAAACTAAAAATAGAAAACTTTTCAATAATGCCTGGCTCAGAGTCAAAATTGTTAAAAGGTTTAGAATTAGGTTGTTCAGGAATAATTACTGCAACCACAAATGTAACTTCAATGCTTGCAAGAAATGTTTTCGATAAATTTAATAATAAAGAGAGCCAAACCTTAAACGAAAAATTATGTTCGGTAAGAGCTGTATTTGAAAAATATAATTTAATTTCTGGACTACATACTTTTTTTTCTAAAATTGATAGTAATTATGAAAACTTATTACCTCCTTTAAAATTATTAAATAATAAACAAAAAATAGAACTTTTTTCTGAATTAGAAAAACTAAACTTTGATATAAATCAATCTAGGGCAGCATAAATGAGTCTAGCAAACTTTTTAAATAAACTTTTTAAAGAAGATGGATTTATATTGATAGATGATAAATTAAATAAATATGTCATAGGCAAACCAATAAAAGAAAAACCAATTACTATTAAATTACTTGACCCCAGTTTAAATTATAAGCTTCTTTTGCATCCAGATTTATATTTTGGAGAAGCATATACAGAAGGGTCATTAAAAATAGAAAATGGAACTTTAACTGATTTTCTAGAAATTGCTTTAAAAAATATTGGACGTGGAGATATTAATTTTTATGGAAAAATTTTAAATAAATTAAAGGGAACTTATAGAAATTTAACAAATTTCAATAAAATTATTAATTCAAAAAAAAATGTAAGTCATCATTATGATATCTCAGAAAATTTATATGATTTGTTTCTTGATGAAAAAAGGCAGTACTCTTGTGCTTACTTTAAAAATCCAAATGATTCTTTAGAAACTGCCCAAAAAAACAAAATAGATCACATAATTAAGAAACTTAATATCAAACCAAATCAAAAAGTTTTGGATATAGGATCGGGTTGGGGTTCTTTGGCAATTGACATAGCTAGTAAAACTAAAGCTTCAGTTATTGGAATAACTCTTTCAGAAAATCAACTTGAGTATAGTCAAAAAAAAGTTAAAGAATTGAATCTAGAAAATCAAATACAATTTAAATTAATGGACTATAGACAGCTGAATGAGAAATTTGATAGGATTGTGAGCGTTGGTATGTTTGAACATGTAGGTAGAAAATTTTATGCAACATATTTTAATAAAGTATCAAAGTTATTAAACGAAAAAGGAATCTCTTTAATTCATACAATAGGATCAGTAAATCCTCCGAGAGACCCTCAACCTTGGATCAATAAATATATTTTTCCAGGCGGATATACGCCTAGTTTAAGCGAATTAGCAAGACCAATAGAAAATTCGGGTTTAGTTTTAACAGATATTGAAATATTGAGAACACACTACTCACATACATTAAGGCACTGGAAGGAGAGATTTTTATCAAAGAAAGAGAGAATTCTAGAAATGTTCGATGAGAGATTTTTGAGAATGTGGGAATTCTATCTTGCAAGTTGTGAAATGGCATTCAAATGGGGCGATCAGGTTGTTTTTCAACTTCAACTTAGTAAAGATTTAACCTCTGTTCCTAATACTAGAGACTATATTTATTAATCTTTTATTGATAAATCAAAAAAGAATTAAATGAAAAAAAGAAAAAAAAATAAATTAAAAAAAAAGAAAAAATATAAAATAACAAAAAAATTTAAAAAAAAATTAAAGATATATAATAAAAAAAAAACAAAAAAAAATAAAAATAAGAAAAAAAAAATTATTAAAAAGAAGAAAAAACCATTAAAATTATCGTATAAACCACAATCTAAAAATTTTATTTCTCAAACAGTAAGGCTCCAAGAGGAAATTAAATCAAAATTTAATTTTAAATTTAGCTTTAACTTTTTATCAATAGATAGTTTTTTATTAAGATTTTTTCAAGGAATAGAGAATAAAATAAAAAGATTTAAAGAATTAAGAGCTGAGGAAAAAAGAAAAATTAAAATAGAAGCTATTGAGAAAGCAGAAAGACAAAAATTAATATTACAAAAAGAAAAAATTGAAAATGAAAATTTAAAATTAAAATTAAAAGAAAAACAGTTAAAAGATGAGCAAAGACTCGAAAAAGAAAGAGCTAAAGATTTAAAAATTTTTCTAAGAAAGGAGCAAGCACTTTTAAGAAAAGAGCAGGCTGAGAGACAGAAAAAATTTTTAAAGGAATTAAAGTTAGAACAACAAATTGAAAAATTTAGAATTAGAGAAGTAAAAGAATTAGAAAAATTAGAGAAGATTGCGCTTAAAGAAAAAAGAGATGATTATTCAGGTCTTCAAGATAGAATTGAAAAGCTTAAAATAAAATATCAACAAATAAGAGATCAGAAAATAAGAGAAAGAGTAGAAGCACTAGGTGTAAAAATTCAAGAAGGAGATGATAGAGAGATACTCTTACAAAAGGAGAGAGAATATAGTTTAGCTCGTCAGAAGATCGAATTTGCCTTAGAAAGCTTTTATAGAAGTGCAAACAGCCTAGTTTTCCAATTAAACAAAAGATACATAACAAAAAATATGTCAATCCTAAGATGTATAGATAGAAGGTTTGAAACGGGTGAAATTTTTATTAAATGGGATGAAACAATTGATGATGACTGGTTAATACTAATATATATAAAAAACAATTCACCTGATGAAGGGATAGTAATTGAAGATAAGTCAAATAAAGAAAAAAATATCTCTCATGAATTTAAACCCAATGAGATTTTTGCAGCATCAGATATGATGGTTGACTCACTAACACAATTAATTGATAGAAAAAGATCTAAAAAAAATTTGATCCTTTAATTAGTTTTTAGTTTTTGTACTTGGTCCCAAGCAGAATTAATAGATCTCATTTTTTTCTTACTTTCTTCAATTACTTCCTTTGGAACACCTTTACTTAATAATAAATCTGGATGATGTTCTTTACTAAGCTTTAAGTATTTTTTCCTAATAGCTTGCAGATGATCATCGGGTTTGCTTTCAAGTACCACATAAGGATTAAGCTTATCTGACGACTTTCTACTTTCTTTAATACCGTTAAATTGTGACTGATTTAAACCAAATATATAAGATATATCCTCAATCATCTTAAGTTCAGAATCGCTTACATTTCCATCAGCTTCTGCAATATAAAATAAAATATTTATAACTTCCTCTAATACATTCAAGTTGCCTTTGTATATCTCTGCAATTTGTTTAGCATATGGCTCATAACCACCGCTCTCTTCTTTTGCTTTATTAAAGATTTTTCCAACTTGATCTAATTCGTTATCTGGAATTTTTAATTTATCTTTAACTGCTATTAATTCTTCTTTACTCACCTGACCATCAGCTTTACTTAATTTTGCTGAAAGAACTATTAAAGATAATGCGAAAATTTGTTGTGGTTGTGCAAAAGACTTAAATGAGGATTTTGATCTAGATACTTTTCCACCTATAAGTGATCCTAACAGCATACCAAAAGGTCCTCCAAGAGAAAAACCTATCATTCCACCAATCAAACTTCCCCAGATAGACATATTTTAAATTTTTAATATAATTTATCACTTATGTTAACTACTTTTTTTCTCTTAGTTATTTTATTTTTTACCTTATTGTGGTCTTTAGCATGGATTAAATATTATAATAGACTTGACAAAAGATTTGGTTCATCGTTATGGAGATGGAGCTATGATTATCCAGTAATGGGTAATAGAGATATATCGTTTTTAGATGATAAAAAATTTGTAATTTTAAGAAGAAAAAGAAATAGAGCTGTAACAATAATGTATTTTATTGTTTTCTTAAGTTTTATAATTTTATTATCTTTTGTAACACAAATATTATTTGAAATACTTACTTAACTAACTGTTTCTTATTTTTTAAGTATAGGAAAAAAGCTACAACTTCATACCCAAGATAAAATAGATGATAAATTAGTGGTAGTTTAAAAATTCTGTACAAGAAATTGTATTTTGGAATATTCTTCCAAAGCAACAAAAAAGCATCAATGCCTATATAAATTTTTCCATCTTTTTTTACATGAAGCCTTCTTAATAATTCTTTATCTGTTTTTTTTGTTTCATTCTCTGCATTTTTATTATGTGTAATATCTACCCAATCTAACAAAGGAATGTTTTCCTTTTTATAAAGATTGATTTCTGCTCTACAGATTTTACAAGAATTATTAAAAAATACTTTCATTATTTACTTAAGTAATTAATTTATCAGCTATTTAAATGTGATAAAAGAGCAGTTGATAATTTTTATTTCATTACTACATTACGGTAATGTCAGATTTCTTTAAAAATGCAGATATTGATAAAAAACAAGCTGAAGATATAGTTTCAGACACACTAAATAATTGTGACGATGGTGAGCTTTATCTGGAAAATTCAAAATCTGAATCAATTTTACTAGATGATAACAAGATTAAAAGTTCAAATTATAGTTCTGATTTAGGCTATGGTTTTAGAGCTATCACAGGAGAGGTCGTTGCTTATTCTCATTCTAATGAGATCTCTAAAAATTCGCTTAAAAATTCAAGTGACAATCTTAAATCTACTCTAAAGTCGAAAAATGGCACATATAGTCAAGAATTACCAAGGACAAATAAACAATATTATAAAGATGTTAATCCAATAGAGGACAAAAACTTAGAGTCTAAATTACAAATTCTAAATAAAGTTAATGATTATGTTAGATCTAAAGACTACTCAATAGGCCAAGTAACAGCAAGTCTTGCAGGTGAACATAAATCAATTGAGATCATTAGACCAAGTGGAGAGATATTATCAGACGCAAGACCATTAGTGAGATTTAATGTTTCTGTTGTATTGGAAAAAAATGGCAAGAGAGAAACGGGTGTTTATGGAATTGGTGGTAGGCAGCCCTACGATGAATATTTAAGAGCAGATAATTGGAAAAAGGTATGTGATGAAGCTTTAAGAATAGCAAATGTAAATATTGAAAGTAAGCCAGCACCAGCAGGAGAAATGAAAGTTGTTCTTGGTCCTGGATGGCCTGCTATTTTAATTCATGAAGCAATTGGTCATGGATTAGAAGGAGATTTTAATAGAAAAAAAACTTCAGCTTTTCATAATCTTATGGGGGAAAAAGTTGCAAGCGCAGGTGTAACAATAGTAGACGATGGAACAATTGATAATAGAAGAGGTAGTTTGACCATCGACGATGAAGGCACGCCCACAGAGAAAACAGTTTTGATTGAGAATGGAATTTTAAAAAACTTTATGCAGGATCGATTGAATGCAAGGTTGATGAATACAAAATCAACAGGCAGTGGAAGAAGAGAAAGCTATAAACATGTTGTTTTACCAAGAATGAGAAACACTATGATGTTAAATGGAAAATATTCTCAAGAAGAAATGATTAAATCAGTTGATAAGGGGATATTTGCTGTGAGTTTTGGGGGAGGTCAAGTTGATATTACGTCAGGAAAATTTGTATTTAATTGCACAGAGGCTTACGAAATTATTGATGGAAAAATAAGTTCGCCAATCAAAGGAGCAACGCTTATTGGTGATGGACCATCAATTTTGAAAGAGGTTTCACTTGTTGGAAATGATATGATGTTAGATCCAGGAATAGGTACTTGTGGAAAAGCTGGTCAAGGAGTCCCCGTAGGTGTCGCCCAACCATCTATTTTAATAAATAAGATGACAGTAGGTGGAACACAATTATAAATTATGATCAAAGAAGATGATTATCTCAAATTAATTGCATCTAACTGTATAGATCTCTCAAAAAAAAATGGTGCAACTGATGTCTCCGTTCAGGTAACTCACTCAATTTCTGAGAGTGTAAATTTTAGAAATCAAAAACTTGATGAGTCAAATAGGTCAGATAATTTAGGTATTTACATAACAACTTTTATAAATAAAAAAAAATCATCTATCTCATCATCAAATTTATCAAAAAATAATTTAAAGATTCTGATAGAAAGATGTATTGAAACAACAAAAAATACACCAGAGGATGAATATAATTCATTACCAGATAAAAATTTACTTGCTAAAAGTATAAATGATCTAAATCTTTACGATAAGTCACATTTAAGCAATGATAAAAAAATTCAATTTTTGGAGGAAATAGAGGATTCCGCATCAAATCAAAACAATATAAACAATACAGAAACAGATTTTACCGAAACTAAATCTAATTTTATTTTAGCAAATAGTCATGGTTTTATTAATGGATATAAAACTTCCAATTTCTCTGCTTCCTGTGTTGCAGTTTCAAAAAAAAATGGAAGCATGGAAAGAGATTATGAATTTTCAAATAAAAGACATTTATTAGATTTAGATAATCCAGAAGTAATAGGAATTGAGGCATCTAAAAAAGCAAATCAAAAACTAAACCCACAAAAAATAAAAAGTGAAAAAATTGGTGTAATATTTGATAAAAGGATATCCAAAGGTATTTTAAGTGTTTTATCTGGAGCAATAAATGCTAGCGCTATTGCAAGAGGAACTTCTTTTTTGAAAGGTAAGTTGAATTCTGAAATTTTTTCAAAAAATATTAATGTATTTGATGATCCTAATTTAAACAAAGGATTAGGATCTAGAAGTTTTGATGGCGAAGGTGTTAAAACTGATAAACTTCAATTAATTGAAAATGGAGTATTAAAACAATACTTAATTGATACTTACTATGGAAAAAAATTAAAAATAAATTCAAATGGAAGAGCAGGTGGTACAAGTAATCTTTTTTTTGAGAATGGTAAGGTTAGCTATCAGGAATTGTTAAATTCAAATAAAAGAAATCTCTACATAACAGAAACAATAGGTCATGGTGTTAATCTTGTTACTGGGGATTACTCAGTTGGAGCCACAGGTTTTCTAGTTGAAAATGGTGAGTTAAAATATCCCGTAAGTGAAGTAACTATTGCAGGAAACTTCAAAGATATATTTAAAAATATTACTTTAGCAGACGACTTAGAATTTAAATATTCAACAAATGCACCAACCGTGCTTGTTGAGGGAATGGTTGTAGCCGGAAAGTAATAATTTTATTTTACTGTCTTTAATCTGTACTCCCATGAACCAAGTCTTTGATAAGAAATTTTAACTATAAGTGCTTTTTTTTTATCATACCATATATTAAAATTTAATTTTTTGTCTTCTTCAATATTTTTTTCAGGGGACCTTAGTTTAAATTTTTCAGTCTCAATATCTTTTCCATAAAGATTAATTATTTCTTTACCGACAAACTCTACAGTTTGTTTTTTTATACTTCCCGATAAAGGGCTTATTTGACTGTCTGCTTGAAGAATTTTATGGTTCCACCAATTTCCAACAATATTATCTATACTAGCTTTTCCTATAAAAGATGATCCTTCAATGTTAAAATTATTTTGAGATTCATTATAAATTAAATTTACAAACTTTTTTTTATCATTTTGCATCGTTTCTGATTTGAATGAAATTAAATTATCATTTTTGTACTTTTCTACTCCTGAACTAGAGATCGAAAAAATAGTCACCCCAAATACTTTTACTTGGAATTCAGTTATATTTTCGACTTCAAACACATCATTTTTTTTTGTAAAATAGAATTTACTAAAACCAATTTTTTTATTATCTTTAAATATTTCCATTTCAATCATCTTTATATTTTTGTAATGGTCAGTATGTGCAAATGATATAGATGGTATTAATAAAAATAATAAATAAATTACTATATTTTTCATAAGCCAACATATAGTTATCTACTCAAAATGTTTTTAACAATAAAAAAAATCCCTAAAAAAGAATGGAGTTCTAATAATCCGTTTATTTTAAAACCTAAAATCAAAACATTTTTATATCTTTGTTTTGGATTATTTTTATTTGGGTTAGGAGAAGGATTGTTAGTTGTGTCTCTTACAGGAACAACGCCTTGGACAGTACTTGCACAAGGTATTTCACAGAAAATTGGCTTTTCAGTTGGTGTAGTTACTTTTTTTATAAGTTTAACTGTATTATTTTTTTGGATTTTTCTTGATGTAAAACCAGGAATTGGAACTATTTTTAATGCTTTGATAATTGCTTTAATGTTGGATCTAACAATTTTATATGTTCCAACACCCGAGTCGTATTTATTTAAATTATTATTGGCAATCTTTGCTATTTTTATAGTTGGTCTTGGCAGTGGAATTTATCTTATTTGTAATCTTGGTCCAGGACCAAGAGATGGTTTAATGACAGGTCTACAAAAAAAAACTAACTTACCCATTGCCCTTGTTAGAGCTTTAATTGAGATCACAGTAGCTTCAGTTGGTTGGTATCTAGGCGGAAATCTTGGTATTGGAACTTTATTATTTGCTTTTTGTATTGGTCCAGCAGTTGCTTTTGGATTATATATAGTTGATAGAGTTGCCTAGGCAGCTGATGTAGCTTTCTCAATTCTTTTTCTTTCATGGGGATTAAGAACTGCTTTTCTCAATCTACATGATTTAGGAGTTATCTCTAATGCTTCATCAGTATTTAGCATGCTTAATTGTTCTGCAATTGACATTTTTCTGATAGGAGTAAGAACTACATTTTCATCTGTACCTTGAGTTCTCATATTTGTAAGCTTTTTACCCTTCATAACATTAATTATCATATCTCCTGGCTTTGGCGCTAATCCTACTATCATTCCTGTAT
>MDTE01003345.1_pt1 | contig 16149 bp, 18 predicted proteins | sample 811231 | NCBI WGS metagenome assembly MDTE01 (sample SAMN05326651, study PRJNA326480) | marine metagenome | isolation source: seawater | place: Indian Ocean: Red Sea | collected 2010
CCAACTGAGCTACAGGCGCATATTTCGGGGTGATAGGATTCGAACCTACGACCTACTGGTCCCAAACCAGCCGCGCTACCAAGCTGCGCTACACCCCGTATTTGAGGTTATTATACCTATACTGAATATATATGAAATATTTCTAGCGTCTAATTTTCCACGATATACCATCAGGTCCATCATTAAGTTCGACATCCATTGAGAGAAGATGCGCTCTTATCTCATCAGCTCTAGCATAATCCTTATTCTTACGAGCGGTTTCACGCTGCGCGATAAGAGCTTTTACTTTATCTTCAACAGATTTTTCTATTTTTTCTAAGGACTGCTTTATACCAATGAGATCACAGTTATATCTTAGTTTTGAGATTAGACTTTTGTCCTTTCTTGCATCTCTGGCCTGTTTCACTAGATATTGAATAGCATTCGGCGTATTGAGATCATCACACAAGATTTTGATAAAATTATCATCTTTTTTCTGAGATGCTGATGAATCTAATTCGAGCGACGAGCTTATTTTGTCATATATATTTCTCGCATTCGTTATTGTGTCCTCTGTCCAGTTCAAAGGTTGGCGATACTGAGCGCTCATGAGTGCAATACGAATTACGATTGGGTTGAAAGTATTTAAAATATCAGACACCAGTGCAACATTACCCAGGGATTTAGACATCTTCTTCTTGTTTACGAGTACTATTCCGTTATGAAACCAATAATTACAATACTTCGAACTTGAACAGCATGACCCTTGTGCTATTTCATTTTCATGATGGGGGAAAATTAGATCGTTACCTCCTCCGTGTATATCCAATGTTGTATCATTACCAATGATGCTCTTAATCATGCTAGTACATTCTATATGCCAACCTGGCCTACCATAACCCCATGGGCTTTCCCATCCACAATCATGGTTTGTTGATGGCTTCCACAGAACAAAATCTTTTGGATTTTTTTTATAGCTCTCTGGCTTTACTCTAGCACCATCAATTAAATCCTTAGAGATTTTCCCTGATAGTGACCCATAATCTTCATAAGATTCCATGTCAAAAACAACATGACTCTCAGATACATAGGCATTTTTATTCTCTAATATTTTTTGTATTGTACTTATAATGTTATCTATATTTTCAGTAACTTTTGGTTCAAGTGTGGGTTGCAACATATTAAGTTTAAGCATGTGTGACTGGTAAGTTTCCGTAACCATCTCAGTTATATCACTGATTTTTGTACCGGTTTTCTCCGATTGATCGATGATCTTGTCATCGACATCAGTTAGATTCCTAATGTAAGTAACATTTTCGTATAGCTCAGATAATATTCTGAAAAAAAGGTCTCCAATAAGCGCGGCTCGAGCATTGCCAATGTGGGGCTCACTGTATACTGTAGGTCCACAAACATACATAGTGACTTTGTTAACATCATGTGGTGTAAATTGCTCTTTTTTGTTAGTTAATGTGTTGTGGATGTATAAATTCATTTAATGTATTATTAGTTCAAATGTTAAAAAGTTTAAATTTGAAATATGGATTATTTCTACTATTTTTTTTAAGTGCGACATCGTGTAGTGACATTATACATGATAAAAATAAAACACAGGAGACCAAATTGATAAAGCTTTCAACAAATATGGGTGATATAACTATAGAACTATTTGAGGACAAAGCGCCTGAAACAGTGGCAAACTTTCTCAGATATACAAAAGAAGGTAAGTTAAATGGGACTATATTCCATAGGGTAATACCTAACTTTATGATTCAAGGTGGCGGCCACATGCCTGATATGTCTCAAATTGATACATTTGACCCCATAATTAATGAGTCTAGTAATAATCTTAGTAACAAGAAGGGAACAATAGCAATGGCCAGGACGAGTAGTCCAAATTCAGCCACTTCGCAATTTTTTATTAATTTAAGAGATAATGATTTTTTAGATAAGGCAAATTCTGCTGATGGTGTTGGTTATTGTGTGTTTGGTCAAGTTACAGATGGTATAGAAATAGTTGATCAGATTGGTGTTGTTTCTACTGGCAACAATTCTGGGCACTCAGATGTACCAATAGAAAATGTAATAATTAATGATGTTAGTGTCATTGAATAAGATTTATGACAATAAATTTTATTTCTGACTTACACTTAGATAAATCTCGCCCACATATTAACGACTTTTTTGTTAATTACTTACAAAATCTAGATAGAGACATTACTGATCTTTATATTCTTGGGGATTTATTTGAATATTGGGTAGGAGATGATGACCCAATGGATGGACTAAGTGAAGTCCGAAAGATGATTTCAACTACTGCTAAGAGAATAAATGTTTGGTATATGCATGGTAATAGAGATTTTCTTGTATCCAAAAAAATTTGCAAAGATTTGAACATTCATCTCATGATAGATCCGTATATTATTACTCACAATGACATAAAAATACTTCTCTTACACGGAGATACCTTATGCACAGATGATAAAGCCTATCAAGATTTTAGAGAAATGGTTCGTTCAAAAAATTGGCAAAATGAAATGCTGTCTAAAACCTTGGAAGAAAGATTATTTTTGGCAGATAACTTAAGAAAGAAAAGTATAGCAGCTAATAAAGAAAAGGGTGAGGATATCATGGATGTTAATAATCATGAGATAAACAAAATTATTGAAGAATATAGTCCGGATATTATCATTCATGGCCATACTCATAGACCTAATGTGCATAAACATAACGAGGTTAAAAGATATGTTCTAGGTGACTGGTATGATAGTTTTTACATCTTGTCGCTTAAGGATAATAAATTTACTATCAATAAAGGTAGGCTAAAATAATTTATCTCCTAGTAAGTTGATGTTTGGATAAATTTCTTTATAGATTCTTCTCAAAATCGCCCTCAAATTGGATATAGTAACTTCACAAGATAAGGTATTTGTAAAAAATGACTTCAGTTCTTCACCTGATAATGAATCTTTATTTCGTGACGAGCTTAATTTAAAACCGTTATTGATATCATAGTCATAAAATTGCTTTTCTTGAATATTGGTCTCTTCGGAGAAAGTCAACTCATAGCCCAGGTCTTGTAGAAGTGTCTTCTCGAATAACAAAGCTAATCTATTTAACGTATCAGATGAGATTGATAAATTAATTAAGAACTCCCTATAGTGAGTGTATATTTTTTCAAAATCATAGCCCTCCTTTAGAGTTTTATATAAAAGCTCATTGATATAAAGCCCAAGAAGATAATATTTTCTATCAAAATCATAATCATTAATTGCTTCAAAGCGAGACAAATATGGAAGATTATATTTATCATCATAGGAAAAAGAATACTCTTTAAAAATAGAAAATTTAAATCTATCCTTATTGGTATATTTGCCCTTAAATAGAAGCGATTGAATTCCTTTATCAGCAGTGAAGATATTTATAATACTACTTGTTTCTTGATAATCTCTAGCATGAATAAGAAAACCATTCGATAGTATCTTCATTCGATATAACCAAAATCCCTCAGCAGATCAGGATTATTTTTCCAATTATCTCTGACTAACACATATAGATTCAAATGAACCTTTTTTTGTATAAGATTCTCTATCTTATTACGCGCTAAAGTACCTATAATTTTAATCATTTGACCATCTTTACCGACAACTATTTTTTTTTGATTATGCTTAGATACAATAATTTCAGCAGAAATTAAATCAATTTTCTTCTGTGCCCTATAATTTATTATCCGAACGGCTGATTCATATGGGACCTCTTCATTAGTTTTTTGTAAAACACTTTCTCTAATCAACTCTTGAATGATATATGTTTTATTTTTTACATTTATTTCATTGTGGCTTGAATTATCTAGATTATCTATTTTCGCATTTAGCTGATTAAAAAATTCTTTTAATCCAGTGTTCTCTTTTATAGACATTAATAGATACTGATCTGTATCCAAATGTTTCTCTAATCTTGAGCTAAAAATACGTTCCGGGTCTAAATCAGATTTATTGACACATATCATGAACTGCTTATTACAAAGATTTATATCATTGAGTATTTTTTTTTCATAATCGTATGATTTTTGTGGTTGTGTAAGCAAAATTATAATATCACAGTCAGTAATATGCTTAGACGCATGACTTCTCATAGCTTGAGCGAGTAGATTATTTTCAGAGATAGATGTCCCTGGTGTATCGATGAAGTGTAAATGATAATCTCCATTTTTAAATTCATGAAATGTAGATAGTCGTGTTGCATGTAATTTATTTGAAACCAAGGTACTATGATTGTCAGTAACATAATTAATAAGGGATGATTTCCCTACGTTGCTTTTTCCAAGTAATAATACTTTAATTTTTTTCATTTATAGATTCTAGAATAATCTTAGCAAGTTGTTGCTGTGCAGGTTTTACCTTATTAGAGAACATTGATTCACGAATTCTTGTCTTAGGTATCTTGCAAGTCACCTCGTAAATAAAAGATTTTTTTGGCGATTTTTTAGTCGTATATATAGGTAATGATAATTTCTTTTGATGAAGATATTCCTGTAGTTGAGTTTTGAAATCTTTTACTAGCAGTTTTTCAGACAAAGATGATTCAAAAATAGTATGTATAATTTTTTTTACAACACTATAGTTGCTATCTAAAAAAATAGCTCCGATTATTGATTCAAAAATGTCGCTGGAAATATTACCTCCTTTATAATGTAAATTTATTGATTTAATTAAATCTATCAGGTCAAGTTTTGCAATGATAATATTGAGATTTTGGGTTTTTACTAAATTCTGTCTCATCACAGTGATGTTACCCTCAGAATAGCTTGGATATTTTTTAAATAATAATTCTGTAATACATAATTGGATTACAGCATCACCCAAAATTTCAAGCCTCTCGTAGTTACTATTTGACGACTTATATTTGTGAGTAAATGCTGAAATAAATAAAGCAATATTTTTAATCTCATAAGAGAAAGATTTTTTAATTGCGACTTTGATTGCCTGTTCTAAGCTTTTACTCAATTTTCGTTCCTACTCTGTCGAAAAAACTGTAATAACTATCAGAATTCCAGAACATCCATATATAGAATGCTTTCCCCACAAGATTTTCCTCAGGAACAGGGCCCCAAAATCTGCTATCGTTAGAGTTATCTCTATTATCACCTAACACAAAATATGTTCCATTAGGTACATAATACTCAAAATTAAAAGGTGGATTTGACTGATTCAAGATCATATATTCTTTTTGAAGATTATTCTCAATGAAGACATGGCCATCGGCTATCTCAATAGGATCAAAAGAATGTTCTACTTTAATTAACGGGTATTCCGAGTCATTAATGTACAGTCTTTTATTTTTGTATAATATTTTATCACCAGGTAAACCAATAACTCTTTTGATATAGTTAATGCTTTGATCTTCAGGATATTTAAACACAACTACATCTCCTCTTTTTGGGTTTTCATTTTCAAACAAGGTAATATTGGTTAGGGGAATTTTATAACCATATATGTTCTTATCAACTAGAATAAAATCACCAATCATTAATGTTGGAATCATAGAACCTGAGGGTATTTTATATGGTTCAATAAAAAATGAGCGGAGAATAAGTACTACGAACAGTACCGGAAAGATTGAGGAAGAGAATTCACGCACATTTTTCAGAGTTGATATGTTTGTGTGAACTAGGCTTAGCACACCAGTAGTGAGCGTGGCTAATACTAAAAGAAAAGTAAAATCCATTGCTTACTCTGAGGTAGATAAAAACTTATAGAATGCTTCTCTAGGAATTTCTACATTTCCTATTTTTTTCATTTTCTTTTTACCTTCTTTTTGTTTTTTTAGTAGTTTCATTTTCCTTGTAACATCGCCACCATAGAGTTTAGCTGTAACATCTTTGCGATATCCTCTAATTGAAGTTGATGATAGGACTTTTGAGCCTATACAGCCTTGAATTGTTATCTCAAAGTTTTGCCTCGGTATCAATTTCTTTAAATTTTCAATCAATTCTTTTGATCTTCTATATGAGTTATCTCTGTGAAGTATTTGAGATAACGCGTCTACCTTTTTTTTATTTACATGGATGTCAAGCCTAATCATTTTGCTTTCCCTGTAATCAATTATATCGTAATCATAAGATGCATAACCTTTAGACGCAGATTTAAGGGTATCAAAGAAATCATATATAATTTCTGATAACGGAATCTCGTATCTTATTTCAACCATATTTGAGCGATAGATTAAATCTTTTTGAGTAGCTCTTTTGGATGTGCATAATTCAATTACTGAGCCAAGATATTGGGAGGGTGTCACTATTGAAATGAGAGCGATAGGTTCATAGTAACATTTTATTGAATTATCATCTGGTAAGTCACTTGGTTTTCTTATGTTAGAGACTTTGCCTGTCTTATCCTCGACACGATATGTTACAGATGGTACGGTCATAAGAAATTCAAGATTGTATTCTCTTTGAAGTCTCTCTCTAATTATTTCCATATGAAGTAATCCAAGAAATCCGCATCTAAAGCCATGTCCAAGTGATTGAGAACTTTCGGGTTCATATGTAAACGAGTTATCATTAAGCGAGAGTTTGTCTAATGCTTTTTTAGACTCTTGATAATCGTTTGAGTCTACTGGATAAAAACCTGAGTATACTCGTGGTTGAATTTTTTTAAAGCCAGGTAGTGCGGTAGCATTTTGATCGCTTGAAATTGTGATTGTGTCGCCTACTGGGGCTGAATCAAGCGTTTTAATTGAGGCAATCATAAACCCAACCATACCTGAATTTAATGCAGGTAAGTTAGTCATGTCAGGATTGAACGTCCCAAGTTTATCGACGATAAACTCTCTTTTATTAGATATAACTTTTATCTTGTCTTTTAATTTAATAGAACCGTTGATTATCTTTATTAACACTACTATGCCAAGATAATTATCAAACCAGGAATCTATAATAAATGCCTTCATTGGTTTATCAGATTCACATTTAGGCATCGGTATATCGTTTATAACTCTCTCTATAATCTCTTGAATTCCGATGCCAGATTTAGCACTGGTATGAAGTATTTCATCCTCATCAATACCTAATAGTTCAGATAAATCCTTTGATACAGATTTAGTGTCTGCAGATGGTAGATCAATTTTATTAATTACAGGTATTATTCTTAGACCAAGATCACTCGCAACATTGTAATGAGCTATGGTCTGAGCCTCCAAACCCTGTGTCGCATCTACCAACAATAAAACGCCATCACATGCAGATAATGATCTTGACACTTCATAAGAAAAGTCAACATGACCAGGAGTGTCTATTATATTTATATTATATTCTTGATTATTGTGTATAACATTCAAACTGACAGTTTGAGCTTTAATCGTAATTCCACGCTCTCTCTCAAGATCCATGGAATCAAGGACTTGATCCTTCATGTTTCTTGAGTTAATGGAACCGTATTTTTCGATCAATCTATCAGCTAATGTCGATTTACCGTGATCTATGTGTGCAACTATAGCAATATTTCTGATATTCATTATTGCTTTATAATATATTAGAGTTTTAAAACATCAAATTTATTTAGAGATTTTGAGAGCAATAAATATCGGAGTAGCTTGTCTGTACACTAATAAATTAACATATGAATTATTAGCTACAGATTTCATAACTTTGAAAAAATCATCTGTGTCATTTATGACTTTGTTATTAATCTTGGTAATAATATCATTTAATTTTAAGTCATAATTATTATTCAAGCTATCATTTATGTCTACAACAAGAACACCATTTGTTGTTTTGAAGTTTGATTTGTCATTTGGGCTAAGATTTCTGACGGAAATTCCTGATACAGTATTAGAGGTTATTGTTTTCCTTTGAGAACCAATAGATGCAATTTTCTCATCAGTCGGTAATTCCTCTAGTTTTACCGATAAATTTATTGTCATTTTATTACGCATTACTTGAACTTTAAATGATTCTCCCACTTGCGACTTTCCAACAATAAGAGGAAGATCTGTAGATTTCTTAATTGACTGGTTATCAAATTTAAGGATAACGTCACCTTGTTGAATCTTGGCCTTCTCTGCTGGACTATTAGGTAAAACTTTACTTACAAGAGCGCCACTTGATTTTTTCATTCCAAAGCTTTTTGCTAAGTTATCATCGATTTCTTGAATATACACTCCAAGCCATCCTCTGCTTACTTTTCCTTTTGTTTTGAGCTGATAATAAACGTCACTGACTGTATCCGATGGGATTGCAAATGATACACCCATAAATCCACCTGTTCGGCTGTAAATTTGAGCATTCACTCCGATTACCTCGCCAGAAAGATTAAACAAAGGCCCCCCTGAATTACCAGGATTAATTGCCACGTCCGTCTGGATATATGGTACATAGTTATCTCCAGCTAACTTTCGTTGTTTTCCACTCACAATACCTGCTGTTACAGTCTGATTGAATCCAAATGGTGATCCTATAGCAAGAACCCATTCTCCTAATTTCACATTATCACCAGTGGCAACCTTTACTACGGGTAAATTCTTGGCTTTTATTTTTAGTAGAGCCAAATCACTCCTTTTATCAGAACCTATTAGTTCTGCTTCATAAGATGATTGATCATTAGTAAGTATCAAAATTTTGTCAGCACCATTAACAACATGATGATTTGTCATTATGTATCCATCACTAGATAGTATAAAACCAGAGCCACTGCTGGGAGTTCTCCTTTCGGGACTATTTTGTCTTTCATCAAAAAACTTTTTAAATAAATCATTGAATTCATCAGGCATACCCTCAGGTGTTTCAAATTGATTTTGAGTAGTGTTGGTAGTTCTTGTAGCATTGACAATAACAACTGCTGGCATATTTTTCTCTACAATCTGAGTAAAATCTGGGTAGGATGAAGAGAGTGCGCTATTTAAAAAAGAGCAATTTATGATTAAAAGGCTTAATAACCAAAATCTTACTTTATTTACATTCATTTTGATTTACGGTATCAGATTTTTTTAATTCATTATTGTTACATGACTCGTCATCAATCACCCTCTTAATTAAGCTATCTTCGATCTGACTCGGTTGAGATGTTTCACCAGAAACAGTTTCATATTCATCAGACTCATAGTTTATTAATAATAGAGATGTGGTTACGGCAATCAAGACTGATGCAGCTATGTTAACAAAATTATTAGGTATATATTTAACAGACGTATTTTTATTATCGTAAATTTTTGACATGACAGATTCTGAAAAATTCTTACTTACTCTATGAGGGCAATCTTTATTGATTGCACTAATAATTTTTCCATATATCCAATAATCTTTATTCATCATAAGTATTCTTAAAATCAGAGATTAACATATTCCTCGCTCTGTGCAACCTTGACCTGACAGTACCCACAGGTATTGATAATTCCCTAGATATGTCATCGTATGAATAATCATATATCTCATATAATTCTATAAGTTTTTTAAGCTCATCAGGTAACTTATTAAACAAGGGTTCAACCTTGTCAATCAGCTCGATTAGCTCATAATAATCATCAGGATTCTCCGATGAAACATTATCATTTATTTGACAAAATTCATCTGAAATAGTTTCTTTTTCTTTTCTTTTTTCTTTTGAATTTATAAAATTCAAGCTTGTGTTTACGGCTATTCTATATATCCACGAATAAAATTTACTCTCAGATTTGAAATTAGTCAAATTGGTATATGCTTTCAAAAAAACCTCTTGAGCAACATCTTCAGCATCATTCAAATTCTTAGTATATTTGTAGCAAGCGCTTATTATTCTTAATTGATATTTATCGACAAGAAGTTTGTATGCTTCTGTGTTGCCTGATAAGCACCTTTCAATAATCTCCTTGTCATCATCAATAATCATGTTTGTAGTTATGGGGCATTATGATATTTTATAGTATATGTCTGAAAGACTTAATACTGAAGTTTTAATAGTTGGTAGCGGTATATCCGGTCTATTGGCAGCAATCAAGCTATCTGAAAAATATTCTGTGACCATATTAAGTAAATCCACTCAAAGCGAGTGTTCAACTGCTTGGGCTCAAGGAGGTGTGGCTGCGGTAGTTAATAGTAGCGATAATATTCAAAATCACTGCAGAGATACTATCAATAATGGACATAATATCTGTAATCCAAAATCTGTAAAACAGATTGTACAACAAGGCAAAATAAGTATAGATCTCCTGGAGGAGCTCGGGGCTAATTTTAATAAAAAAGGCAAAGATTATGATCAAACACTTGAGGGTGGGCACTCGCATAGAAGAATTATTTATCATAATGATAATACTGGCGAAGAGATACATGCCGCTCTACTTGCTGAAATTCACGATAATAAAAAAATAAGCATAATTGAAAATTTGATGGCAATCGATCTAATCGGTAAAAAAGATGAATACTGTCAGGGACTATATGCATTCGACAAAGATAAAAAATCTGTCATCACTATCAAGGCGAATATAGTCATTTTAGCGTCTGGGGGAGCCAGTAAAGTGTATCAGTATACAACTAATCCACACACTTCAACTGGAGACGGAATTGCAATGGCTTGGCGATTTGGCTGTGAGATAACTAATATGGAATTTATACAATTTCATCCAACATGTTTATATCACCCAGAGGTGAAAAACTTTCTCATTTCAGAATCCTTGCGAGGAGAAGGGGCAAAGCTGAAAGATCCACATGGTGAATGCTTTATGAGTAAGTATGACAATCGGCTCGAGCTGGCTCCAAGAGACATCGTAGCTAGAGCAATAGACTCTGAGATGAAAAATAATAATTTTAGTCATGTCAATCTTGATATTTCTTTTATGGATAAAGATTTTATTCTCACAAGATTCCCAAATATTTTTCATAGATGCCTCAAACTTGGTATCAATATTACTAAAGAGCCTATTCCAGTTGTTCCAGCTGCACATTACACTTGTGGAGGAATTGAGACAAATGTGTCTGGGGAAACTGAGTGCGCTAACTTATATGCAATTGGTGAGGTCGCTCATACTGGATTTCATGGAGCTAATAGATTGGCGAGTAACTCATTGTTAGAGTGTACTGTTATGGCCATGGAGTGCGCAAAAAAGATAATTAAAAAAGGCTTTATATCTCAAGCTGATAAAGAATTACCATTATGGGACGATAGTTTTGTATCAAAGCCTACTGAAGAAAGTATTCTCATCTCACATAATTGGGCTGACTTAAGAAAAATTATGTGGAATTATGTAGGCATTTTAAGATCGGATAAAATGCTAGCTTATGCAAAAGAACGGCTTGATGTCATTGATAGCGAAGTGAGAGAATTCTACTATAGTCATTACATTAATTCAGATTTACTTGAACTTAGAAACCTCTTGGATGTTGCTACACTAATAACCCTCTCGGCTGAATCAAGAAAAGAAAGCAGGGGTCTTCACCATAATAAAGACTATCCCAACAAAAAAGAAATTTATAATCGTCCCACAAAACTTAGAAATAATAAAAAAGACTACTTTATGAAATTAGTGTCTAAAGCTTGAAGATAGTTTTACGATAATATCTCAACTCATCGATAGAGTCTCTAATGTCATCGAGCGCTCTGTGATTAGAATTTTTTTGAAAGTTATCGATGTCTTCGAAGTACCACCTTTTCCCTAGTTCTCTTATGGAGCTAACATCAATACTTCTATAATGACAAAATGCTTCTAAATCTGGCATACATCGTGCTAAAAATCTTCTGTCTTGGCATATGGTATTTCCACACAATGGCGAGACTCCTTTGTGAACATACTTAGACAAAAAGTCGATTGTCTGTTTTTCAGCTATTGACTCTGTAATGTTGCTCTCTTGTACTTTTTGGACTAGACCGCTACTATTATGATGCTGTGTGTTCCACTGATCCATTGAATTTAAGACTTCATCTGGTTGATTAATGACTAAGTTAGGACCCTCTGCTAGTATATTCAAATTCCTGTCAGTTACTATCGAAGCAATTTCTATGATGTAATCTCTTTGTGTATCTAATCCAGTCATCTCTAAATCAATCCAAATCATGTTACTTCTATCTTTCATGGGCTAAGGTTAGTATAATTGAGATATAAAGTAAAACCACATTAATATGAATGAAGTATTCTTAATAATTAGTATTTATCTGGCACTGAAGTTAGCACTAGATATGATGCAAATACACACTATCAAACACAGTGAAATTGATAATCAATCCTCTGATTTATTGGGTATAGACATACATGAAGAGACTAAATCGAGGGACTATAATATAGCGAAGCTAAAATTATCAATTATCAAAAATTTAATATATGTCTCATGGTTATATCTCTTGTTATTTGGTGGAGGCATAAATGAATTAAACATCATTCTTCAGAGTTTCTTTGAGAGTGAGTACATTATTAACTTATGTGTAATATTAATTACATACTTAGTTATGTTTGTATCCATCCTGCCAGTATCTTACTACTCAACGTTTTCAGTAGAAGCAAATTATGGATTTAACACATCAACACATAAACTCTTCTTAAGAGACAACATAATTTCCGTATTAATGACAATAGTTCTTATAATGTTCATCAGTTCTATTTTTCTCTTTATTATAAGATTTGAAAATTTGTGGTGGCTATTGATGGCATCTGCTATCTTCGGGATAATAATATTAAGTATCTTTATATACCCAAACTACATTTCTCCATTATTCAATAAGTTTAAAAACTTAGAAAATGAGGAAATTAAAAATGAAGTTAAGGATTTATCAGATAAAACGAAATTTGACATATCTAATCTTTATGTAATGGATAAATCAAAAAGGTCTAAACATCCAAATGCATACTTTACTGGCTTCAAGAATAATAGAAGAATTGTTTTTTACGACACACTGATAGATTTATTGTCACCTAGTGAAATTAAAGCAGTACTAGCGCATGAAATTGGTCACTATAAGCATAATCATGTGATTAAATCTCTTGTTCTATCCACATTTGTGATATTTGTTGGTATGTATTTCCTATCTTATCTAATCAATAGCAATCATTATTTAATGCTTTTAAATTTACCGCTTACCGAATCTTCACAGTTGCTAGCTTTAGTATTTACATACCAAATACTAAGTTTCTTTGTTGATCCGCTCTTCTCTATGTTATCAAGGAAAAATGAATATGATGCAGACAACTATGCATCTGAACAAGTAGATAGTGAATATTTAGTAACATCTCTAATCAAACTGTATAAATCAAATCTCTCATTTCTGATACCAAACAAGTTTTATGCGATGTTTTACTTCTCTCACCCAACAGTTCTTGAAAGAATAAATAACCTAAGGGGTAACAAATGAAAAAACTAAATGAAAGAAAATGCATTCCGTGTGAAGGTGGCTTAGAACCTCTTGATTTAGAAGAATGTAAACTATTACTGAATAAACTAGATGATGGATGGAAATTGAATGATGATGCAAAATCTATTGAAAAGACTTTTACTCGAAAGAATCATTATGAGATAACTTCTCTCATGAACTTAGTAATACACATATCACACACTGAGGATCATCATCCAGAGATTACCTTAGGTTATAACTCAGTATGCGTAAAGTACTTCACCTATGCTATTGATGGTTTGTCAGAAAACGATTTTATTTGTGCAGCAAAGATAGATAAAATTATATTAATTTAAATAATTTTGCGCTGATTAAATGCATGCGAGATAGTTTCGTTATCCAAAAAGCTTATTTCTCCATTAAGAGGTAATCCGAATGCTAATCTGGATATATTAATTTTTTTCTTGATACCCATTTCCCTAATATAATGTGCTGTTGCCTCACCTTCAATAGTTGTACTTGTAGCTAGAATTAGTTCATTTATATTGTCAATTCCCAGTCTATTTTCTAGCCTATCTAGTCCTATTTCATTTGGGCCCCTTCCGTCAATGGGAGATAGGTTGCCGCTTAGGACAAAATAATAACCATTATAATCTGTGCATTCATCTATTGTGTAGACATCACAAGCTGAGCCAACAACGCATATTACAGATTTGTCACGGTTATTTCTCTCGCACACATGACAAGAATTATCATCTTGCTTTTCAACTTCGTCTATATCCATAAATATCCCACAAATTTTACATTTCGATATTTTTTGATCAATATTCTTCAATTCATTTGACAAGTGAATAGACTTCTCTGGATTTGAGTTTAGGAGCTGATAAGCCATGCGTTGTGCACTTTTCCTTCCAATCCCTGGGAGGATTGTAAGCGCATCAATAAGACTCTCAAGATATTTCGATTTTAACATTATTTAGAATGGAAGCTTCATGCCTCCAGGTAAGTTCATAACGCTACCCATTTTTTCTTTTGTCTCCTTTTCAAGCTTGTTCATGGCATCATTGCATGCGGCAACTAAATAATCCTGTAGAATTGTTTTATTTCCTTTGAAGGCATCATCCTCAATCTCAATAGATATAATCTTATGATTTCCTTTGATTGATACCCTAACTGCCCCAGCTCCTGCCGATCCTTCAACTTTGATTTTATTGATTTCATCCTGAGCTTTTTTAATATTACCGTACATGTTTTTTGCATCTTTCATTTTATCAAGTATGCTCATACTAATCTCCAGTTTATAATTTAGTGATATTTTCTTTATCTATCTTAGCATCAAAAGCATCCTCAATCTCTTTTACAGCTGCATTATCTTTAATAGAGTCATACATATCTTCTTTAGTTTTTATATTTTGAGCCACAGAATACTTATATAATGTATTAATTTGTTCATTGTATTGAATATCAATTGAATTGCTTATATTAAAGTGTTTTTTAACATGATTGATGAAGTCGTCTATACATTTTTTAGGATATGTATTTTTTTTTGAAACATCAATCAAAAGCAAGGAATTAGTAGCATCGACGTTGATAATGGAATTGTTTGCGAGATCAAGCATTAGTCCTTGAAGGCTAAGAGAATCTACAAAATCTTTCCAAGATATTAGTGTAACTTCTGAAACTTGAGTATTCTCTGAGACTATAATTTCATCTTTTTTTTTATTCTTAGCATTATCCTCGCGCGCTATTGAATCAGAGTCAAGAGCAGCCTTATTGGGATAATCTGTGAACAGAGTTATCCTGAGGAGAATCATTAATATGTAATCAGCTTTTGAACTAGCATGACCAATATCCTCTTTTGCCCTAATTAGTAGAGAATACCAAAGCTGTAAATCCTCTAATTTTATGATATCAACGAGGAGAAAATCAGGGATGTTATAAACATTTGATTTAGAAGCGCGAGCAATAGATATTTGATATACCCTCTCTATCAGTAAATCTAATAATTTTTGATAGTTCTTTAAGTCAATCTTATTGAATATCGACTGTATATTTGAAATTGAGTTATTGAGAAGATTAATGATTATATCGTCTATAAGCTTCTGATCAATTACCCCTAGAAGATTAGATATATTCTCGTCTTTAAGGTTTCCATTGCCATAGGAAATACACTGTTCCAATATACTCATTGAGTCACGCGCGCTTCCTTTTGCTGCCTCTGCTACAATAGATGGCACCTGAGTCTCATATTTAATGTTCTCTTTCTTTAATGTATTTTCAATATGATTAGACAGAGTGGCCTTAGAGATAGAGTTTAATTTAAAGTGCAAACATCTGGAGATCACAGTCTCAGGAAGCTTGTCTGGATCAGTTGTCGCCAGAAGAAATTTAACATGCTCAGGAGGTTCCTCTATGGTTTTTAACAAAGCATTAAAGCTTTTTGTAGATAACATATGAACTTCATCTATGAGATAAATCTTAAACCGCGATGATGCAGGGGCGTATTGTACATTCTCCATCAGTGTCCTAGTATCCTCGACTTTCGTTCTCGATGCAGCATCAATCTCAATGAGATCAAGATTATTATTTTTATCAATCCCTAGACAAGATTCACATTTTCCGCAGGGTGTTTCGGAGATGCCCTCCTTACATAATAATGATTTTGCAAATATTCTAGCTATGGTTGTTTTTCCTACGCCCCTTGTTCCTGAGAATAAATATGCGTTATGTATTTTATTGAGTTTTATAGAATTACTCAGTGATTGGATACAGAACTCTTGGCCAATAACTTCATTGAAAAACTTAGGACGGTATTTTAGTGCAAGTATTTTATTATTCATTTATCTTCTTGAGTAGATGACCAGTTTTAACAAATATAACA
>MDTE01046836.1_pt1 | contig 16148 bp, 16 predicted proteins | sample 811231 | NCBI WGS metagenome assembly MDTE01 (sample SAMN05326651, study PRJNA326480) | marine metagenome | isolation source: seawater | place: Indian Ocean: Red Sea | collected 2010
ATGAATAGTGATCATACTCTTGAAGAAGTTGGTCAACAATTTAGTGTTACTAGGGAGAGAATCAGGCAAATTGAAGCTAAAGCTTTAAGAAAATTAAAACATCCTACAAGAGCAAGGAAGCTTAAAACATTTCTTGATGAATAATGTACCTAACTCTTTTAGGAACTGGTTGTCCAAAAGTTGATTTTAAAAGGTTTGGACCTGCAAATTTAGTAAGCACAAAAAAAACAAAAATATTAGTTGATTGTGGTTCTGGAGTCACGCAGAGACTAGATCAGATTAAATTATCTACAGCTGAAATAGATGCATTATTTTTAACTCACTTACATTCTGATCATGTAATTGATTTATATCAATTAATTATATCTTCATGGCATTCCTATAGATTAAAACCATGGAAAATTTACGGACCAAAAGGAACTAAAATATTTGTAAAAAATATCATGAGGGCTTGGAAGCAAGATAGGTTACAAAGAATAAAATATGAAGCACGTTCTTCTGTTGCAGCTTTTAAAATTATAGTAAAAGAATTTACCTCTTTAGGATCTATTAAAGTTAATGATATAAATATAAAATATTTTGAAGTTGATCATAAACCAGTAAAATATGCATATGGCTTTAATTTTTTTCATAAAAACAAAAAATTAACAATCAGTGGAGATACAAAACCTTGTGAAAATGTAATGAAATACGGAAAATTGTCTGACGTACTTTTGCATGAAGTATTTATAGAAGGTGAAATTATGAAGACAAATAAAATGAGAACTTCTAAAACATTGCATAATGTTAAAGCTTATCACACACCTTCGTCAATGGTAGGCAAGATAGCAAAAATTAGTCGATGTAAAAAACTTGTATTAACCCATCTAGTTCCTACAAAATTTAATGAAAGCAAATTAAAAAAAATTGTTAAATCAGATTTTGGTAGAAGCCCAATTGTTGGCAAAGATTTATTAAAAATAAAAATTTAAGTTTTAAATATATTCAGGTAGAAAGTTTTTGTGCGCTTTAATCATTTCATCTGTCATTTTGTAAATTTCATCTATAGATAAATTTGATGAAGTTAGAGGGTCAAGCATCGCTGCGTGAAAAATATGCTCTTTTTTCTTTGTTATAGCTGCCTCTGCAACTAATAATTGTACATTTATATTAGTTCGCATTAACCCAGCTAAATGCTCAGGCAGTAAGCCAATTGTTTGTGGATGAATTCCTTTTGAATTTATTAAACAAGGAACTTCAACACAACTATTAAGAGGTAGATTCTCGATTAACTTATTGTTTACTACATTCCCATAAATTTTTACAGAATTATTACTAACAATAGCATCTATTATATTAGAAGCATATTCATTACTTCTTTCTATGTTTATTGTTTCTATCGAAGGAATATCTTCATCTAAATCTTTCCATATATTGATATACATTTCACATCTATCAATATATTCGCCTATAGGTATTTGATATTTTTTAATTAAATCATTTCTATTTTTTTTTATGAACCAAGGGACATATTCAGCAAAATGCTCACTTGATTCAGTAACAAAATAACCAAAACATCTTAAAATTTCATAACGTACTTTTTCATGCAATTTTTTATTAGTATAAAATTCTATTTGTTTTGTTCTAGACGAAACACTTTTATTATTTAAAATTTTATTCGCAAATAATTTTAACTTTGGATAAAGATCTTCTCCTGTGCTTTTTTTTTTAATTTTTTGATAGAAACTCATATGGTTTATGCCTGCACAAAGATATTCCATATCATTTATATCTTCATCTAAATCTTTAGCTAACATTTCAGCAGTACCTTGAACAGAGTGACATAGACCAATACATTTAATTTCAGGATATACTTTATTGATTGCTATCATATTAGAACACATTGGATTTACATATTGAAGCCAAAAGGCATTAGGGCATATTTCTAAAATATCTTTAGCTATATCAAGAAGTATGGGAATTGTTCTTAATCCTCTCATAATTCCTCCAATACCTATAGTATCAGCTATTGTTTGATTAAGTCCATATTTTTTTGGAATTTCAAAATCTATTAATGTTGATGGTTTGTATCCTCCAACCTGAAAAGTTGTTTGAACGAAATCTGCATTTAATAGAGCTTCTTTTCTTTTTGTGTGTTTTGTGACAAAAGGTTTTGCATTAATTTTTTTTATGACCAACATTATAACATCATAGGTTTTTTCTAATCTTTTTTTATCAATATCCATTAAAGCTATTTCAATTTTCTTAAATTTATTTATAGTTAATAAATCAGTAACAATCTTTTGAGTAAACACAGTGCTTCCAGCACCTATAATTGTAAGTTTTGTCATATTCTTTACTAGTGTGTATAAATTGAATATAAGAAATAATATATATTTAAAATTATACAATGTATTACGTTTTAGATAACAATGGAAAAAAATACCTCATAAAAGATATTAATTATTTTTTTCAACATTTAGTTCATTTTCATACAGATAATGAACAACGACCAAATAACTCTATTCATGAAGAGAATGGTCATTATTTTACAGTTACAATGGATTTTTTTGATAAAATAAAAGAATATTATAATTCAAAAAATAATAATTCTTAAATTTTTCAATATAATCTGTATATGTTTGTTTCAAATTTGGGCCCTTAGCTCAGTTGGTTAGAGCGCTCCGCTCATAACGGAGTGGTCCGAGGTTCAAGTCCTCGAGGGCCCACCAAATTATTTAGTTATGAAATTATCTGCATTATTAGTTGTACACAATGAAGAAGGTATTTTAGAAACTTGTTTAAATAAATTGGATTTTTGCGATCAAATTGTAGTTGTTTTAGACAAATGTACTGATAGTTCTAAAGATATAGCAAAAAGATTTAATTGTGAAATTTATGAAGGAGCATGGGATATTGAGGGTGATAGAAGGAATTTTGGAATAAATAAGTGTAAAGGCGAGTGGATATTAGAAGTAGATGCAGATGAACATATTTCAAAAAAATTGGCTGAAGAAATAGTTTATAATATTAATAATTGTAAATCATATAGTAATTTTCATATAAAAATAGATAATTATATTGGTAAAACATTAGTAAAATTTGGATGGGGTAGTTCATTTGGTAGAACAGGTGCGACATGTCTTTTCAAAAAAGGCACTAAAGAGTGGGGGAAAAATAGAGTTCATCCCAAAATTGTTTTTAAAGGTAAATTTGGTCCCGATCTAAATAATCCTATAAATCATTTTTTTGTAAAAGATGTTAGTGAGTTATTCAAAAAATTTGATTCTTGGACTTATTTAAAGTCATTAGATATTATAGAAAGCAATCAAAAAGAAACTTTAATTAATAATACAAGAAGAGTATTTTCTAGATTTTTAAAAAATTATTATAAAAAGAAAGGCTATAAAGAAGGAAAGTTAGGCTTTTTGATATCTCTTTTTGCTGGTTTATATCCACTTATTTCGTATTTAAGATCCGAAATAAATAAAGACAAATAATTAAAATAAAAATATTTTTTATTTAATTCAATCAATTTTCAAGATATCAATTTATTTATTTAATATTAACAGAACTTTTAATGACAGATTATTATAAATTTGTAACAGTTATATTAGTAGCTTTTAAAAGTAACAAAATAATTGATCTTTGTTTGAAAAGCATTGATTCAAGAATTGAAATTATATTAGTTGATAATTCAAATGAGAGTTTTTTAAAAAATCGAATAGAGAAAAATTTTTTAAACGTTAGATATATACCTAATTCAAACATTGGTTTTGGAGCTGCGGCAAATTTAGGAGCAAGTTATAGTAAAAATGAATATCTTTTTTTTTTAAATCCTGATGTTGTGCTTTTAAATGATACAATTGAAATTTTATTTCAAACTGCAAGAAAATTAAATAATCAATTTGCCTTATTGTCTCCAACAAGGAACTATAATAAACATGAAGTAATTACTCGAGTTGAAATGTCTCATGAATCTCCACTTTTTTTAACCAAAGAAAATTTTTTTGAAGTGAATGGATTTGATGAGAATTTTTTTCTTTACTATGAAGAAAATGATCTTTCAAAAAGACTTAGTAGTAAAAATAAAAATATTTTAATAGTGAATAATGCAAAATTCAAGCATGAAGGATTTCAATCGCACGATCTAAATATAAATGATGAAATATTAATTAATAGACATTGGCATTATATGTGGTCATTTTATTATTTTGAAAAAAAGCATAATGGAGTATTGGTTGCAATTAAGAAAACATTGTTTATTTTTATTAGATCTTTTTTAAAAATGATTTTATTTTTTTATTTTAATAAAAAAAAATATTTTAAATACAAAGCAAGATTTAGTGGATTGTTAAATTCTTACTTAAATAATAAATCTTGGTATAGACCAAAAATAAAAGAATGAAAAAAATTTTAGTCACAGGAGGCTCTGGTTTTATTGGCACAAATTTAGTAAATTTTTTACTATCTAAAAAGTATATTGTTCATAATATTGATAAATTTTCAAATGTTTCCACTCCAGAAAAATTTAAAATAAATATAAATAAAAAAAATTATAATTTTAAAAAAATAGACTTAATAAAATATAATCAAGTTTTAAAAATAATAAGTAATTTTAAACCAAATTTTATTATTAATCTTGCAGCTGAAAGCCATGTTGATAGATCAATCGATACTCCTATAAACTTCATTAAAAATAATATTAATTCTAGCTTACATTTATTAGAAATAACTAGAAAATTATTAAAAAAACAACAAATTAAATTTATTCATGTTTCTACTGATGAAGTTTATGGAAGTATAAATTATTCGAGTTCATTAGAAAAAGATCAATATAACCCCAGATCTCCATATTCCTCCTCTAAAGCAAGCACAGATCATATTGCTATGTCGTATTATTACACTTATAATTTGCCTTTATCTCTTGTAAATATTTGTAACAATTATGGCCCATACCAATTTATTGAAAAATTTATCCCAAATACAATTAATAATCTTTTATTGAATAGAAAAATACCAATATACGGTAATGGAAAAAATATAAGAGAATGGATATTCGTTGAAGATTGTTGTGAAGCAATATTTAATGTTTTGTCTAATTTTAATTCAGGAAAGAAATATAATATTGGATCAGGAATTAGATCTTCTAATATAAATATAGTAAAGTATATAATAGAAATATTTAATGAAGATAAAAAATATAATATAAATTTTAATGATGTTGTTGAATTTGTTAAAGATAGACCAGGTCATGATTTTAGGTATGCAATCAACTCTAATTTATTTAGAAAAGAAATGAAATGGAAGTCCAAAACTTCACTTAAAGAAGGCTTGAGAAAGACAATTAAATGGTACATAAATAATAAAGAATGGTTAAAACATTCAAGAAATCAATTTAAAGGTAAAAGGCAAGGCTTAAGTGATTAAAAAAGGAATAATAATGTGCGGAGGAATAGGTTCAAGGCTTTTTCCTCTAACAAAGTCAGTTAATAAGCAGTTATTACCTGTTTATAATAAGCCTATGTTTTTTTATCCTTTATCAGTTTTAATGTTAGGAAATATTAGAAATATCATGCTTGTTGTAAATGTTAATCAAAAAGAACTATTTCAAAATATTTTAGGCAATGCAAAGGATTTAGGAATTAAGATATCATATAAAATTCAAAAAAAATCTAAAGGAATTGCGGAATGCTTTACTATATGTAAAGATTTTATAAAAAATGATGATATTGCTTTAATTCTGGGGGATAATTTTTTTTATGGTAGTATGTTAACACCATTAATTAACAAATCATTTAAAACAAATAAAGGTTCCAGTATATTTGTATATCCAAGCAAAAATACTAGCAGTTATGGAGTTGTTGAAACTAATTCAAGAAATGAAATTATTAAAATAATTGAAAAACCCATAAATACAAATTCAGACAAAGTTGTTACAGGCCTTTATTTATTTGATAAAAATGTAGTTCGCATTGCGAGTAAAATCAAACCTTCTACTAGAGGTGAATTAGAAATTACTGATGTGTTAGAAAAATACAATCAAGATAAAAAATTAAATATGATTAAGTTAGGCAGAGGAAGTGTTTGGTTAGATGTAGGTTCTTTTGAGGATTTATTTGAAGCAAGTTCATTTATTCAAAACATAGAAAAAAGACAAAATTATAATATTGCATGTTTAGAAGAAATTTCATTTAAAAAAGGGTGGATAAACAAAAAAAATATTTTAAATAGAATTAAATTTTATGGAAATTCTGAATATTCAAAATATCTAAAATCATTTTTATAAATGAATAATGTTTTAAAATATGATTATCCAAAAAAAATACCTCTCAATTTTTTTACTGATAAAAGGGGAAATCTTCTTGAGATTAATAAAGAAAAATTAAATATAAAAAAATTTAATTACAATATAATTACTTCGTCAAAAGAAAAGGTATTAAGAGGCATTCATTATAATAAGAAATTAGATGAAGAGAAATTAGTAGTGATATTAAAAGGTAAGATTTTTGATGTTTGTGTAGATTTAAGAAAAAATAGAAAAAGTTTTGGTAAAATAAATTCCTTGATTCTTAAATCTGGAGAAGCTTTATATATTCCAAAGGGCTTTGCACATGGTTATTTAACTCATTCAAAAGAGAATATAATTTTATACTATTTATCAAAAACTTATAAAGCAAGTGAGCAAACAGGTATAATATGGAATGATAAAACATTAAATATAAATTGGAAAATTAAAAATCCCATTCTGTCTTTAAGGGATAAAAAACTTAATACATTTAATTTTTTACCATGAAAAAAATTTTAATTTCTGGAGGAGATAGTAATTTAGCAAAAGAATTAATTAAAAAAAATAAGAAATATGAGATATTCAATCTTAATAAAAAAAAATTAAATATACTTAAAATTAATAGTATTATATCCAATATAAAAAAAATCAAACCAAAGTATTTTATTCATACAGCGGCACTAAGCTCACCAATGAAACAACATGATAATAATATTAAAAAAAGCATTGATTTAAATATTATAGGTACTGCCAATGTTGTAAAAGCTTGTGAAGAATTTAATATTAAATTAATTTATATTTCTACTAATTTCGTTTATCCAGGTATAAATGGACATTACAAAGAGGATTCAGCGTTATTTCCAGTAAACAAGTATGGTTGGTCAAAATTAGGTGGAGAAAGCTCAGTTATGCTCTATGATAATTCCTTAATTTTAAGAGTATGTATGTCAAAAAAGCCTTTTCCGCATAAAGCAGCTTTTTTAAATTATTATACTAGTTTTATTTATAGCGATCAGTGTGCTGAAATAATTTTTAAATTATTAAATTTTAAAGGTATAATAAATATTGGAGGCAAGAGACAAAGTTCTTATGACTTTGCCTCAAAAGACAACCCTAGTATAAAAAAAGAAAAGTTACTAAAAAAAAATAATCATAAAATTGGTTCAGATACCAGTATAAATATTAAAAAATTAAATAAAATTATAAAATAATGGAAAAAATTGAATTTTTAGATTTAGGACAACAACCTATAACAAATAATTTTTTGTCAAATGAGGCACCACAAAATGAATTTTTATATAATTTAAGAGTTGGTTATGATCAAGCAACATCTTTGGTATCGTTAATGGAATTTATTCCGCCTATAAAAATGTTTAATGAAAACTATGCACATCGTGCCTCACAATCACAAACAATGAGAAAAGCTTATAAGGAGTTAAGTGATAATTTGAAAAAAAAATTTAAACCAAAATCAATACTTGAAATTGGAAGTAATGATGGGGTTTTTTTAGAAAATTTTAATAATATAATTAATGTAGGAGTTGAGCCGTGCAAAAATTTAGCTAAAATAACAAATAAAATTGGAATAAAAACATATAGTGAATTTTGGAATTATAACTTATCTAATAAAATTATAAATGAAATTGGATTATTTGATATAGTTTATTCAGCTAATACGGTTAGTCATATACATGATTTAGAAGATGCATTATATTCAATATCTAATATTTTAAACAAAAATGGTATTTTTATTTTAGAAGATCCTTCTTTGCTTGAAACTTTAAAAAAAGTTTCTTATGATCAATTTTACGATGAACACGCTTATGTTTTTTCAATATATTCATTGAATAAAATTATCAAAGATATTGATTTAGAAATATTTTATGTTGAAAAATTAAATACTCATGGTGGATCTAATAGAGTGTATTTTAAAAAAAAATTTGGAAATCAAAAGGTTTCTAATAATATAGATAGAATGATAAGTGAGGAAAAAGAATTAGGAATAAATAAATTTGAAACTTATTTAGATTTTTCAAAAAAAGTTCAAAATTCAAAGAAAAATTTAAAGAATCTATTCAATATAATAAAGGATAAGAACAAAAAAATAATTGGGTATGGGGCGACATATAAATCATCTACTGTTTTAAATTATTGTAAGATAGATAAAAATTATATAGAATATTTCATTGACACAACACCTAACAAACAAGGTAAATTTACTCCAGGAACGCATATCCCTATTATTGATCCGAAAGATGGAATGAATGAAACAGTTGATTTCGCTTTTTTAGGGGCATGGAATTTTAGAAAAGAAATTATGAATAAAGAAATTAAGTTTATTGATAGAGGTGGAAAATTTATTACTCATGTCCCTAATCCTAGAATTTTATAATATGAACATTAAAAAAAATTACATAAATTTTAAAAGTTCAAAAAAATCATCAAAAATAAACAGTGAAATATCTACTATACTAGAAATGAGGAATGAACTTCAAATTTCAGAAAAACAATTTAAACAAATTAATCAATTAAAAAAATGGTATTTTAAAATAGTTAAAAATTCGAAAGTCAAAGTTAACAAAATAAAATTAAATCAATGTAAAAAATGGAATTTTTCTGAAAATAAAATTAAACATCTTTCAGAACAGTTTTTTAAAGTAGAAGGGTTAAGAATTCACAACCCTTATAGAAGGGAAGTAGGTAAATCTGGATGGGATCAACCCATTTTAACAGAACCAAATTTTAAAGGTGGAATACTGGGTCTTGTAAGGAAAAAAATAGGTGGTTTCCCTCATTATTTAATTAATGTTAAATTTGAACCAGGTAATTATAGACTATATCAATTAAGTCCTACTTTACAGGCAACATTCAGCAATATTCAAAGATATCACAAAGGAAACCATCCTGATTTTTTAAATTATTTTTTAAATCCTTATCAGCAAGACTGTGAAGTAATATTTAAACAATGGCTTTCTGAAGAAGGTGGAAGATTAAAGTTTAAAAGAAATTTAGGAATGATAGTTGAGCACAAAGGAAAAAAGATCACCAAACTTCCAGAAAATTATAATTGGGCTACTTTATATCAAATAAAGAAACTTATTTTAGAAAATGCAATTGTAAACCCACATTTAAGGAGTTTAGTTTCATTTATATGAAAATTCATAAAGTAGCATTTTGGTCTTATAGCTCACATCTAAAAAACAAAGTTTTGCCAAGTATTAAAAATTCAAAAAATATAAAAGTAGTAGGAATTTTTTCAAATAATATATCTGTTACTAAAGATTCTTTTTTTAAAAATAAAAAAATTTGGGATAACGAGCTATCTTTTTTATTAGACAGTAATTTTGATACTGTTTACATTTCTTCACCCAATTCAAAACATTATAAAAATTCAATAAAATGTTTAAAATTTAATAAAAATGTAATATGTGAAAAACCTCTTTCCTTAAGTTATCAGCAATCTAAATATATAATTGGGTTATTTAATAAGAAAAAAAAATATATTTTTGAAGTTTTTCAATACGTTTTTCATCCTGCTTTTAAAAAAATTAATCAAATTATTAGAAAAAAAACCTTAGGTGAACTGGTATTTATAAATGCAAACTTTAGTGTCCCAATTAATGATAAGAAAAATATTAGATTTAGTAAAAAATTAGGAGGAGGGTCTTTATTAGATTTAGGAGTGTATCCTTTATCTATAATTTTTTCACTTTTTGACCAACCTAAAATTAATATAATTAAAAGTGTTATGTTTTTTGATAAAAAATTAAAAATAGACTTAAGAGGAAATAGTTTGATTAAAATTCAAAACACTATTTTTAATTTTCAATGGGGTTTTAATACTGCCTATAAAAACAATATTGAACTGATAGGAAAAAAAGGCAATTTGCTGTGTGAGTTTTTTTTTGCAAAAAAAGTTAACCATTCATGTAAAATAGATATTGTAATTAATAATAAAAAATCATCTATGAAAACATCTTCAGCTAATCAAATAAATTTAGCGTTTAATAGATACTTAAACAACTCAAAAAAAATTAAAAATAATTTAAATAATTTTAGTATTCAATTAGCTAAATTAACTGACAAGATAAAAAAAGAGTCTTTAAAAGTTAAGATTTAATGTTGTTAGGCTGTTAAAGGCCATAAATTTCTTGGAAATAAATATTAATGATTTATTGTAAATTGTAATTTATTATTATTTATGACAAAAAAAAATAAATATAGATCATCAGATTGGTTTAATTCTAAAACTCATAAAAGAGATACATTCGTACACAGAGGATGGATGAGAAACCAAGGTCATCCAAATCACTTATTTGATGGTAGGCCCGTAATAGGTATTTGTAATACATGGTCAGAGCTAACACCATGTAATGGCCATTTTAGAGAAATAGCTGAATCAGTTAAAAAAGGGGTTTATGAGGCAGGTGGTTTTCCTTTAGAATTCCCTGTATTTTCAGCAAGTGAATCAAATTTGAGACCTACTGCAATGTTGTTTAGAAATCTTGCAAGTATGGATGTTGAAGAGTCAATAAGAGGAAATCCTATTGATGGAGTGGTACTTTTAATGGGTTGCGACAAGACTACACCTTCTCTTTTGATGGGAGCTGCTAGTGTTGACCTTCCAACAATTGGAGTTTCAGGTGGACCAATGCTAAATGGTTATCATAAAGGAAAAAGAATCGGTTCCGGAACTGGAGTTTGGGAGTTAGATGCAGATTTAAACGCTGGTATAATTTCGGAGGATGAATTTATCTCTGCAGAAATATCTATGAGTCGCTCAAAAGGAAATTGTATGACTATGGGAACTGCTTCAACTATGGGCAGTATGGTTGAGGCACTAGGAATATCTCTGCCCCAGAATGCAGCTATACCGGCAGTTGACTCAAGAAGATATTCTCTTTCTTACATGTCGGGAAAAAGAATTGTTGAAATGGTGAAAGAAAACTTAATAATGTCAAAGATAATTACAAAAAAATCATTTGAAAATGCAATAAAAGTTAATGGTGCTATTGGCGGATCAACAAATGCAGTTATACATCTTGCAGCTATTGCTGGTCGTCTTGAAATAGATTTATCCTTAGATGATTGGGAAAGATGTGGCAAAAATATTCCTACTTTAGTGAATTTGCAACCATCAGGTTCATATCTAATGGAAGATTTTTATTATGCTGGAGGTGTTCCAGCAGTTATTAAAAAATTACTAGATAGAGACTTGCTTAATAAAAATGAAATTACAGCAAATGGGAAAACAATATTTGAAAACAATATAAATGCAGAGTGTTGGAATAACGATGTAATAATGAATTTCGATAAACCACTTATCAAAAAAGGTGGAATTAAAATTTTAAAAGGTAATATTGCCCCTAAAGGTGCAATATTAAAACTTTCTGCTGCGAGTCCTTCATTAATGAAACATAAAGGTAAAGCAGTAGTTTTTGAAAGTGTAGAGGATCTTCATCAGAGAATAGATGATCCTAATCTAGAAGTTGATGAAAATTCAATTTTAGTTTTAAAAAATTGTGGACCTAAAGGTTATCCAGGTATGGCAGAAGTAGGAAATATGAGATTACCAAAAAAAATTTTGAAGAAGGGTGTTCGTGATATGGTAAGAATCTCAGATGCAAGAATGAGTGGAACTGCATTTGGAACGGTTGTACTTCATACCTCACCTGAATCAGCGGTAAAAGGACCTTTAGCAGCTGTGCAAAATGGAGATTTTATTGAGCTAGATGTTTATAGAGGGTTGTTAAATTTAGATGTGGAAGATAGCATAATTCAAAAAAGATTAGACAATTATAATCCAACACTTCCTGATGTTAAAGGCGGCTATCAAAAAATGTATATAGATCATGTTATGCAGGCCGATACTGGTGCTGATTTAGATTTTTTGATAGGCAAGAGAGGCTCTGAGGTAAAAAGGCATAGTCACTAAGCTTTTTTCGCTCTAAATTTTTAGAGAAACATCTAATTTATCCATATAATAAATAAATTAACTGTTTTGTTTTAAAGTTAATAGTTGTAACAATTTTTTAATATTTTTATTTGGAGGAAAAATGAAAAAATTAATAACTATAATTGTAATTTTTACTTCAACTTTTGCTTCTGCAGGCACACTTGTAATTAATTCAAATCAATCAGGTGAGTCTTCTAAAGCAGCTTTTGATGCATATGTTGAGGCATTTAAAGCAGCTCATCCAGAAGTAACAGTTGTTGTAAATGAGTATGAGCATGAAGCTTATAAAACAGCTATAAGAAATTTTTTAACGGCAGAACCACCAGATGTTGCTATTTGGTTTGCAGGTAATAGAATGAAGTTTTTTGTTGATCAGGGGTTATTCATGGATGTTAGTGATGTATGGTCAGACGCAGGTCTTAATGATTTAATGGCTTCAACAAAGGGTTCTTTGACTGTAGACGGAAAACAATATGGAGTTCCTTGGGGTTACTATCAGTGGGGTGTATATTACCGCAAAGATTTGTTTGATAATTTAGATTTAAATGTTCCAAAAAATTGGGATGAATTTAAATGGGTTTGTGCAATGCTTAAAAAGAATGGCATTACACCTATAACAATCGGAACAAAATATCTTTGGACTGCAGGTGGATGGTTTGACTATCTAAACTTGAGAATTAATGGATATGATCACCATATGAAGCTTACAGCTGGAAAAATGAGTTACGAAGACCCATCTTTAGATGCTGTTTTTGATGCATGGAGAGAATTAATCGACCCTGGTTATTTCCTAGAAGATCATGCTTCATTTTCATGGCAAGATGCACAAGCTCCTCAAATTAATGGAGAGGCAGCTATGTATCTTATAGGTAACTTTTATGTACCAACTTTAGAAAGTGCTGGAATAGTTGATAAAATGGATTTCTTTCAATTCCCTACAATTGTAGAAGGAGTAGGAGTAGCAGAAGATGCGCCAACTGATACTATGCACATTACAAGTGGTGCAAAAAATGTTGAGGATGCTAAAAAATTCTTGGCCTTTATGTCAAATGCGGAAGCAGCAACTAATTGGGCAAAAATGGGTGGCATGTTAAGTCCAAATAAAAATGCCGACAAACCAGAGAATAGATTCTCAATAATGGGAGCTAAAATGCTTGCAGCTGCAGATGATATAGCTCAATTTTGGGATCGTGATGCAAATCCTGACATGGCAGGAGCTGCTATGGAAGGGTTTCAGGAATTTATGGTTAAGCCCGATCGTGAAGATAAAATTAGAGCTCGCTTAGAAAAAGAAAGAGCTAGAATTCACGGCGCACTTTAATTTAAAAAAATTTAGAGGCGGAATTAACTTCCGCCTCAATGTTAAAAAATACTCATATTCATAAAATGACTTTTTGGGAACGTAATCAGTTAAAACTTGCTCCGTTATTTTTTTTAGCGCCTGCAATTTTAATTTTTTTAATTTATGTAATTTACCCTATTTTTGACTCTATTTGGGTAAGCTTTCATGAATGGAATGGCATGGATAAAAATGGGTTAAAAAATGATGGAACTCCTAACTGGAGATGGGTTGGTTTACATCATTATATAACTCTGTTTACTGATGATGAAGAATTTTATGTTTCATTGTTTAATAATATTAGATGGTTGATATTTAGCTTAATAGCCATTCCAATTGGTTTGTTTTTAGCTTTATTTGTAAATCAAAGTATTCTTGGAATGAGGTATATAAAATCTCTATTTTACTTCCCTTTTGTTATAAATGCAGTTGTAATAGGGGTAATTTTTACTTGGTTTTATAACCCCAAATATGGAGCTCTAACATTTGTGTTAAGTTTTTTTGGTTTAGATCCAATTCCATTCTTAGCTGATGAAAACTTGGCTACCTACGGTATAATTATTGCATCTTTTTTTCCAGGAATTGCTTACACAATGATTTTATACATTACAGGGTTAACTGGTGTTAATAGGGAAATGATTGAAGCTGGAAGAATTGATGGAGCTTCAGGTTTTACTATGTTGTGGCACGTTGTGTTACCTCAATTAAAACCAGCAACATTAATCGCAGTTGTTGTAACTATAGTAGGATCTCTTAGAAGTTTTGATCTAATAGCCGTAATGACCGCTGGAGGACCATGGGGAAGCTCAGAAGTTTTAGCTTATAAAATGTACCAAGAATCTCTTTTCAATTACAGGATGGGATATGGGGCAGCAATAGCAACTATTTTATTTTTAATTATGGACATCTATATAGCATGGTTTTTATATAGATTGTTTAAAAGTGAAAAAACGGAAAAATAATGTTTCCAACTCCAATTCAAAATTATTCTTTAAAAATTAATATTGGTTATAGAATATTACTTCTTTTAACTCTTTTAGTTTGGCTACTCCCATTAATAGCAGTCATGCTAACTTCTATTAGAACGTTTGAAGATGTTCTTGCTGGAAATTATTGGACCTTTCCTGAAGAAACAGCTTTGATATCAAATTACTCTAGAGTTTTTGAAGGTGGAAAAATGGGTAGATTTTTTTTAAATAGTTTAATCATTACTTTACCGACCGTTATTGGAACTTTATTTTTAAGTTCTCTCGCAGGTTATTCGTTAGCTATGCATCGTTTTAAATTAAATTTACTTGTTTTTGCAATGTTTATAGCTGGAAATTTTGTTCCATTTCAAATCTTAATGATACCTGTTAGAAACATATCAATTGAAATGGGCATGTATAACACTCATTTTGGTTTAATTATTTTTCATATAGCTTTTCAAACTGGGTTTTGTACTTTCTTTTTAAGAAACTTTATCAAAGAACTTCCTTTTGAGTTAATTGAGGCGGCTAGGGCTGATGGGGCAACTGAATGGACAATTTATAGAAAAATTATTTTACCTTTGATAATACCTGCTCTGGCAGCACTTGGCGTATTAGAATTTACATTTATTTGGAATGATTATTTCTGGGCACTAGTGTTAACACAAGGAGATTCCGTTAAACCAATAACTGTAGGCTTAGATGTTTTAAGAGGTCAGTGGACAACTAGTTGGAATTTAGTTTCTGCTGGATCAGTCGTAGCAGCACTACCCCCTGTTATTATGTTTTTTATTTTACAAAGACAATTTATTCATGGACTTACATTTGGAGCAGTAAAAGGTTAGAATCTGAAATAAAATATAGTATTCTATAAATTAAAATAAATGGCCATTATATCACTTAGACAACTTCTCGATCATGCAGCTGAAAATAATTACGGTGTTCCAGCATTTAACGTCAATAATTTGGAGCAAATCAGAGCAATTATGGAAGGAGCTAATGAAGTTAATAGCCCTGTCATAGTTCAAGCATCTGCAGGTGCAAGAAAATATGCAGGCCCAAAATTTATAAAAAGTATGATGGAAGCTGCTGTTGAAGAGTTTCCTCAAATTCCAATTGTGATGCATCAAGATCACGGAGGCTCACCTGCAGATTGTAAAGTATGCATAGATCTTGGTTTTAGTTCTGTAATGATGGATGGTTCTTTACTTGAAGATCAAAAAACACCTTCTGATTTTGATTATAATGTGAAAGTTACTAGAGAGACTGTTGATATGGCTCACAATTTAGGGGTATCTGTAGAAGGGGAGTTAGGATGTTTAGGATCTCTTGAAACAGGTATGGGAGAAAAAGAGGATGGAGTAGGAGCTGAGGGTGTTTTATCACATGATCAATTACTAACAGATCCTGAAGAAGCAGCAGAGTTCGTTAAATCCACCAAAGTAGATGCTCTAGCAATTGCTATAGGAACAAGTCATGGAGCTTATAAATTCTCTAGACCACCATCTGGAGATATTTTAGCAATAGAGAGGATTAAAGAAATTAATAATAAATTACCTAACACGCATCTAGTAATGCATGGCTCTTCTTCTGTTCCTCAAGATCTAATAAAAATTA